>SDBS01001101.1_pt1 | contig 27520 bp, 33 predicted proteins | sample 2277091 | NCBI WGS metagenome assembly SDBS01 (sample SAMN10404972, study PRJNA504765) | marine sediment metagenome | isolation source: marine sediment core GS10_PC15, 163 cmbsf | place: Arctic Ocean: Southern Knipovich Ridge | collected 2010
GCGTCATCCCCTAGGCAGAGGCTATCAAAGTCATCCTGTTTTTCCCTGTTTCTTATCTCTGACACAAAAAAGGTGTCCAGTTTGCTGAATTTGCCCTTCTCCCATAAACTCGGCTGAAAAAAGGCTGTATTATAATACTCTTGCACGTGTTTGACTATTTTCGTAGTTTGTTCTTCTTTTATATTATTAATCTCTTCGGCGCTGGTCTGACCCAGTTGCTCGTCTACTACTACGCGGCTGTTTTCTACTGTGAATTGGATAGAAGCATTCGATTTATTCTGTGTCTTTTCCTGCGAAGTATCTTTGGCTTTTTCCTTCTTGGAAGTGCATGATAGCTGAGAAAAGAACATGCCGGCCAGCAATACGGGAACTAGGGTCAATTTGATCAACTTGGTTGGAAAGCTATTCTTCTGCATTATTCTACCCTCCGTCTGATATGCAGTATCTAACAAATCTAACCCATCGCTCTGATTTGTCAAGAATATTCCTTGTTTTTCCTAAGAGGAGCAACGATTATAATATGGTGAGGAATTTTGCATTTTTCGCTTTGCATTTTGCACTATTTGGTGGCGATAAAAAATGAACACAACTAATAGAAGAAAAGCTTTGCTTGTTGTGAGCGTATTTGTGCTATTGGCTTTTCTCCATTTGTCCTGGGGTTGTACTCCAGCTGGCACTAATATATCACAGGAATATCTTCCGCCTGAGATCACCGGTCTTAAGCTTGAAAGAGAACTCGAGGGTGATGCGGCCTTTAAATCAGTCAGGGAGTCGCATATGGGACAAATCGACACTTCCGAAAATGCAATTATTGGTTACTACCAGGAAGGTTTAACCGTCTGGATTGCTGAATATAGCGATGAGGACCTGGCTTCTACTGAAACGCAGCGCATGAAACAAGCTATCAAGGAATATGCCAAGGGTTTCAGTACACCGGAGCGATTTCAAGTTGGAAAACAATCAGTCTATCGTACCGAATTCAGGGGTACCTATCACTATTTTTGGGTAAAAGGCATCCTCATCTTTTATGTTGCATCCGGTCCGTTGGACGGCTCAGAAATAAAAGATCTGGTTCAGGAATTGAACAGTCTCTCCAGCTAATCATTTCTGAGAGTATTCAGACAGCTTTTCAAGGCTTTTGCGGTATTCTTCCAGCGCGGTTGTCAGTTGATTGTATCTTTTCTCGGAGACAAGATGTTTAAGGGATTCAGTGATTTCCTTTGCTTCATCAAGTTGTTTGGTTGGCAATGTCTCCCCCGCTTCTTGCTTGATTTTGTGCTCCGGCCCTTTTTGCTCTGGCTTATTAATAATTGATTGCTTTTTTGATAAGGTCTTGACCGGGCTAATCTCTGGATTCGTTAAATTGCCGCTTACCTGGTCTATCATTTCCCGTATTACTTGTGAAATTGATTTGTGCTGTTCAAAAGCTATCTTCCTGAGAAGTTCGTGTTGTTCCTCGGAGAGATAAATCTGGGTACGCTTCACTCTTTTCCACCTCTTGTCTTAGGCATCTTTCTATAATTCTAACATCATAACATTACTTCACCAAGAGGATGGCTATTCACCTTCCTAACGTTTTTTGAGCAATCCCAAATACTCGTCGAGATCGGTTATAGAAAGTATACCTACTATTGAATCGTCCTTGAGCACAGGTAGACGACGGACCTTGTGAGCGCTCATGAGGTTTATGGCATCTATAATGCGTGCATTGGGTTCTATGGTGATAATATCTTTGGTCATAATGTCTTCTATGTAGGCATCTCGGGAAACACCTTCAGTATAGATTTTGGAAATTACGTCTCCATCAGTTATGACCCCTACAAGCTTACCGTCTTCAACTACTACCAGGTAACGGACATTCTTTTCATTCATTTCTTTGATTACATCAGATGCTGTTGCCGGGTGTTCAATAGTAACCACATTGTGAGTCATAATTATATCCACTTTTTCCAGAGCTTTCTGTACGTTCCCCAGGTATTCAACGACTTCTTTTTGCATATGTTTGCTCATTGATAAACTGTCGATCATCTTTCCCAGAAAAGAAAGTGGAAGCCGGTATTCAAGCGTGTATTGGAAGCTGGTTTTTTCTCCCCTATCCAATAATTGCCAGGTTCCCTTAGTGGCAGCGATATAGTCTTCAGTGTGAAAGGAAACGTAGGAAGGTTTCTTCTTCTTGTCAATGTGTATCTTATAGCTAACCGATTCTAATCCGATAACCGGGATTTTTTCTTCGCCTTTTATGAAGAAAGTATCACCCTCCCGTCTTGCTTCGGTTATTCCCGGCATCAAAATAAAATGACCCGGTTCAAATAGAAATTTATACACTTCATCAATCGACCGGTCAATAATCGCGCTCTTTATGATCTGAGTCATCGTCGATCCCCCTTTTTGCCTATCTCACTTATTAAACTGACAAATAACATAACATCATTAATATAAAACTTTATGATACACGCAATTTTAGTGCAAAACTCAAAGCGTAAAGCGTAAAATAACAGTGCAAAGCTTAAAGTATTTTGAATTTTGACTTGTTTTTTTACTTGTCCTGAGTTTGTCGAAGGGCATTTTTCGCTTTGCATTTTGAGCTCTTATCCCGCTGATTCTTGAAAAGTTAACGGGCCAAGAAACAGGTGATCAATGTTGCTTTGCCTAGCAATTAGTGTCCCAGCACATGCTTCTCCAAGCTTGAAGCCTGGTTGGGGCAATGTCTACCAACTATCTTAAGGGCTTGTTCTCTTAGCTCGCGGTGCTGTAATAGACACTTTTCCGGTACGGAACCTTTTAGTGACGCGCTACTGTTTTCAACCAGCTGTATCAATTCAGTAGCAATTACTCCGTTCATCCAGATCAAATCACGAAGCAGTTGTTTTAAATCCTCTTGACCTTCCTTTTCCATGACTACCTCCTTATTCTAACGGTTTAACCAGTACTTTGCTATTCCAATGACACCATCTTCCCAGAATACCTGAACGAGGTGCACCTTTTTTGTTTTGTCATACGCACTTCTTTTAGCGGAATCCGAGAGGATTGAGTAAGCATGATTTAACTCCTGCATCTTTGCAGTAGCCCATTTTGCTTTGTCGGATGGATGCTTGTCAGGATGATATTTGCTACAGAGTGCTTTATATGCTTTTTCAATAACCTCAGAGGAGGTGTCGTCTCTTACCTCTAGAATTTTGTAATAGTCTTTCATGGATGAGCCACTCCCGGTTTCTTGTTCCTCAATCCTCTAGGGCAAGGAATTATCGCTGCTAAGGCAATCAGTCAGGGAATCGATTCTTTTTAATCCACACCCAAGAGCTATTTTGACCGCTTCCTGAAATTCTTGGTGTTCAATAGAACGGTCTAGCAGTGGATATTGACTGGCTTTGAAACAAGGTCTGTATTGATCCATAATATTTAAATAGGTATTTTTAGAGATTTTATCTGCCAAGAAACATAAAACCTCTTCGGTCCCTGCTAAACACCCGGGTAATACCAGATGTCTAACTAGAAGACCTCTAGTTGCTTGATCTTTCTTATCAATAATCAGATCTCCGACCTGGCGATGCATTTCCTTTATCGCTTGTTTGACGATGTTTGGATAGTCCTCTGCCTTGGATAGGTTCCAGGCAATCTGATTGTTTGCATACTTGATGTCAGGCATGTAGATATCAAAGACGCCCTCAATAAGCCTTAATATCTCCACGGATTCATATCCTCCACAATTATATACCAAAGGAAGCCTTAATCCCTGATTAATTGCAGACTCCACGGCTGCCACAATTTGAGGGACCACGTGAGTTGGTGTCACGAAGTTAATATTGTGACAGCCAATCTTTTGTAAGTGCAACATGTACTCGGAAAGCTCATCTATATCAGTTTCTTTACCCCGGCCCAAGTGGCTGATGTCAGAATTTTGGCAGTATATGCATTTCAAATTGCAGTGGGTCATGAATATAGTTCCGGATCCACCCCTACCTACCAGGGGATTTTCTTCCCCGAAGTGAGCAGCGTAACTTGATATTATTGGTAATCTCCCAACTTGGCAGAATCCCAGCTCGTCGGAGAGTCTGTTGACCTTGCATTTACGGGGACAGATTACACACGCTTCCAATAGCCGGTAAAGATTTTTAATAATCTTTTTTAATTTGCCCGTTTCAGATAGATGGAGGTAAGACGGATAGTCGGGACCTGACATTTCTTTCCGTTTCATATTGGCTCGGGTGACTTTATTCCGGTTATACTCGCAGAAAAACATGCTCCATCAGGAATTGAGCAAAACTCCGTATTCCCGGATAGGATTTCGGGAGAATTCCTGCATTCTGAAAAGCTTCTTTATGCCGGTAATAATCCTGGAGTGCACTCCACCTCATCTTTATACACTCAAAGACAGAGGTCCTGGATACTTCCAGGCTATTTCAGCACTTTGAAAACAATATCGTGTTCGCGGACGTGATCTGAGATTTTTACTCCTGCTGCGTCGCCGACTTTTATGGTTTGCGCTTGATCATGCTCTATTTGCATAGACTCTACTTGCTGGGTAAGATCTGTTGTGTGGCCTTTGATGTGGATGGTGTCACCGACGCTTAGGGTATCATCAGTTATTTCAATCACCGCCACACCAATTTTACTAAAATAGTGCGTAATCCTGCCAACTTCCTTTTCCTCCACTTTATATCCCTCCCTGTTATCGCTTTCAACATAATCAAATGTTTCACCAGATACCTTCAATTTCCTTCTGTAAATTGGTCAGTGGTCAATAGCAAAAAACAGCGCTTGAAATATTTCTTTAGATCGTTGCCTTTATGGCTATCATTGTCATTCACCACATACTCCGGTATAGTAAGCGTTTAACAATTATATAAACAGCGCCATTTCCGCTCTGATCATTCAATTTGTCTCCAGCTTTCTTGGTCTTATATTTATATTGTCTCTCAAGCTGGATGAGAGTCAATTGTGAGACGGATTTGCTAAAATATTGTCATATTAACAAGACGTATTTTCCACGTCAAGCCAAGGCTGAAATTGGGGCAGCAACCACAATTCCGTGACTTCTAAAATAGCTCCCAAATCCCCAATTCTTTTTCCTGAAATAATAGGTGCTTGTTGAATCCCGGTTAAGTTGTTAGAGGATTTAATTAAAAGAATGCGAATGATAAACAAAGCTATTTTATACAAAGCAAAAAGCGGATTGATAGCGGACAGTATTTAGTAAATGAATCCATGGAATAAAACACTCACCATTTTAAAGAATGCAGGAATTTAGGATTGTTCTTACTGAAATATTGGTTGAGTGATTATGATAACAAGTAGAGGTGGAAGATATGAAGATTGGCATTGTTTCTGATCACGCCGGTTTTGCGGAAAAAGCAAAGATCATGCTGATAATACAGAAACTGATAATGGAATATAAGCAATTAAAGGGGGTTGAATTTGAAGATTACGGACCGCATACCTTAAATCCCTCAGATGACTATCCGGATTTCTCTAAACTACTAGCGGGCAAGATATTAAACAAGGAATGCGAAAAAGGAATCGCTGTTTGCGGTACGGGTATTGGAATGAGTATGGATTTAAATAAAGTTCCTGGTGTACGTGCTGCTCTATGCTATTCTGCTGAAGCAGCTAAAAAGGCAGCTTCGCATAATAATGCTAATGTGATTTGCCTAAGGGGAGATTTGGAGGAGAAGGATGTGGAAAAAATAATTTTTACCTGGCTTGATACGCCTTTTGACATATCGGGCACTAACATTAGACACCTGCGCAGGTTAAGAAAGATGGAGAGAGGTGAGGGCCACTATTTATGGAGGAGATCAATGATCAGAGTAAAATCTTATTTTCATAAAGAAAATTGGGGGCCACAGAAATGAGGATTTATTTCGGAGCCGATCATGCCGGATTTGAAGTAAAAGAGGTTTTACTGAGGCATTTTAAAGGAAAGAAAGGCATCGAGTGCGTCGATTTAGGGAACTATGAGTTTGATGACCAGGACAACTATCCCGAATTTGCCGAAAAGGTGGCGCTTGAAGTGAGGGAAAATCCCGGCGCTGTTGGCATTTTAATTTGCGGAACCGGGATAGGGATGGCAATTACTGCCAACAAGATACCCAGTATCTTTGCAGCTCCGTGCTGGGATGATAAAATAGCCTATTTTGCGGCTGCGCACAATAGATTAAACATTATCACTCTACCCGGAAGAAGACTTAACAAGAAACCGATTGAGGCAATAAATATTGTTGAGACCTGGCTGAAAACTGAATTTGCGGGAGATCTCCCCAAAGGTAAACGTCACCAGAAAAGAGTTGAAATGGTTACTGCTATAGCTGAAAAGTACGGTCATACGCTCTCCTGAACTCTTCCCCCTCATTCTTAATCCGTATGCTTCCCTGCACTCTATTCTTCCTCTGTTTTCGCTCTCCTTAACTTAGCCTGCAATAGCGGCCTATTTTTTTGGTTGTTGAACTGCTTTCCGTTTAATAATTGCGTATGCACCTGTGATAAGAAGGATAGCTAGAAAAAAAGCACAAAAATCCTGCCATATCGCATAGCTAGCGGCCTTGCTTTCTTCTTCCTCATGGCTTGTTGCTGCTTCTGTGGTCGTATCGCTTGTTTCTTTATTGTCTACGCTAGGCTGCTCTGCGTGATCTTGCGTCTCCTCAGTCTCGGTGGCTTCAGCTGTGATCTCACCCAAAGAAAGGCCAAAGGTAATTGGCGTCTTTCCTTTCCGGCTTTGACTGATGTAGACATTTGAGAAAAAGATGAGGACGGCTAGCGACAGAATCAGTAAAAGAACTTTCTTTGCTCCCAATTCGGTTATATGTTCCATCGTTTTTCTCCTACTCCAGGATCCAAAGTTGGGTTGGAGATTCCCTGAAACCAGACCTCAATGCCCTGTTTGGCTATATCGCAACTTTCAATAACGTATGACGCCATAGCGGCATGATGTCCTTCTGAATAAACAATAACGCTATCAAACGTTTACTTCCAATTTACGGAAGCTTCTTTTTCCTCCTTGGCGACTTCCTTAAGCTTCTTGGATCCTTTTTCTGCATCAAGCTCATCTCGCATTTCGCTGTAGAGTATTGCGATTTGATTGTAGCTCTCGGCAATATCGTTAAAATTCTTTTCTCTTAAATAAACAACCAGTGCGCTTCTTTTAGCACCGCTCAAGTTGACGAAAGAATGGAAATCATCCATTGAGAGCTCATCCTTCTTTAATTTTTCCGCATCTTTCTTTAGGTAGGACGATATAACTCTTGTTTCTTTGCGGATATCTGCCAGGATTTCAACATCAGGGCGCGTCTCCCCCACTCTTTCCAAGAAGAATAACAGGTTTGGTGTCTTGGCGACCCGACCGGAACTCCATGCTTTCAAGAAGTCATCTACCTTGATAGCCCGCTCTTTACCTCCTTGGTCCATCTCAATAGAAGAGTCATTAATAAAGAAGTTCTCATCGTTGTAGCCGGTTACTGCCACAAATTCGCTACCGGACTCTTCTCCCAGGAACTTCTTATCAATCAATACCATGACAGGGTATCCGGAAGTTAAAAGCCTTTTTAAGAAATAAACAGCTTCCTTTTCATTCTTGAATTCCTGGTATCTATCGTGTTCTTGGTCATCAAGATAAGTATCAATGAGCTGTTCAAATCCGGTCTTGTTGTATCCGATATATGCTCGGTAACCGAGATTATCAAGCGTAGTTAAGATGATTGTAGACGCTCTCATGGGCGTAGTAACACCAATCTTTTTACCATTCTTTGTTTTTTGCCAATCCTCGAAAATGGGCCCGGAGAAAAAAATCACCTTGGTGATTACGATACGTTGATCGTATGCTTCCAGAATTGCGGCTATTGAGCCTAGATGAGAAATATCCGGGGCATAGACATGGTGGACGTCCATAATCGCATCGGAATCCGGCTTTTTAGCTATTCCCAAATCTTCCAAAACACGGCCGGAGATGTTCCGGTCGATTTCTTTCTTAGCGCCGTTCTTCTTTGACTGATCGTCCCTATTCGTATCGGCCTTCTTACAGGCAATTCCGCTGGCTGCAATCAGGGCTAAAAGAACACAGGTGACCAGGAAGAAACAAGCTTTCTTCATTACTCATCCTCGCTTTCCGGAGTCTCATCTTTCGAGGCAAACTCCTTAAACTTTTGAGCCATATCATTTAGCTTTTGCTCCACTATGAAATTGACCGTTCCTGCGGGATAGGTACCATCAGCCTTCTTTTTTCCCGCTTTCACGGCTGTCAATATTTCAATGCCTTCGTCAATACTACTAACTGCCCAAATATGGAACTTCCCTTGCTTGACCGCTTCAATTACATCATCTCTGAGCATAATATGCTTGATGTTGCGGCGTGGAACCATTACTCCTTGATTACCGGTGAACTTTTTTACCTTGCAGGTATCGAAGAATCCTTCTATCTTCTGGTTGATCGCCCCTATCGGCTGAACTTCGCCAAATTGGTTTACCGATCCTGTCACTGCAATATTCTGTTTCAAAGGAACCCCGGAAAGGTCTGATATTATGGCATACAGCTCTGCGCAGGATGCACTATCACCCTCTATTCCTTCATATACTTGTTCAAAGCATATACTTGCTGCCATTGATACCGGTTTGTCCTGCCCATATCGCCCGTTCAAGTAGCCGTTCAGGATTAACACCCCTTTACTGTGAATGGGACCACCTAATTTGACTTCCCGCTCAATATCCAAGATCCCCGAGCGACCCATATAGACCCTAGCGGTAATCTTGGATGGTCTTCCAAAGAGATAGTTGCCCAGTTGAATTACTGAGATACCATTTACCTGGCCGGCTCTCTTGCCATCGGTATCAATCATGATGACACCATCTTCAACTAATTCCCGTATCTTTTCTTCAATCATATTTGACCGGTATATTTTCTTCTTTATCGCCGTTTCCACATCTTTGGCTCTGACATGTTTGTGCCTATTCTTTCCTGCCCAGTAGTTTGCCTCGCTGATCAGGTCAGATATTTCCATGAACCTGGTGGAGAGTTTCTCTTGGTTTTGACTGATCTTGGAGCCGTATTCAACGATTTGTGCTACTGCGGTGCGATCAAAATGGCGTAAATTCTTGTCCCGGCAGCGCCCGCTTATAAAAGAGGCATACTTCTGTACGGTATTCTTGGTCCGGTCCATCTGGACATCAAAATCCGCTTTAATCTTAAACAGTTTGTCAAAATCTTCATCAAATCGTTGAAGCAGATAGTAGATAAGAGGGTTCCCAATGAGAACCACCTTGACATCCAGCGGAATCGGTTCCGGTTTGATCACAGAAGACGGGATCGCTCTGTACTGTTCTCCAAAATTCTCAATGCAGAGTGCCTTGCATTTTAAAGATCGCTTAAGAGTCTCCCAGGAAAAATAACTTATAAGCAAGTCCAATGCTTGGATAATAATATAACCACCGTTTGCTTTGTGCAGGGAGCCACCCTTCATGAGAGTAAAATCTGTTACAGGGCTTCCAAGCCTAAGCTGGTAATCTATTCTGCCAAAAAGGTTGTAATAAGTGGGATTGGTCTCAATCACTACCGGAGCACCTTTGGTTTCGGAATGATCAACTACAACGTTTACGGAATAGCGATTAAGTGAAGGTTCTGCAGCCATTTCTATTCCGGGTAGCGGGAATGGTTGTTTGGGTTCAGTTTTGAAATCATCGAGATTGTCGACAATATCTTGCTCAACACTGTCTAAATAGCCAACAGTCTTGGGATGTTTAGTGTACTTCTTCTTTAATGCCTCTAGTGTATGACCTATTGCGGCCAGGGCTATTTCCTGGTCCAAGTGCTTCACCTTGTCCCGTGCTTCTTTGTCCAGGGTAGTCAGCTTCTTCCATAGCTGGTTCAAATCTTCTTCCAAATTTTCGCTTTTCTTTCGGATTGATTTCTGATCCGCCCTAGGCAGTTTCCCGAATTCATCCCTGTTTATTGTTTTACCTTCAATCACCGGAGAGATAACCATACCGTTGGTTGTTACCTGAACCTCGAAGCTTACAGCTTCAGCTTTCCCCCGGGCACTAGCCAGCAGGGCTTCACGCTCTATTTGATACGATTTTAAGGATACCTCTCTTCTCTTCTCGTATTCCTCACTCTCAAACGATTTAGGGATCTCGATCTGGCAATATTTCACCAGCTCATCCATTTCTTTGGCTAAAACCTTAGCACCTCCGGCGGGGAAATTAAGAGCTACCGGACAGTTTGGATCAGAGAAGTTGTGGACATAGCACCAGTCGGAGGGAACAGGCTTTTCTTTAGCTGCTCCAGTTACGTGTGCTTTTATCAGTGAGTTCTTGCCCGTTCCGGCGGGGCCTGATGCATATATATTGAATCCGCTGGTATCGATATCAATTCCAAAGTCAACCGCGTCAACAGCTCTATCCTGCCCTACTGCTCCCTCCAGCGGTTTGACCTCTTCGGTAGTCTCAAACCCGAAAAGCGTCGGATCACAAGGATTCCTTAGCTGTTCTACTGAAAGCTTCAGCTTGTCACTCTTTTTGGTCATATTTCTTGATACACCGCCCTCGTTTGGGGAAGGTTGTTGAGGTTTCTACAAATAATACTAGATTATCTTCTTCTTTACCATGCTTATAGTCCAAATGCCCTTTTCCCCTGATTTGACTGGTTGGGTCAAGAAGATCTGGTAAATCGAGTTTTTGTGATTGGCCTCAAACAATGCTTCTCCAATACCTGAAAGTTGGCCCATATCTGTCTTGGCGATTAAAGTAAAAGCATCGTTGCTGCCGTCAAAACCAAAAATGCCTGCTTCGGTCTCCAAAACTAATTGGGGATCAAGCCGCCACGATTGCTTTCCCTGATCAACAATTGCTTGGATTTGTTCAAGCTGGTCGCGACTGATGTTTGCAGGTCCGGTTATAATTTCTTCTTGCGCTTCCGAGGGAACAATCTCAGAAGTTTCCGTAAAATCAGTTTTCCACTTTTGATTCTCTTTTACCAAGGTAAATATAGCTTGGTCGTTTTCCCGGTTCTCGGTTTCAATGATCCGGTTTCCTTGCACCGTAATTTTGGCCTGTTTCTTTTCAAATTTGGTCTCAATGATCTGTGGTGCTACCCAGCTCCCATGATTACTAAGAATCACTTTGTGAAGATCGGATTTCTTTTCCTCCTTAAATTCTTTCTCGGTTCCTACATCCTTTTTGGTTGCCTTGGATAGGTATTGATAAACTTCATCTCTGGCTGCATCGTGCAAGAATCCCTTAAGAGTAAGCAAAGCATTTTCCTGGTCTTCGGTGACAACCAGTTCTTTTTCAGGAGAAAAAGGCTGATCAAGAAGGGATATGTGTCCCAGAAACTGTTCAATTTGACGGCCATCAATTGTTCCTTTGCTTTCGCCTTCTATGGCAATGCTTGTTTTCTTAATGTTTTCAAATTGGCTTAATGTATGTGATAAGCTGGCTATAATTGCTTGCTCGCCCCAGCTTCCCACCTGCGAATCAAGAATCTCCTTGCTGAAGTTAAGCATAGCAGTCCCCTTATCAACTGTCAGCCCAATAAGCCTGGTCTCAGGGTTAATGAGCCGGATGAGTAATGTTTCATTGAGTGGTGGTGTCTGGAGTAACTTATTAACCGCTAATTCCGGGAGGCCTTTACGCAAGCCTGCTTCCTTGGCAATTGGCTTTACTTTTCCGGAAAGAAAAGGTTCTTGGGCTGAATAGGGATAGAAAACGACATAGTAAGTGGTATTTGGATATACCGGTTTTGGATTACCAAAATACTCCTCGTAGGCTTTGGTCACGTGGCCTTTTATTCCGGCGGTTTTTGGCTTACCGGTATCAGAATGGTTATTATTGGCGCACCCTAAATAGACGGTGGAAAAAGCCAGGGATAGAATTAGGAACGGGCAAACCAGTTTAATCTTCATATATTCAACCGACTATTATTTATTATTTTCCTTTTGGGAATAGCTTGCTGTGACGATTGCTTTGATGTTGCCTCTCACATTAAAGTCTGCTTCCACTTCTATCCAACGAGGATCAAGCAACCTGATTAATTCATTCAAGACTGTATTTGCCGCGTCCTCGTGGGAAATGGGAATGTCTCTGTAGCCATTGATGTATAGTTTGAGAGATTTTAGCTCGACAATCCTCCGGTCGGGAATGTATCTGATACGAAAGGTGGCAAAATCAGGAAAACCGGATCGGGGGCAAAGACAGGTAAATTCAGGAATGGTAAGTGAGATAGTATAATCCCGGTTCCGGTGAGGATTCTCCCATACTTCCAACTGGGATTTCCTTATTGCTTTATGCCCGTATTTCTCTTTCCGGGGTTGGTCAAAGTCAGCTGGCTTTTCATTTATTGACATCTTATCTCCTTAAATCCGGATTTAGCTATGGCTTTCTCTGTTCGTAATTCCTAATTCGATGTATTAGCTTGCTTCTAATCTATGATGAAAGCAGCAATAGCATATGTCAATTTGAATACTCAATGGGATCCTCCATACCGGCTTTCCTGAATCCATTTTGCCGCAAGATACAGCTATCGCATTTCCCGCAGGATAATCCTTCGGGGCTTGGATCATAGCAGCTCCGGGTCAAACTGTAATCAACTTTTAACTCCAGGCCTCTCTGGATTATTTCTGCCTTTCTCATTCCCTCTAGTGGAGACCGAATGCTGATTTCCTTTCCTTCAACTCCTGTCTTAGTAGCTAAAGTTGCACACTTTTGAAATGCTTCAATAAACTGTGGCCGGCAGTCCGGATACCCACTGTAGTCAACGGCATTAGCTCCGATAAATACATCACTAGCCCCCAAAGTTTCAGCCCAACTTAAAGCTATAGATAGAAAAATGAGATTTCGAGCCGGCACATAGGTTGGAGGGATTCCAGTGCTTATTTGTTCCAATGATCGTTCCTTTGGTATCGTGTCATGAGATGTCAGCGCTGATTCGGCAATTGCAGCTAAGTCAATTTCGAAGATCAGATGTTTCTCCGTGCTGAAGTATTTGGCAACCTTACGGGCATTTTCCAGCTCCAACCGGTGTCTTTGGCCGTAATTAAAACTGAGGCCGTAAACTGTGAAGCCAAGATGTTTGGCAATTGCCAGAGTAGTGGTTGAGTCGATACCTCCGCTTAGCAGAACAACGGCTTTTTGGGGTCTCTCCATTACTTTACTCCCAAATATTTGTGCATTTGAAGCTGGAGTCGCACACTAAGCCGATCTTTCAAAATCCACCTGGCCAGCAAACCGGGCTCCAGTTGTCCATATACCGGTGCGAAGAGGATGTTATGGTTTGACAACTCAGGATATTCAAGTAAAACCTCTTTGGCCCACTGATAATCATGATGATCCTGGATTACAAACTTAACTTCATCTTTTTCTTTGAGCTTGGAAATGTTGCTATAGAGATTCTTGGTTACTTCCCCGCTACCGGGGCACTTAAAATCCATAATAACAATAGATTGGTTGTTAATAGCGCTGATATCCAGAGTCCCATTAGTTTCCACCAAAACCGTGTAATTCTTTTCGATTGCTTCATTGATAAGAACAAATGTGTCTTTCTGCAAAAGTGGTTCTCCTCCGGTGATCTGAAGCAGCATGCAATCATGCTCACCTACTGCTGCTATTACATTTGATACCGGGAGCTCGGTTCCTTCAGTAAATGCATGAGTTGTATCACAGTAAGAGCAGCGGAGATTGCAGCCTGTTAATCTCACAAATACACAGGGAAGCCCGGCATAAGAGGATTCCCCTTGAATACTGAAGAAGATCTCATTTACTTTAAGCATCTCTGTCAATTTGGTAGATTGCGCAGGAGCTTGTTTTTTCCCAAACCATAACCTGATCGATCTTTACCCTATCTGTCGTGATTATGGTAGATGCTTCTTGAAATATATATTTGGCAATATTCTCTGAAGTGGGATTTATCTTGTCAAAAGGAGCAACCTCGTTGAGATTCCGATGGTCAAGCTTGCTAATGATGGTGGTCAAAGCATTCTTAACTTCTTCGAAGTCGATTACCATACCCAAAGAGTCAAGTTCCGTCGCTACCAATTGCAGGCGCACTTTCCAGTTATGTCCGTGAAGATTTTCACATCGACCCTTATATTCTCTCAGGTTGTGTGCGGCTGAGAACTCTGTATCTTTAAACACTTTGAACATTGTCTTCCACCCCCACATATCAGTAAAATATGTAAACTGAGTTTGCCTATAAACAGATTAGCTACAATCCGCTCTTAATTATACAAGAAATAATTTTTTGTGGCATCAGCCACATCTCTGATCAAGCAATGATAAAAAAGGGAGTTATCGTCCGGTTTGACCGGATGATCCAGAAAGGAGTGAAAAGAGTCAACTGGATTGAGTCCTCCGGCTTGACTGGATGATCCAGTTGGACATGGAGCATGCCGGCAAGAGCTTTTCTTTAGCCCTGCCGACGTTTTTGCCGGCGCAGACTCTCCTTTATTGACTCCAAAGCTGCCAATAGCAGAGGGAAATGTTTTTGCATGACGTGTCTAATTTCCTCTTCGCGTTCCCAGTCTCGTCCAGGGACCAGAAAAAGAAACAGACGACTGAGAAAAGCTCCTTCTATAAAAAACCGCTGGATTTTGGGGTCTTCGTCAGCCAATAATTCCACAAAAAGCCTAGGGCAGGTGCCTATGAACTTGTTTTTGGGTGTGGCCAGAACAGGCTCTATGAATTCGTCAGTGAAATTTTGATACCAACCCAAGCGAATTTCTTCTTGGACCGAAGGTACCTTTTTTGCCCAGGCGAGATAGTTTTGCCTGCCGAAAAAGCGAATGGAGACTTCGGGTACAGCTGGCCGAAAATCCGCCATTTTTTTTAGTATCAGATTCTGGATCTCATTTTCATTCATTTTCCGGTCCCCATGTTGTGTGTCACCACATATATCGGATTATCTGGAAAAGGTCTTGATTTGCTGTTATGTATGTAGTGCTGTTTTTATAAGGTGGTTGCTTTTAGTTTACGTGGATAGAGCAGGATAAGAACGAGTGCTATCAAATACAACAAAGGAATATCAAAGAACAAGTGAATTGTTTCTCCATCTCCGAACAAGGCGTTATAGGTCAGTACAGCTCCGGCAAGAATGCTGCTAAGAATAGTGAAATCGACCATGATTATATGTGAAGGTGGATCTTTAGAAGCTATTAGTAGGCAAATACCAAGAGAAGCATATAGTGCTATTGTGAGATGTTCATAGGGCTGGCTAAAGGGTGCCCAGCGGTAAGCGTCGGGCATAAACAAAATACAAAGTGCGGGGCCCACCAAGAAAAGAAGCCCAAGCACAACCATAATAATTCGCAGAGTCTTTAACCGTGTCATGATTGGATGTCCGTTTCATAAAGCTCCCAATACTATTCTAACTGATTTTAGGCAGGTTGTCCGCTTCGAAAAAGCTTTATTTGCTATTCGGGGCTGTGTTGTTTAATGTCGAGCACCGGCGTACCATCGAGCATGTCAATGTTTCTGACTTTTAGGAAACGCCCCTTTTTCTCCAGTAGATCCATCTGGGTCAGCCCGATGGGATTGGGGCGAACAGGCGCTCTGGAAGCAAATACTCCCCGTTCTTCTTTATCATGAGGAGGAATTACTTTTAAAATATCTCTTCTCGACTCATGGAAATAGAACAGTACCTCAATGGATTTGTATTCTTCTATACGAAAGAGCCCTTCTTCGTACTCGGGAAATATCTCAATTTCACCGATAGCATCCGTAAGTGTGCCCCATCGCGGCGTTTGGTCCAGCGTTTCAAAAGGACTATGAATGACACCAATCGGTTTTAAAATTATCTCCATCTATTTCGAAAGCTCCTTTTGCTTTTTGATGACAATGGCGCTTATTTGCTAGGAGGTCGCATCTTTGACCAGTACAAGAAGCGTAATGATATTGCGATTCTTGTCTGAGGTGTTTATTGCGTATACCACTCTTCCCTTTTCTGTTCGGGCAACCAGAAAACCAGCCTTCCTTAAAATTGCCAGATTTCTTGACGCTGTCTTAAGTGGGATCTCCAGCTTATCGCTTAATGACTGTAGATTTACTTCTCCCTCTGTCAGAAGAATTGACAGTGCTTCCAATCTTTTTATATTGGCCAAAGCTCCAAAAAGATTCTCCAGATCCTCCAGCTCCGTACCTACCTTAAGCATATCAGCCCTCAGTGAATAAACTTAATGCTCGTTCTTTAGCATCTTTGATTGTCCTATTGTGGTTTCGGCAGAATCACCCTTTATCCTCTTTCTCAAGTTCTTAAGATAATGAGATTTGAAAAAAGCCTAAGCAAACTGCCTTGGTTTGCCGATAGCGATGGCTGATTTGTGGAAATTGAAGGTTTTTGGAATGGGCAAAGCAATACAAGGAGGTAAAAATGCTGGTCTCTACAAGGGAAAATAAAAAGTGCCAATTCTGTGGTATAGAACTGGTCGGCGACCTCGAGCAATTTTCCCCGGTACCGAGAAGAAATCCCTCGGTCAGTTTGCGCTGGTGCGTTTGTAGTGCGTGTAAAGTAAAGTTCATTAATAATGTACGCGCTAATTCAAAGACCATAAAAAATCAAAACCCAGCTTCCTCTGTAACATTTGTAAAATCAAAAGGTTGATTATAGGTTGAGAAGTAGCTTTGGTCATCCAGGAATGCATAATCTGCTTGGAAGTAAAAATTAAAGATTAATCTGAAGTTGTTTCCGGGGGTTATTGACTCATGCAGCAGCTTTTCACCTCCTGCCGGGAGGTAATAGGCGCTGAATATTCTCATTCTCTCTTTGAGCATCGCTTTGCTCGGACTCTCCCACTCACGACTATGATTCTGACTGATAAGAGAAGCTGATCCGTGGTCGGATTGCAGTATGATGATGGGAGGCACATCTGACTTGGCCAGGATTTCATCGATAAGTATCTTGACTTTTTGATTTACAAATTCCAACTGGTTCAAATAGTTCTGTTTTTCCAGCCAGACTTGGCCGCACATTTTAAGCTTGGTTCCTTCAACCGGCTGGCCATTCTGGTCAAATAAATAGGGAGGATGGGGGGTCAGGATATGGGCAAAAACAAACTTCGGTTCTTTTACTCCTGGAGTCCGGGCAAGCTTGGAAAAGGTTCCCAGCACTCTTTCCCGTGCATCGTGACCAAGGAGATCTTGTTCGAAATAGCCCAGTATTGTTGTTTGGACTAGGAGAGATGTAAATTCATTACCAGCGCCGCACTTGATGTTTATATCCGCATATTCATTATGAAGAGTTTCGTTCCAGCCCGAACTGAAATGTATTGTCTTGTAGCCCCTGGCTTTTAAAAACTTGATTACTTTATTATCTCTAACCAGTTGGCGCATTATTTTGCGATTCTTTGCTTTCGATCCTACCTTATCGGTTAAATGATTAATATATTCCATGTTCAGGGAAGATGCGAGTGAAAGATAAGTTAAGGCATAATTGCTCCGGCTTCGAGGAGTGATGTTGAAACCCTTGCTATCCAAATAATCCATAAAATCACTATTGTCATAACCATAAACTTCCTCAAGAGTAGTGGGATTTGCATACCCATCCAACACAATAAAGTAGATGTCTCTTGTGGTCGCTTTCGCATGCGGATCCTTGGCGATAGCAGCCCTTTCTTCTCCGCTTTTGGCAGTACTCACCCGGACACCAGCTGTTTTAAACATATAAAGTCCGATGTTGAACAGAGAGATCAAGACAAGTGAAGCAGCGACTACGTTTAATAAGCTAGTGAAGTTTCGTAAATCTCTACCTGTCTTAAGAGCAAGAACAATACCGATTACCAAGACGATGCCCCAGGCAAATAATAAATATTGATGTTTCCCAATGGTAATGCCCGCGATTTGCCAGCTCTTTATGACGTCATAAACATGTCCGTAAGAAAAGAAAAGAACCAGGAAAATGGATATGATAATTCCGGCTTTTCCGGCATTTTTAATGATGAGCCAACACAGCAGAAAGGATAACAATGTGAAGCCCAATACGGCTGCGAGAGGAAGCAGCGTATCAGAGAATGCAATGAGCTCTTCCTGGTTATAAGCAAAGAGAAAGAGGATAGGAAAAAGAGCAAATAGAAAAGGATGAATGGTAACCGGTTTTTTCATTGTATCTGAGTTTATCTCCTTGTCATGAGATACAGGGTCCGCGCAGAGTCCTCAAGCTTTCTTGACTTCTTAATGATGAAGTATTTCTCAAATTCAGACTCAAACGCCTGCCGGGTATAATCGGGGAAAATATCTTCTCTGGTTTCCAGAAGTCTTTGTACCTGAGAATCATCCTTGGGAACAAACTCGATAATGAGTGAATTGCAGATTTGGTGAAAAAAGGCAGCAATCATGTTGAGCGGGAGGTTGTTTGATATTGCCAGATGGTGAATCAAAGCAAGAGCTAGCACGGTATCTGTCGGCCCTCTTTGCAGGAGGGACATTCTTTCTTCATTTTTCCAACCAATGGGAGGACTGGGATTAGTCAGATCCACCAGCAGTGGAAGCATTTCGGTATCGCCATTTCCGGAGCATTGAAGATAATTTCTCTCAACTGATGCAGGATCAATGTCGAATGAAATGGTCGGCATTCCTTTCCTGCTGGCGATACGGCTAAAAATTCCGATATTAGCGCCAAGATCCCACACATCCCCGGATTTCAATTCCTCCAGAAATTCCGCGACCACCTTCTTCTTATCCTCACTTGCGGCTGGAGAATAATTGGTATCTTGATAATAATCTGCCCACTCGGTACCAATAGCTTGCCATTTTAGCTTTCTAACGGCAGCCTCCAAGCCATCAATCAACCCATGTATTGCCAAGGGGCTCAGCTTGCGGTTGTCCGTCTTAACGGCTTTACCGGCGTATCGTTTTTGGCTCCGGGCGTGCAGATGAATGTGGATTAAAAGAGAAAATCTAAAACGGGTGCTAAAAGGAAGCAGTGTACTTGCCAAGTCCAGAGGAACTCCGTCTATATAAGTCCTAAACAATTGGTTCAATCTCACATCTGTATAGCTCATCAAAGCCAAAGGTGCCAGGAAATGCTGGCAAAACTGCCTGTAGGCCACCCAGGGCTTCCCTTCTTTGTGCTTTTCAAAGGAAAGCGTATCAATAAGAACAGGTCTCCCCTTCTGGAATTGGATATTGTAAGCACTGCAGTCTTTAAGTGACATCCCAAATTCGAGAGACCTTTTCTGGATTTGAAGCGTGGTTAGGGCGGCGTCTTTGAGTTGGCTGAAGCACCACTCATAGGGATATGATATGAAGGAAAGCTTATCCGGTTTGATTATCTTATATGCCTTGTCAGGATCCGGGCAATCCATGCTGACTTCTTCATGAGCTACCAATAACCGGGAATCCACTAGGTTTTTATACAAACCGGATTCAACCAACTGATCAAAATGCTTTTTATAGACCGTGTTTACTTGACGGTATATCTCTCTGTCCTGGAAAAAAAGGAATCCGCTTGGATCTCGAAACGAACTTGGAACAGTACGGCTAGTCATTGTCTTTATCGGCCCTTTTTTCTCGCGAAAGAAAATTTCCCACGAAAGTCCTGATATTTCTCCAAAATATTTTAACGGCAAAAAGCATTCCGACAAGAGCTCCCAACATAAGTTGGAGAACGTAGCTGCCTGTTCCCGGATCAAGATAAGCGTAGGCAGGCTGCGGAATTAGCAAAAATGACATGATGAGTAAAGAAACCAGTTTGATAAACAGCGATAATCGTTTCATGATCAACCGCATCCTTTCTAGTCCAGATTACTTGCCAAGATTTGGCTGTATATTAAATTCTTTGCCTTTTTTACATATATTAAATTTATTTAGACATAGTATCATATAACGGTAACTTTTTTTATAAAACTTTTGGAACGGAATAACACGGATTGTCATAGGACCGCAGCTGCGATAATCATTGTGGTCAGGCTAGCTCGATTTAGAGTTGATTGCTTTTTGCAGGGCTTTTATGTTGCCGGAACGAATAAAATGGATAGACAATTAGATTTGCCCTTAAGGCTTGAATAATATGATTCTTTCTCCTGGTAGACAAAGCAGAGGTTTTTCAGTAAAATTAATAATTAACCTGATTGGAGTTATTGTCCTGCTGGGTGCGGGAGCATTGGGTTGCGATATTATCAACGGAAAACCGTCAATCATAAAAGATGTTGAAAAAGAGGTCGAGAAGGAGTTCCGTTCGGATAAACCGGCGGAATCAGGTGATGTGGAGTATAAATCAATTGACGAAACTGCCACATTAAAGGTAATAGCGGTGTCACGGCACGCGGATTTAAAAGCTTTGGGTAGGAAACTAGCAAATGAGACAAAAGACAAGTCAGTTTTTAATATAGATATCTATGATGATGAGAAGGAAGCGAGAAGTTATAAGGTAAGATTTGATCAAAACATTACACCGGAAGATGCGGCATTCGAAGACAACGAGGAAGCCCTGGTGGCTATCTACAGAAAAGATACAAGCAAGGGAGAGAACTACATTACGATTTATCGCGATATTAGTCATGAAGATGTGGAGACAATCAGGTTCTAATGTTATATGATAGAAATCTAGTTACGGCAGACAGCTTTTCTGAGGTTAGTTTTATGAGCAAGACCAAAAAAGTTCTATTTCACTTTGTAGTGTTTGTTCTTTGTATGGCTTTGCTGGTAGCAGTTACCGGCTGTACCAAAAAGAAACAGGGAGAAGAAAAAGGAAGTAAGTCTGTTACTTTGGATGAAGAAGATGTACCTGAATCGAAGGAGAAGATCAAAGTGGAGAATAACAAAATTGCCGTGATCGAGACCGATAAAGGAACGATCAAGTTCAGTTTTTATCCTGACGAAGCTCCAAAGACGGTTGAAAACTTCGTCAAATTGGCAGGTGAAGGCTTTTATGATGGCTGCAAATTTCACCGCGTCGTTCCAGGTTTTGTTATACAGGGAGGAGATCCCAATAGCAAGGACGATGACCCGAGCAACGATGGAAAGGGTGGTCCCGGATACACAATTGTAGCTGAGTTTAGCGATCTTAAACATGAAGAAGGAACGGTTGCTATGGCGCGCAAACAAGAGCCCAACAGTGGCGGTAGTCAATTCTATATTTGTCTCGAAGCGACACCTAATCTGAACGGTCAATATACGGTTTTTGGCCAGGTAACTGAAGGCCTTAATGTTATACAAAAGATTGAGAAGGGTGATGCGATGAATAAGGTTTACATTGAGGAGAAGTAACGAGACAGTTGTATCGTTGCAGTTTTCCAAATCATTTATTTATCAGCTCATGTACTTTGGTTCTTATTGAGTTTACCGCCTACAGATATCTTCTTTTACAGCTAGTGTCCAAAGACTCTGATTAAACCAATTTCCTTTCCTGCATCCGATCTTCCCTCAAGTCTCTTTATTAGTTGTATTTGCCAAACCGGTTTGCTAAAAACATAGCAGCAGGCCGGGCTAAAACTGCTGGGAGGCATGGAAATGGCAGCACAAGGGGAAGAGATCAAGAAATGTGAGTACTGCGGCGAGGAATTTACTACCGATCACGAGATTTTCTGTATTTTACCCCACCGTAACACAACAGCACACACCTGTTGCTGCGTTTGCAACAAGTGCAGAGATAGTTTTCTGGCTGAGGGGCTAGCAGAATCGGGATGAACAATACCGGTTATTCCGGACCAGAATTGAGTCAAGAATCTCCCCCGCTTCTAACGTTTAGCCAAAGAAGACCTGGGCTATTTTAAAAAAGTCCTTGTCCAGCTTCCTGTTCTTGGACACCGCTTTTTTAATATCAACCGCTACAATCTTGTTTCCTCTTAGTGAAACCATTTTACCAAAAGAACCTTCATTAACCAGGTCAATGGCCTTGATACCGTATCGAGTTGCCAGGATTCTGTCATAGGCGGTTGGTATTCCACCCCTTTGCACATATCCAAGAATAGTAGTCCGTGCTTCCATTCCAGTTATCTCTTCTATTCTATCTGCTACGTAAAAACTTATGCCTCCCAAAGTAACATGTCCGAATTCGTCAACTTTGTCATCTTTGGTAAAGAATTTGTCCTTGTCCTTGGGAACCGCGCCTTCGGCAACCACGACGATACTGAAGTTTCTGCCCCGGGCTCTTCTCTTTTCTACCAGTTTGCAAACCTCGTTAATGTCAAAAGGCTCTTCGGGGATAAGAATGGCATCTGCTCCGCTTGCCAGGCCGGAATATCCGGCGATCCAACCGGCATGACGTCCCATTACCTCGATTACCATTACGCGGTCATGTGATTCTGCGGTGCTATGTAATCTGTCAATGGCTTCTGTAGCAATGGTGACGGCAGTATCAAAGCCAATTGTCTGATCTGTTGCATCCAGGTCGTTGTCAATGGTCTTAGGCACTGCTACAATATTTGCCCCTTTATCATAAAGCTTGGAAGCTACACCTAGGGTATCGTCTCCTCCTATGGTAATAAGGGCATGAAGTCCAAGCTTATCTAAACTGGAAACAGCCTCATCTAAAAGCTTTGGACTTTTGGCCAGGTTTGTCCGCGAAGTACCTAGCATTGTTCCCCCTCTGTGAAGGACTCCCGAGAGCATGTCTTTATGTATGGTAATCGCATTCTTCTCCAGCAGGCCGGCCCAACCGTTTCGCAAGCCCAGAAATTCATAATGATAAGAGTCAATGCCCTTTCTGACAATTGCTCTTATGGCTGCATTTAATCCCGGACAATCTCCCCCTCCGGTTAAGATTCCTATGACAGCTTTTGCCATGAATAATCTACCTCCTAGTAAGTTAATTGATTCAGCTGATTACAGTGGTCTTTTCTTGTGAACCGGCACGAGGCTTATTTTTGCTTTAACCAGCTCTGTAGTGTCGGTGACATTCAGTTTCTTGAACAGAAACGCAAATCTCTCTTCGAGGTCAGTATTGATTCTCTCTCTGACATCCTCCGGTAGATTCCACCATTCCTTCTTGAAAGGCCCAAATCCTTTTTTGCGGGTTTTATAGAGAAATTGGGTATCTGACTGCCCCTCTTTTTTCTCACCGGAAAAGTTTTCATAAAGATATTTGTAAACGCGATCTCTCAATGTAGCTGGTAAAGCCGGATGGTCAAAAATGATATTCTGGAATCCGGTTGCTAAATGGACCTCACAAGTATTGGTATCAGGAAAGTGATGAAAAGCTTTATCGGGAAGAGTTGAAGCACCATGTTGTACGGCACCTCCCAAGCCATACTTTGTCCGCGCTATGCGTGAGAGCTCCCTTAAAGTATCAAAATCTATCTTTACTTGAGCAATGCTTCCATCTGCCAGTACTATGCCGCCGTGGGTCGTACCGGTCTGCACACTTACTTTGCTTAATCCTGTCAGATCCGATCCTGAGCCATTCAGCACAGTCCGGTAGTTGTCCAGATATGCTTCCAATTCCTCCACTGTGCTATTCTTACCACCGACTTCGCCGATTTCGCCTCCAACAGCAACAGTAATACCGTCTGGTTGGTGTTGTCGAATATAGGATGTAAGTTGGGCGGAAAGCAAATAGTTTAAATGCTGCTGTTCTGCGATGGTTCCTTTGCTCATATCAACCAGAGTTGAGGTATCAATGTCAATGTTGTAGAAACCGGCATCAATAGCTTCCTTGATTAAGCTTTTTACTTCACCAATTTCTTTTTCCGGGTTGGATCGGTAGGCGGCGGTTTTAACCTGAAAATGGTCTCCCTGAATAAAAACAGGGCCACTATAACCTTCTTTGATAGCGGCTGCTATTACTACCGTAGCGTACTCAAGCGGTCTTTGATTTGTATAGCCTATTTCGGAGCGGGCAATTTCGAAAATAAATGCTCCTGCATTATGCTTAATTGCCGATCTAAAAACTCTTCGAGCAACATCATAGGTAAGTCCTCGAATGTTAATGGCAGGTACGGTTCTGCCTGCCAATTCACCACTTCCTGCTGCCATATAAAGCTCGTGAACGGATGCAGCTTGGATTCCCAGGCAAAGCCCGGATTCCCAGATCAGGAAAGATGCTAGTTGCCTGGTCGGGGAATTTCCAAAAACAGCATCTTGGACCAGCGTATCTATGGCTGATTGTCTCAGCCTATCACTGTTTTCTACTGTGACTTGGTCATTACGCATGCTAATGCAATCATTCAAATTATTAACGGAGATTTCAGCTGTTTGTTGTCGCATCATTCTACCCTTTCAGTGATGTTCCGGTTCTTCCCTTCAAACCCTCAAACATTATAGTGGATATTGGGTTATAAAAAAAGATAAGCGTATGGTTATTATTTCCCTTAGTATCGGCACTGAAAGCGAGATATTGAGTAATTTCTTATTAAGATGCCTAAAACTTTTTAATCCTTCTTTTTAGGATTGTTGCTGGGTTGTTATGGTATGCTCTCTGCAAGATGTGTGCTGTAATGGTCTGGTATTCAGTAGCCGGGAAAGTAAAAACCTCAAGGTTCGTTGACCAGCTTTCCGTCATTTGAGATAATTTCTTTAAGGAGGAATCCATATTTTGGAAGTTCAGAGTTTAATTGGTTCACCTGTTTTTGATATACGTACTGAGAAATATCAAGGCAAGATCATTCAGCCTATAATCGACTATGAAGCTCAGCAGGTGCTTGGTTTTGTTTTTCGAAAAGCTTTCTATTATCCTTACAAGGCTTTTGCTTTCTCGGCCATAAAGAAAACTCACAAGGATTTTTTGCTCATTGAGAAAGAAAAAGCCGGACTGTTCCTGCGTCAGAGAACATTGCGAAAAGCCTACAAAAAGCAGCGCCGGGTAATCACGCTAAAGCTGGTTGAGGGTGAAAAGCAAGTGGGAAAGGTTTTTGATTTTGTTGTAAATGAAAAGACAGGCAAAATCAAGACTTTGCTAGCGGAGAAGAGCCTTTTTTCTGATGTTTTCAAAGTTCCTGTTTCCAAAGTGAAGAAGTTTGATCTTGATGCTTTTATTCTGGAAGAAGAGGCAATTCCCCAAGAACAAAAGGAGCAGGCAGGACTATTATCCCGGGCCATAACCAGTGCTTCCCGAACAATCGGTACTGTGGCTAAGCAAGGCAAACGATATTATGGACAAGGCCAGAAAAATTTACTGCTTGGTCAGGAATCGCCTTGTGACATCAGCGGTAAAAAAAGTAGGGTTTTGGTAAAAAAAGGTCAGACCATAACAGAAGAGCTTTTGAAAAAACTGGAAGAGGAACAAAAATTAGGGGAACTGAGTGCAGCAATAATCGGTTCGGGAATGGGCACCAAATATAAGTCATACAAGGATAAAAAAAAGAAAAAAGCCCTTAAAGAAAAACCGCAGGACAAGCAGGTATAATTATTTACCCATATCTTCCCAGTCTATCCCCAGGATAAGCGTTGTTATGATGGTCAATTGCTTGATCCCTTGAGCACTGCCGGTAATTAATATTTCTCCCTCGTCAATTCTTACATTACTGATAGGTATGGTTTCAATTGGTTCAGGGCTTTCATATTCCCACTCTTCCGGAATGACGGTGTTTAGGAAATCCTTTGGTCCAAATAGAACTAAGAGAGTGGGCGGCATGATTATTTTACTAAACTGGAGTTCCTCGGGGTCGAAATGAATGTTTTGTCCATTGTCGGATGCGAGCTCGGGCGGAGCAAATCTTTGCACAAGGGATTCAATAATCCTGGGTGCAAATGAGTCCAATAAATAAGTTGCCACAAAATCAGGGATTGGAAGCCTACCAATTTTTATCCGTCTGATATCAGCTACTAACTGACCGTCTTCTATTTTTAGTTCTTCCTCAACGGTTATGGTTTTCTTGGTCTCCCCTATTGTCAGAGGCAGGCTCATTAAAACAGTATTTTTCTTTAGTCTAATATCAAGATTGTCCAGCGGGATTGGGAGAGAGTGATCATCATGGTCTGCGCTTGGGAGAGGATCAGGAACTTGAACCGGCTGAAACCGGACTTCTCGCAGTCCGGATGGATGATTCTCTTGATTTACGCTGGGCTCAAGATCTGTATCTTTCAGATTGGGCGGAAAATCAGATAACGATTTTTCATTAAAAGTCAGTTTGAACTGTGCTCCCGCAACGCTTAGGCCGATTCTACCTCTTTCATCTACACTTGTTTTTGCATCATCCGGCTCACTTAAGAAAAGCAATATTCCATATCCGAAAAATAGTGAAAGTAGAAGGAAGGATACTAGCAGAAACACTACAAAGCATAGAAGAAACCTTTCAAAATATTTATCCAGCTGTTTGTTTTGAGGGGCTATGACCTGGTTGTTATGCTTCACTCAAGTCTCCGTTAGCAATAAATTGCGCGCTTTTTAATCGGATTCTTCTCTAAGCATAGTGGGTAAATTTTGTACAGTGAGATCAAAGTGCTTACGGAATCTGTACGGTTATGCTGCCTGTGGTCATATCGGTGATGGGGAGCTTGATGCTATCAGCGCCCAGAAGTTCATCAATAAAGGATTGAGGAGCTGACCGATAGCGCAGTTTTGCCACCACGGTTAGGGGACCGACAACATCCGCAGGTACTTTTATATCATATTTTTCCACTTTTGATTGGCCGGGATCAATACGGTAGTCAGATAAGATTTCTTCAGCAAACCAGACATGGTCGGTTTTCTTCCCTTCTTTATCAGCGACTACAGTGTTATACATAACAGCTCCGGGATCAATACGACCATTGGGATCAACAAACCCTGAGGAAAATATGTAGCTGCCTTTGCCGTCCACAGCCGTAACCTCAAGCCACATTTGTCGCGCTTCAGTGAGGCCTGTCGGTAACTTATGTCCCGCGCCGACATTTGTTACGGTTACATCAATGGCAAATGCTCCGTCCCTGGCTGCAGAATCAGGTCCACCGATGTTGATGGTAGCAGCGGCTTTCAATCTCTCCTCGGCCAGCTTAGCATGCTGTTCAGATCCCTGTATTTTGGCCAAAGCTACGTTTGCCCCGGAAAAATAGTGAGTGAAGAGGTGTTTCCTGTCGGGCCCGATACTTGATGCTTTTCCCGGATTGGGGTATGTTTCCCCCGGCCCCGGCGTCATATGACAATCCTGGCAAGAAGTTGAAGTTTCCGGATCTCCCGTATTATAGGGTCCCTCTTCCCATTCGGTAAAAGTTGCCTCCAGAGCGAGACCGTTTATAGGATGATTTACATTATGACAGATACCGCAAAATCTTGACTCGGTATGCATTCTGGAAAACTTGGTCTCATGAGTTGGAGATTCGGAATCATCAAAGGGACCTCTTTTTACATTGCCGGGAGACATTATATAGGAACCATCTCCGACCTTATCCATATCAGAGATTGTATGACAGAAATCACACTGGACTCCCCGATTGGCAATGTCACTCAGCTCTGACCCGTCAATCGGGGGGATTTCTGCGGCTAGATGCCCGATGGGCGTATGGCAAACTGAAGCGGAACAAAACTTCTCCGCTTCTCCCTTGGTTTCCTTTTCGGCCAAAGCATAGACTTTTTGGTAGATAGGGTCTTCTTGTGCGTAATAATGAGTGGAGCCTTTCCACTGATCAAAGATTTCCCCATGGCACTTTTCGCAAAATGCTGATTCTCTGAACTCGGTTGAATCAAATAATTTCTTCT
>SDBS01001102.1_pt1 | contig 27501 bp, 24 predicted proteins | sample 2277091 | NCBI WGS metagenome assembly SDBS01 (sample SAMN10404972, study PRJNA504765) | marine sediment metagenome | isolation source: marine sediment core GS10_PC15, 163 cmbsf | place: Arctic Ocean: Southern Knipovich Ridge | collected 2010
GTAATGAAGTGATTGTCAAAGCGGCGCAGGCTGCTGGGGCAGAAATGTTGTGTGGATATCCCATCACACCTGCCACGGAAGTTTTGACTTTTTGGATTAAAGAGCAAAAAAAGAATAAAAAACTCCTATTTCATCAATCGGAAGATGAGATGTCTGCAGGATTTTCTGCAATCGGTGGAGTTTTGGCAGGTAAGAAAACTTTTACAACAACTGGGGGGCCTGGTACTGTTTTGATGCAGGATCCTCTTTCTATGGCTGAAGCAATGAGGCTGCCGATTGTTGCTGTTATTTGTCAGCGGGGTGGTCCTTCAACCGGCACTGTAATTTATTCGCAGCAGGAAGTAACTTTGGTTGGTTTTGGAGGAAATGGTGAAGGATTGAGGATTGTTTTTTCGCCTTCTTCATTACAAGAGCTTTATGATTATACAATTTTGGCTTTTAATACTGCTTGGAAATATAGATTTCCCACTTTTGTTTTAACCAATGGATATCTTTCCAAACAAAAAGGACAATTGCAATTAAAAAATCCAAAAAAATTAGAAAAGACAAAAAACCTTCTTGGTTATCCTTCCAAATTTGTTAATTTACGCAACTGTTTTGATTTGGAAGAGGAACTGAATGAATCTTTGGAAAATGATATTGCTGAATTTGAAAAAATGGCAAAAAATGTAGCAGATTCAGAGGATTATAAACTCCGTGATGCAGAAATTGCTATTTTTGCCCATGGTATTGTTTCTGCTGCTGCCAAAGTAGCAGTTGACGAATTACGAAGAGAACATATTAAAGTAGGAGTTTTCAGACCAATTACTCTAAGACCCTTGGATTGGGTGCAGGCAAGGAATGCTGCTCACTATGTTAAAAAAATATTAATTGTAGAATCAGCCTACAATCAATTTGGCCGGTTAATAAAAGATGCCATCTATGGTTCAAAAAAGCCGGTTTTTTCATATCAAAAACCTGCTTTGGGAATCACTCCCCAGATGATAATCGATAAAGTAAAGGAGATTGCATGAGTAAGAAAAAAATATTATTTATATTATTTATTTTTGTTTTAATTATCTTAGGCATCTATCTTTTTGTTATTTATTTTCCTAATAGAGAAGGTTCTCAAAATGTTTCCGAAATTCGTTTTGAGGAGGAGGAAGAAGCAGAAGAAAATGAAAAAGGTTTGGATTACAGAATTTGGTTAGAGAATGAAAAAGTGTTCATTCTGGCTTATTTTGAAGCTCCAGATCCTTGTTGGGATTTTGAAGTTAAAAAAATTGTTTTAGAAAGAAAAGAAGTAACAGTATTTTTGGAAAGGAAAGAAAAGGATTCAAAAAAGGCTTGTGTTCAGATAATAGTGCCAAAAAGAGATATAGTTTCGGTTCAAAAATCTGATTTACCTAGAGGAGAAATAAAATTTATTTTCAAAGATTCAGAAACAGAAAAAGTTATAGAAGAAATAATTCAAAATATAAATTAAATTTTAGTAAAAAATGATAAAACCACCATTTCCAAAATCTTGGAAAAAATCAACCAAACCTCATAAATTTTGTCCTGGTTGCGGCGAGGCTATAACTTTGAAATTGCTGGGAGAGGTAATTGATGAGTTGAAAATTCAGAAAAAGACTTTATATGGATGTGATATTGGCTGTATGCTTTTGTCTTGGGACTTTTTTGATGTGGATACTATTCAAACTCATCATGGCAGAACAGGACCGGTTTTAATTGGTTTTAAAAAAGCCCGCCCTGATATCATCTGCATTGCTTTTATGGGTGACGGGGGAGCTTATGCTATTGGAGGCCAACACCTGATAGCATCAGTAATGCGTAATGACCCTATAACTGTTATTGTGGCCAACAATACCAATTATGCCATGACAGGCGGACAGGAGGCTCCTACAACCCTTCCAGGACAGGTAACCACTACTTCTCCATTTGGGGCTGATAATGCTTATATAAAGGGTCCTGAGATGGTTGCAGCCTATGCTTCCTCTGGCTCTTATATTGCCCGGGGAACAGTTTTAAATCCATTAAAAGCTAAAGAGTATATTAAAAAAGCTATTTTAAATCAGAAAAAAGGCGGAGGATTATCTTTTGTGGAAATTTTATCTGGTTGTCCAACCAATTGGAAAACAGATGTAAAAGGTACAGAAAAATTCTTAAAAAAGATGGAAGAATATTTCCCTGTAGGGGAGATTGTAAGGGGGTGTAAATGAAAGAACTCAAACTTTTAATTGCTGGTGAAGGGGGACAAGGAGTTCAGACAATTGCTGAAGTGTTTGCTGCTGCCTCTCATCATGAAGGGGATTCAGCAACATATATACCCAATTTTGGCGTGGAACAAAGAGGAGGAGTTTCCTTGGCTTTTGTTTGTATTTCGGAATTAAAGCCAGTAGTTTATCCTAAATTTGAAAAAGCAGATATCCTGGTTGTTTTATGTGAACGGGCAATTTCCCGAACTGTTCGTTATATTGGTCCGGACACTGTTTATATTTATGACAATTCACAGATCAGAAAAAGTAAAGTTCCCATTAAAGTTTGCGGAGACGGTGCTTGTCCCCATCCTTATCTGCCTTGTCAATATAATAAAATTTTTGCTATTCCTGCTTTGGAGATTGCCAAGAAAAAATTATCTGCTAGAGTTTTTAATGTTGTAATCTTGGGAGTTGTTTTGGCTTTTGCCCATATAGTTGCAGAAAAAGAAGTAGAAGAGGCTTTGGAGAAGAAACTGAAAGATAAGATTAAAAAACATCCTAATCTTCGCAAGTTAAATAGAAAAGCTTTACATCAAGGTATAGATTTAGTTAAAGATTTATATAAAGAAAAGATTGATAAGTGTGAAAGATATTATTATGTTCCAAGAACATAATAGAAATGTAAAATTTAAAATGACAATCTAAAATTTAAAAAGAAATAATTTTGATTTATTTTATGACAAACTTTAAACCTAAAACATTCAAATATAAGAAAAAATCCTGGACTAATTTTAAAGGTCTTTGTAAAGGATGTGGAGTTTGTATTGCAAAATGTCCGCAAAAAGCTTTAAAATGGTCCAAAGAAGATACTGGATATTACAGCAATCTAACTCCAGAGGTTGATATTAAAAAATGCATTGCTTGTGGAATCTGTGAACTCCACTGCCCTGACTGTGCTATAAAAGTGGAGAAGAAAAAATAATTTTATAATAGAGGTTTATTGTGCAATACGATTTTGTTAAAGTTTCATCTATTCTTTTATCTTTTGTTTTGTTTGTTCTCTCATATCTTTTCTTTTTTGCAGAACAGAAAAGTTGGGAAAGATTTATAAAATGGACAAATAGACGTTTTGTTACAGCTATTTTATTTCATGATTTTAATTATATGTGGAAAATTGGCGAGTATAAAAAGAAGAAAAGAAGAAAATTTTGGGGAATTATATTTTCAGTATTAACAATTTTTTTCTTAATTTCTGCCATTACAATATAAACTGTCCGAGGTTCGTCTTCGAAGTTATGTTTTTATATTAGATCTAATTTTTTTTGGTAGGTTTAAATGAGAATATTCAAAGAAAAAATTAAAAAAACTTGTAAACTTCTTCAAGGAGGGCCTGCTTTGAGCGAACGAAGTAAGTCGAAGGGTTTTACTTTAATTGAAATGATTGCTACTGCAAGTATATTTGTAGTTTTAATTACTATTCTAACAGGAGTATTGGTTACTATAATCCGAACTCAAAAAAGAAACAATGCCCAAAGGACTATTCAACAAGAATCTAAAAATGTCTTGGATACAATTACCAGAGAAGCAAAGTTAGTTTCAGGTTCTGACAGTTGTCTTCCATTTACTATTGGAGATAATCCTCCATATAATACAGATGGTGGAGTAGATGGTTTAACTAATGCCTATACCACAGGAAGTCAACTTATTTTAACAAACGGTTCAGATTATAAAACCTATTTTTTAGATGAATCATCTGGTTATGGAATTGTCAAAATAACTGAGGAAATGGATTTGGTAGATCCTACAAAACCAGATTTTACTAAAGCTCAAAGGATTACTTCTGAAAATGTTAATATAACTGAACTTAAATTTGAAATGAGCTCAAAAAGCGTAGCCTTAGCAGCTGAAACCAAGCCAGAAATACAACCATTTATAAATATTACTTTGTCTTTGGAATCTAGAAAAGATATGCCATCTACCAGAGTCTCTACTATTTTAACAACTACAATCTCTTCTTTAAATTATATATATCCTCAGAATGCTCCTCAAATCAATCCTCCTCCTTCTGATTTTTGTACTGAATATCCATCAGATTCTTTTACAGTTGCTTTGTGGCATTTTAATGAAGGTACTGATCAGATTACTGTCAATGCTGAAGGTGACAGTGCTTTAAATGGACAGTTGGGAAGTACGTCTGATGCAGATGGTAATGATCCCACATGGACAACTTTTGGTAAATTTAATAATGCTTTGGATTATGGTACAAATAAATATGTAAAAGTTAGCGATAACTCAAGATTAAATTTTGGCACAGACAATGATTTCATAGTTGAAGCTTGGATAAAGACTTCATCAGCTTCTGATCAAATTATATATCAAAAAGGAGCTTCAAGTGGCACTCAGCCAGGATATCGTTTTAAGGTAAAGAGCAATGGCAAGATAAGAGCTAATATAAACCATTATTATAGAGAAGATGACACAGATTATTACACAGAAACTTTTATATGGTCAGAAAATACTGTAATTGACGGCAATTGGCACCATGTAGCTTTTACAGCAGATAGAGATGGTGATGCTCAAATATATATAGATGGAGTTCCTGATGGTTCTCCTGTATCTATTGATTTACCAGGAACTATTGACACCACATCAGATGTGCTTATGGGCTATGCTGGAGGCTCTCTTCCTTTCAACGGAACAATTGATGAAGTGCGGGTTTCTAATAAAATCCGAGATTTCAGTGATTGTTGTGATGTTGTAACCAATTGGGCAAAGGCTTATGGAGATACTGGTCATGAACATTTAGAGAATATTAGACATACATCTGATGGAGGATATATTTTAGGCGCACAGACTCGTACTGGTCTTTCAGCAAATGGTGTATTATTGATTAAAACTGACTCGGACCTTAATTTTCAGTGGGAGAAGACTTATGATCTTAGTTCTTGGGATTATGTAATGGATGTTGTACAAACTTCAGATGATGGATATATAGTTTGTGGACATAGTATTTCCTTTTCTTCAAAGTTTGATGCTTTTCTTTTAAAAACTGACTCGGACGGTGATTTTCAATGGGCGAAAAGATATCCGAATACACTCAACTATCATGAATATGGAGGTAGTGTTAATCAATTATCTAATGGGGGGTATATGTTTATGATTAATGTTGAGGATCCTGGTTTTAACTATACATATTATCTTGTTAAAACCGACTCTTCAGGCAATGTAGGAGCAGCTTTTCCTGAAACATGGATAAAACATTATACTTTTGCAGGAGGAGATATTGCTTCTTATGGGATACATGAAGCTTCTGATGGTGGATATTTTATTGGTGGGGCTAGTAATAATTGGGGATTTTCCATTATTAAAATAGATTCTGGTGGTAATTTACAATGGGCAAGGGAATATATTGGAGACAATTGGGAGTGGATGTCTAAAATGATAGAAGTTCCAGGCGGGTATGTTTTGGGTGGATATACAGGATCTTTTGGTGTAGAAGGAAATGATTTTCTTGTAATTAAAACACTGTTAGATGGTACTGTTGAATGGGCAAAGACATATGGATATACAGAAAAAGAGTTTTTCTATAACTTATTTGCCACTGAAGATGGAGGATATATTTTTAATGGAGATTGTGGCACCTTTTTCACTGGAACAGAAATAGATTCTTTAATTATTAAAACTGATGAAAATGGCAATTTAGGAACAAGTTATGATGATACTTGGGCAAAAAGATTTATAGGTCCAGATGGTTGGGATAGACTTTGGGCTTCTACAAAAAAAGACAATAAATATATTTTTGCAGGGTGGAGTACTAGTTCTTTTGGTACAGGAGGTTCAGATATTTTTATGCTTGCAACTGATATTTTTGGAAAATTCTGTTGTGATGAAATGCAGGATGTAGAATCTCTTGTAAATGTTCAAGATGTTACATCTCAGGTTACATATACACCTTATAGTCCAACAGTAGTAGATTTTACAGATTTATATAATGTTTTTGATACAAACTTTAATGAAGATTCTTTTTCGTCTGTGATAACACCTGTTTGTCCTGATTAAAATTTTAGATAATAATTAATGAGTATAATAAAAAGGCTGTTAAGTCATTTTTTTAAAAAAAACTTAACAGCCTATATTTAATTATATATTTTTTGGATTTTATATATTATTCTTCAAGTAACTCGTCAGGGAAGTAATATACGTATCCTATAGAATTTGTGGCGCCATACATTTCCCATTCATCCATATACATGGCTCTTTCTGGAAGAACAAGATCGTCAGCTAAAATCATTGTGGATACTTCTTCTCCAGGGATAATATCATTAACACATATACTCCAACGACTTTCTGGAGCCATAGATTTTTCAGCACCAAGATATGAACCATCTTTGGTCATAAATATAACTTCCACATATACATAATCATCATTGGGATTTTGAATAGATAAATATTCGATAAAAGTATCGCCGGTGAATCCTTCAGGAAGAAAGGCAACACAATTTGGTTCATTTGTTGTGTTTAAAGTTTTTTCTGCCATTATACTTTTCTCTGTTTTTTTCCAATTTGCTTTTGCAATTTCTTTTACTTTGGAAGTTACAGCTGGACTATAGGGTTGACCATTCATTGCCATTGCAGTAGATTGTTTATTGTTGTTTGATACTCCTACCACACTTAAAGTATATAGGCAAATAATTACCGCAAAAATTTGAAGCAGTATCGCAATTTTTTTTAATATTTTCAACACTAACACCCCTTTTAAAGTTTTTCTCTGACAATTTAATTATCACACTATAACAATCACACTATAACAATCACCCCTTTTCACTATTGTCGGTTATTAAAACAAATACACCCCCTTTATTAAGTTTTTCAGGTACAAATTTTAACAGTATTAACATTTTATTCTAATTAGGTACTATATGTCAATATTTTTATGTTATAATAGATTGGCAGAGGCCCGTCCTCTTCCATAATTTTATATAAAAAAATGACTCTTTTAAACGCAGCAATTAAATTACTTAAACAAAATATAGCTTTAAAAAAAGGAGAGAAAGCTATTATTGTAACAGACAGAAAAAACTGTCCTGTTTTTAAAGTTGTTTGTCAGACTGTTGATTTATTAGAAGGCAATTTGATCAAAATACATATTACTGGTAATAGGGAACATAGCTCACCATTACCAAGATTAGCAAAGTTATTTAATCAGAGTGATATTATTATAGCTATAACAGATAAAAGTATTTCTAATTGTCCAGAAACAAAGTTAGCTAGAAAAAACCATGGTACCAGAGTAATTTCTATGGTTGAAGTTGATGAAAGTCTATTTTTAAAAGCTATGGAGGCTGATCAAAAAAAGATTAAGATTATCAGCAATAAAATTTATAAAAAATTGAATAAATGCAGAAAAGTTAAGATTATTACACCATCTGGAACTAATGTTAAAATAAATGTAGTCAAAAGTGATATCACAATTGATGATGGAAATTCTACTTATAAAGGAGCATTGAATAATCTTCCATATGGAGAAGTTACGATGGCGTTAATAAATATAGCAGATGGAAATATTGCTATTGATTTTTCAAAAATTAATATAAAACCAAAAGATAATGTTCAAGTGGTTGTTAAAAAAGGAGAAATTGTAGATTATAATAATAAAAAAGCGAAAAATTTTGTTGAATATCTTAAAAATGTAGATGGTAGGAAAGCTCTGAAAGTAGTAGAATTGGGTCTTGGAACCAATCCTGAACATAAAGATTTAATTGGGAAAATTATTCATGATGAGAAAATATGTGGTTCTGTTCATGTTGCTTTTGGAGGTTGGGGGTTTAAAAGAAAATGTAAGATACATGAAGATGTTGTAATGTTAAAACCAACAGTATTTTTTGATGACAAATTAGTAATTTCTAAAGGTAAAATATTATAATAATAAAGCCATATTCTAGGAAAGAAATGTTTGAGTAATTTATGAAAAGAATTATCAGTTTTTCATTAGGAAATATACATCAGTGGACAACATCAGAAAAAAATAGAGATGTTTTAATAAAATATGCCAGAAAATTGGATATTTCAGGTGTAGAAATTACATTAGCATTCAAAGAAGAAGTATATTCTCTCAAATTATCTGAAAATAATAAAACTTGGCTTAGAAGTCTTGATTATGTCACGATTCATGCGCCTTTTAAAATGTTAGCAGAATCAGAAAATGAAGAAGAAATTGTAAGACAATTGGACATCATTTCAGAAGTATATAATGATATTAATGCTAGGACTGTAGTGATTCATCCAGATCACCTGCCTTCATTAAGAATACTCAAAAAATATAATTTTCATATTTCCACAGAAAATGTTACTCCACATATTAAGATTGCCATTCCTGATTTAAGAAAAATTCTTAACAAATATCCTGAAATAGATTTGTGTCTTGATGTTGCTCATGCCTATCTATGGTCAAAATATGAAACAACAAAAATAATTGAAGCTTTCAAAGACAGGATTTCCCAGATTCACTTTAGTGGAATTTACAAAGGGATACCACATCGATCTTTACAGAAAGTTACTAAAGATTTCTTGTTTTCTATCCAGCCAATTAAAGAGTTGGATATTCCAATAGTTATTGAAGAAGATATTGCAATAAAAAGTTTTAAATTTGTAAAAGAAGAAGTTGAATATATCAAAAAATATTTTTAAACTGTTAGAGGCCCGTCCTCGTATAAGTAAATGTTGAATAATAAAGTTTTTTTCGGTAGAATGATAGACAAGGGCTTGATTTCCCTTATTTTTTCTGTTTAAATAATATAGTCCACATTTTTCTAATAAACTAATAAACTAACACACACGGCCCCGTCGTCTAGCCCGGTCTAGGACGCCAGGTTTTCATCCTGGTAACGCGGGTTCAAATCCCGCCGGGGTCATTTTATTTGACAAAAAAATAGACATTGTAAGCAAATAGCAAAGAATCCCTCACCTAGGTTTTTATAACCTAATTGAGGGGTATTTTTTTGTCTAATTTTTAAATAAAGAAAAACGCTCCTATGTTATTTTGCAAAAATAGGAGCGTTTGTTTTGTTATATATTGTTATTTAGATGTATTGTGAATTAAATACGTTTAAGCAGTTTGTCAAATCCTGAATCTTTTCTAAGATTATCCAATTCGCCATCTCCAATTCCTAGGGTCATTTGGTGATTAGTATTAAGTTTATAACAGATACCTTTCAAATTGAATTTGACATATTCAGCCAGTTCTTGAATTTGTGTAGAAAAAAGAACACTGATATTTTTATTAGAAAGTTTTGAAAGCAAATCTATGCCAAGGTCCCGTCCAGAGATTTCTTGAGTAGCAGAACCAAGCTCATCCAAAATAAGCACAATTTTTCGTCCGTCTTTATTTTTGATTTCACTAAGAATATTATTGATTTTACCAAGAAGCATTTCGCAGGTAGATCCTTTTCCTCGTTCAATAAATACAAGACCCAGAATCTCTTTTGGATTAAGTTCAAATCCTTTTCCAAATACAGGCAGTCCGCTTTGAGCCAAGAAAATGTTGTCAATTACACTTAATGCGGCTACAGTCTTGCCTCCACCATGGGTGCCTGTTAAAGCAACTACCTGTCCATTTATTGGAGCCAGGTTTCTGATAGGAACTGGTCTTTCTCCATTTAATGACGGCAGGAGGTGAATCGGAAAGATTTCATCAAATGCAACCACATGTTCACTATCATCAACAATTTTTGGAAAACAAATAGGTGTTTTGAGTGATTTTGCTTTATTTTCAATAGTTATAGCCACATCTGCTACTTCTTTCATCGCATATATATGTTTTTGTAAAAAATTTCGATGTTCAAGTACGGCTTCATAGACCTTTTTAACTTTCGGATTATTGTATAGATTTGTAAGGGCAAACCACTGATGTTCTTTGTCAGTTTTTGGAGATTTTACTTCAAATGTTTCTTTAAAAAAATCAGGTTCTTGAGATTTGACATCAAAAAGAAGCCGAGCTCCTTCAATTGATTGGATATGCTGTCTAGTGTCATCTCTATAGTCTGTTCTAGCTTTCATTATCTCTTTAAGTCGATCTTTAGAATAACCAGGAAAGTCATGGAAAGAAAAAGGACCTCCTATACTTATTTCAGGGGGAACAATTCTATATATTTGTAAACGAAGACCCTTATCTGAATAAGAAAAGTATACTTTTACAATAGAATCATTTAGCTTTTTTTCTGTCCAGTTAAGTTGTCTTAATCTTTCTAAAACTCCATTATTGATTTCTTCAATGAGATTATCTGATGCTTTATTAATTACCATTTCGTTATAGGCTTTCTTTTTTTCTGCCGAATTCCTTCTGTCTGTATACCACTTAACAAATTTACCTATACCTATCCAATTCAAGGGGTTTCCAGGTTTTTTTGTCCAGTCTGGATTACTATAATTTTTCGCATCAGTCAAGGCAAAACTATACATTTTGTGGCCATGAATATGGCTTGAAAGATGTTCAAGATCATGGATCTTAAAATTGTTTTTCGGTTTTGCTTCATCCTTTTTATCTTCTGCCATATTGGCTTCAGAACTTTTTACCAGATGCATTTCAAATTCCATAATTCCTTCTATAACAGTAATATTTGTGATTCTTTCAGATATAAACTCAGCCATGCGTCGTTCATCTGCTTCTAGGGGTAGGCTGATTTCAAGAGTTTCTATCAATGTTTTTATTCTTGGCGGAAGAACCTCTGATTTGTTTATTAGATTAATTAAACATCTTACTTTCTGCCAATATGGGTTATGTTTCTTTATAGGATCAAAGAATTTAAGGAAATCTTCTCGGCTATCTGGGAGATTAGATGGTATATTTTGTCCAAGAATAAACTTTTTAACATCTGGTTTTTTGATAAGAAGCTCGATTAAAGACTGACGATTTTTGATTTCATCTGGATTTGTTATCCCAAAACTTTCAGCAAGAGATGAATGATTTATCCCTAATCCATTAAGAATATCATTTTTAGGAAAATCACCGGGGTTGATGATTTTTAACTTCTCTTTTTCGGAGATATCTTTGTTCCATAGTGTAATTTTTGGATAGTCAACCTTGTGCGGATCTAATGGTTGCATAATTTCCATTAAGATCACTCCTTTCATGTTTTATTAAGTCTTATTCGGCTATTGTTCTGGTATACAGAAAATCCATCTTCATGTTCAGAAATTTCACATTCAGGATATTTCTGCTCTATTTCTTTTAAAGTCTTTACCAATTGAAAACACCCCCTTTTTTTGTAAATTTCTAATCTAAATATTTTGACTTATTAAAGAACTTAAAAATTTTGCTTGATATATCTTTATACCAAATAAAGGTTTTACTTGTCAAGTCTTTTATCTAAAGCAATAAAATACTTAACATAATAATTTCTATTTTTTTATACATCCTTTCTCCTTGACATAGAGGGATTTTTTTGGTACAATTAAGTAATTTGAAGAGTGGGTAGATTAAATTTAAAAATAAAACCGGGCAAAATTAATAAAATAAAAAATCCTTCGATTTCACTCAGGATAAAATGAAAAACAAAAATAAAAAACCCTTCGACAGTTCGATTGCACTCATTGCAAGCAAGCTCAGGGTAAACAAAAAAACAAAAATAAAATCAAAAATATTGGAGAAATTATTATCAGCCACTATAGTTTTGATTATGATATCAATTAGTGGTTGTTTTTTATTGCCTCGTAAGGTTCAAGCTTCATCAATTAATTCCCAGAATATTATTGACTTTACCAATTCTGAAAGAGAAAAAAATGGACTTGATACTTTAAGTATAAGCAATATTTTAGCTTCTGCAGCTCAAGAAAAAGCTCAAGATATGATATCTCGTGGCTATTTTGAACATACAGGGCCAGACGGAAAAAAACCATGGGATTGGATTAAGAATGCTGGTTATAGTTATATTTATGCTGGAGAAAATTTAGCAATTGATTTTAGAAGTGCTGAAGGTGTTGTTAAAGCCTGGATGGAGAGTGAGGCTCATAAAGATAATATTATAGATTCAGATTATAAAGAAATTGGAATAGGGGTGGCTCAAGGTGATTATAAGGGAAAAAATTCAATTATTGTTGTTCAGATGTTTGGATCCCCTGATAATAAGGTAAAATCACAAAATAGTTCTTCAGACAATAGTCAACTGGTCCAAAATTCTTCTGAAAATATTGTTTCGTTCTTAAAAAAGAGAAGCAGTCTTTTTGTAAATGTGTTTAAAAATTCTTTATTGAATAATTTACCCAAAGAAAAGGAAAATAACATATTATTTGGCAGTGAAGAAGGAAATTCTTTACTTACAATACAAGCAGTATTTACTGGAATTATGGGTTTTGTTTTCTAAATTATGAAATATTTTTTGAGGAAAAAATATGAAAATATTAATTTATATATTCATAATTTTTGTTTTTGTGATGATTTGTATGCCATTTTTTGTCAGGTCTTGGTTAAAATATAAAAAATCAAAAGAAATAGGTGAAGAGGAACGTATGAAGTTTCAGACTGAATTTGCTTTAATGATGAAAAAAGACAAAAAGCCTTCTATAAAGAAAAATAAGCCTATTTCAGAAAAAAAATCAAAAAACTCTAAATAAAATGTGCGAGATTGTAACTTACACAGTTTTTTTAAAAAATATTCTTGACAGAGAGGGGGGTTTTTGTTAATTTTAAATATGCTAGATAATATTTTATAAAGATTGTCAAACTAATAAACAAAAATAGAAATTTAGGGGTAAACTTTTTGAAGGGTATAAGGTAAATCCCTTAACTTTGCTCAGGGTGAACAAATAAAAACCAACACATTTTAGATTTTTTCTTAAAATATTTTATTAAAAAAGCAAAAAAAGCTTTTTATTTAAAATTTGTTGGTTTTTAAATTTGTTAATATGTATGGATTGGTCAAGCCTGATCAGTCTTGTTGAAATAAATATAACTACTGTTCGTCTTGAACATAATAATTTTAAGTTTAAGACAGACCTATGGTCATATGATTATGGGTATTTGTCAGTAAAAAGGATTATAAGAAGAATTTTTTTTAATCCGGCTAAAAGGACGGATGTTTTTTATGTTGTCAAAAATAAAATATATAATATTATTTCTAATAGCTTATTTTTTCTGCCAATGGTGGATTAAAATAAAAAGGTCGATTGTGGTAAACCACATAATAAATTTCTTACAAATTATTATTATTCACATTAAAATTAGAAAGGAGGAAATATTATGGAAAAAACAGCGGTAGTTAATAATGAGTTAGTTAAACAATCTGCAGGAACAAGAAAGGAAAAAACTGATTTAGCAAAAATAGCAGTGATAGGCAGTGGGGTTGTTGGACAAGCTACAGGAAAAGGGTTTATTGAAAAAGGACATGAAGTTGTTTTTTGTGATATTGATCCTTCAGTTCTCACCAAACTAAAAGGTGAAGGACATAATGCTTGCATGCCTGACTTACTTGAAGAAGAAAATACGGATGCATTTTTTCTTACTGTTTCTACCCCAACTATTGACGGTGAAATAGAGCTAAAGTTTCTTAAATCAGCCATTGCAAATCTCGGCAGTCATTTGAAGAAAAAAGAGGGATACCAACTTATTGTTGTTAGAAGTACTGTACCTCCAGGTACGACAGAAAACATTGTGATACCACTTCTTGAAGAATATTCTGAAAAAAAAGCAGGGAAAGATTTTGGAGTTTGTATGAATCCAGAATATCTAAGAGAGGAAAAAGCTGTAGAAGATTTTCAAAAACCATGGATTATTGTAATTGGATCACTAGATGATGAATCAGGAAAAACGTTAGAAAAGATATATGAATTTTATGAATGTCCAATTAAGCATGTCTCTTTGAAAGAAGCTGAGATTCAGAAATACATTCATAACCTGTTTAATGCCAGTAAAATCTCATTTTTCAATGAAATGAGAATGATTTGCGAAAAGATTAAAGTAGATACTGATAAGGTTTTTGAATTAGTGTCTAAGAGTGCTGAAGGATCTTGGAACCAAGAATATGGAATTAGAGATTTTGGGCCTTTTAGTGGAAGTTGTCTTCCCAAAGATACATCTGCTTTTCTTAGTTGGTCAAAAGAAGAATTGAAAAATCCAATGCACCAATTGAAAGCAACTATAAAGGTTAACGAAATTACGAAAGAAAGATATAATAATAATAGTTCGTGACGATTTATTAATAGGGAGGTAATCTTTTTTTAACAAAAAAGACTATCTCCCTAAATTTTACTAAAAAATATGTTTGAACCACTGAACAATTATTTAGATATTATTATACTCTATTTCCCGCTAGGGTTTATTGGTATATGGCGTTGGTCTGTTTGGTTATTTAAGAAAATAGTTGCTTTTAATTATAAACCAATTAAGAACAATGGTTATTCTTCTACATTATCTGTTGTTACCCCGGTATATAATGAAGATCCAAATATTTTTTACAAGGCGCTTGAATCATGGAAGCAAAATAAGCCAGACGAAATTATTGCAGTTATTGATTATAGCGATAAAGCTTGTATCAAAAAGTTTAGAGAATTTTCCAAGGGATTTAAAAATGCGAAACTTATTGTAACAAAAAAACCCGGCAAAAGACCAGCTCTTTCAGATGGAGTAAAGGCGTCTAAAAGTAAAATAATTGCTTTAATAGACAGCGATACAGTTTGGGATAAAAATATAAAGTCTGAAATGTTAGCACCCTTTTTAGATCCTTTAGTTGGTGGAGTAGGAACACGCCAAGATGTTTTAAAAAAAGATACTCTTGCTAAAAGATTATTTAATATTCATCTTGATCAACGCTATTTTGACGAGATGACATATCTTGCCAGAGCAGGTAATGTTCTTACTTGTCTTTCTGGAAGAACTGCTTTATATCGAAGAGAAGCCATTATTCATCTTGTTGATAAAATGGTAAATGAAACTTTTTTGGGCAAGAGGTGTATTAGTGGTGAAGATAAATGCCTTACTCGTTTGGTTCAGGCTGATCGTTGGAAGGTGCGTTTTCAAAGAGACATTTGTGTTCGAACCACAGGGGCACCGGACATTTTGACTTTTTTAAAACAGCAGACAAGATGGATAAGAAATAGTTGGAGATCTGACCTTAAATCTTTATTCAGCAGATGGATATGGCGGGAAAAATTTCTTGCATACCATCTTATTGACAGATATATTCAGCCGATTACACTTTTGTTGGGGCCAATTTATTTATTTTTATCTATCATTTGGGGGCATTGGATAATGGTGATAGTATTAATAATTTGGTGGCATATATCAAGAGCAATTAAAATATATCCTCATTTAAAACGCAAACCATCTGATTTTCTTATATTGCCGTATTATATACTTATGATATATGTAATGGCGGTTATTAAAATATATGCTTTTTTTACAATGAATAAGCAAGGATGGATAACTCGATGGGATAAAGACCGTTTGGTAAAATTAAAATTTTTAAGATTAGTGCCTTATTATTTAGGTACTGCCATGATTATATTTTCTTTAAGTTTTGGAGTAATAAATTATAAAGAAACAGTTGCTGTTGCTAATATTAACAACAATACAAATTTTAGTTATGTAAAAGGTGAGAAAGATATTAATACAAATAAACACAAACAAAATATTTTAGGAGAGTTTGAAAATGTTCAATTTGGATATTATACAATGAAAGAAGGTGACTCATTATCAGAAATAAATAATAGATATAATTTAATCTCTACCCCAATTTATAATATCAATAAAGAAAGAATTACTGATCCAGATTATAACAACGTTGGCGAGCAAATTTTAATTCCGGTTTCAGGATTAAAAAATACTCTTGAAAAAGATAAATTATATTCGACTAAAGAGCCAGATATTGTTTTTAAAGAAATTGATAATACTATACGTGTTAGAGGGGGAGGAAGCGTTGTGACTCTTTCTAAAATTAATTCAGTTATGAACAATAAAAATATTCTTGAACAGTATGATAATAAAGAATGGGTACTCAGGTCAAATCTTTATATTGAGAATAATGTAACTTTTATAATAGATGATAGCGAAGTTTCATGGTTAAAATTAAAAAGTGATAGAAGTGGATTTGTTTGGTTAAAATCATATAATGGAAATATTTTAATAAAAAATACAAAAATTACTTCCTGGGATGAGTCTATTCAAGCTCCAGATACAGAATTAGAGGAAGATGGAAGAAGTTTTGTATTAGCCAAATACAGCGGAAGAATGGATGTTTTAAATTCCGAAATAGCATATCTTGGATCCCGAGGATTAGATTCTTTAGGTGGGCCTTTCGGCGGTTCATATGGTATATCCTGGAAACTTGCTAACAATACTTTTAAAGAAGATTTAATTAGCGGTAATATCTTAAATAGTAAATTTCATCATAATTATTTCGGGGTATATACTTATGGAGCCACAGGAATGATTATTAAGGAAAATGAATTTTATGAAAATATCCAATATGGTTTGGACCCCCATGATGATTCCAATAATTTAATAATAGAAAATAATAAAGCTTATGATAATGGAAATCATGGAATAATTTTATCTAAACGCTGTTTTAATAATATTATTAGAAATAATACTTCTCATAATAATAGGCTTCATGGGATAATGCTTGATCGTAATTCAAATAATAATCTTGTGGAAGATAATTTTATATATAACAATACTGATGGCATTGCTTTTTATAATTCTTCTAATAATTTAATCAGAAACAATAAAATAAAAGATAATAAGAACGGTATTCGTGCCAATGTTAATTCACAGGGGAATTATTTTGAACAAAACAAAATTACAGCAAATAAGTATGGAATATATCTTTACGATCAAGCAAATTCTAATTATATTATTGATAATATTATTAAAGAAAATACTGTGGGTATTTACTTAAAAGATGCTTTTGATAATATAATAAAAGATAGTTTTAAAAAGGGTGATAATAAGAAAAATATTAAATCTGAAAATAATGCAGAAAATAATTCCAATTAAAAAATTAATTATAATATTCTCTATAGTTGTCGGGCTCATTTTCCTGATTCTTTTTTTAATTAATTTAATTTCTGAGCAGAAAATATCTCAAGGTAATAATTCCATTCCCAATTTGCCTGTTATTATAGATAAATCAGAAGATAATGCATCATTGGGGTTTACTGCTCAGCGGAAGATTGTGCGTGATAAAAATGGTAATTTTTATTTAGCTTATCGAAAGAAATTTAATGGTTATTATGAAATTTTTGTTGCTAAATTTACTTTAAAAGAAGGCAAATGGATGGTTTCTGGAACTAATAGTCCAATTTCTTCCGTAGGTAATAAAGTTGCTCAGCGCGTTCCTTCTATAGCTATAGATTCAAAAGACGTCCTGCATATTGTATGGTATGGTGCAGATTCTAAAAAAGAAAAAGATAACAGACAGATAAAATATTCAAAATCTGTTGATAATGGTGAATCTTGGAGTAATTGGCTTAATATAGCTCCTGTTCTTGGTTATTCTGATCAAGAACATTGGCAGGAACATCCAAATATATTCGTTGGAAAAAATGACGAATTATATGTAGTTTGGGAAGGAATAGATTCTAAAAACGAACATCAACAAATTAAATTTACTATGTCGATTGATAAAGGACAATCATGGGATAAATGGAGGAATCTGCAAGTTTCGTCAAATAATTCTCAATCTCGTCCAAGTATTGTGCAAGGCAGCACAGGAAGGCTGCATTTACTGATGTATTCGACTTTAGGCAATAAAATACAACAAATCCAATATTGTTATTCAGATGATAACGGTTTAAGTTGGAGTGATTGGGAAAATATTTCAAATTTCTTTTTTGATGCAAGACATATTTCCATTGTAATTGACAAAAAAGATAATCTTCATGTTGCATGGAGATCTCAAGTTTATCCTGATGGACCTACACAAATTTACTATTCTGTTATGAATGACAATAAATGGCAGAAACCAATATTTGTTTCAAAATCAGAATCCTTTCAATTTTTTCCAAATATAACTATTGATGAATCAGATATTCCATATATTGTTTGGATGGAAAGTATAGAAAAATATAATTTTCCAAAAGAAATTCCAAAAGACGGAAAAATTTACTTTTCTTATTTAAAATCTGATAAATTTTCTAAAGCAGAACTATTAAGTTCAGGAGATTACAATTTTTATCCAAATTTGCTTTATAAAAATAATAAATCAGAAAATATTCCTGTGTTCTATTTAGAAGGAATCGAACCATCAGAAATTATATTTGACCAACTTAATAAATAAAGATTTTATTGGCATTCATGCTTAAATAATTATGAATAATCAATATTCTTGACAATAATAAAGTTGTTTGTTAATTTTAAAATAGATATAAATAGATTAAGTAACAAATACAGTTTACAATTAACTTTAAATATAAAAATGTTTGGATTGGTCAATTAATAGAATTTATTTGATCAGTCCTGTTAATATATATATAACTACTGTGTCTATGGTTATATGATTATGGACATTAAGCAGTAGAACAAAGGATTGTAGAGATTTTTATCCGGCTTAAATGGGGGCGGGCGTTTTTTGTGTTGTCTAAATAATTAAGAGGAAAAATGTATAAAAAATATATCAAAATTTCAATAAGTTTTATTTTAGGGGTAGTTTTTTGTGTTGCAATAACTGCTTTAGGTGTTAAAACAGCAGGATACTTTACTAATGAAATAAATATTATAGATAATAAAATTTCATCTGGTGATTGGCAGCTGCCGGAATCGCAAGCTGGACCTTTGGATGAATATCAAACAGAAAAAGATTTCCTTGTTCCATATACTGCTTGGGATAATTCAGCAGGAGTTTCTGAAGTTGCCCTTTGGTATCGATATGAAGGGGGAGTGTGGACTTATTATGATTTGAAAATTATAGATCCTTCCCAAACCAATACAAGCGGTAATTTTGATTTCACAGCTTTAAATGATGGTCTTTTTGAATTTTATACTATTGCCAAAGATGCACAGAACAATTCAGAAAATCCACCTTCTATCCCTGACGCTTCAACAACAGTTGATACAATAGATTCAGTAACAACTATATCTGTTGGTGAGCCAAAATATGAGGGTTCTTTGCATGTAACCTCTGCTTCACAAATTACTTTAACAGCTTTTGATGCCACCTCTGAAGTTGATTGGACCAGGTATAAAATTGACACAGGAGTTTGGCAGGATTATCTTGGTCCGTTTACTCTTTTAGGATATGCTGATGGTCCTCATGTAATTTACTATCAAAGCAAAGACAATGCAGGCAATATTGAAGCAGTGCAATTTTTGGTTGTGATTTTGGACAATCAAGGTCCTATAATTTCCAATGTTTGTGCTATAAATATAACTGCAACTTCAGCTACAATTATTTGGAATACTTCAGAACCAGCTACTTCTTCTGTAGAATATGGACTGGATAACTCGTATGGAATTATAACTCCAGAAGATCCTAACCTAGTTACTTCTCACTCTGTTGATTTAAGTGGATTGACACCTTGCACCACATATCATTTCAGGGTGGTATCTAAAGACGCTCTGGGGAATGAAACAATATCCGGAGATTATACTTTTAAAACATTATGTGAGGTGGAAATTCCTCCTCTGCCTGAATGTAAGGTAGTAATTAACGAAGTTTATTATGATGTTGATGCAAGTCATGGTTCAGAAGGCACTAATGAATGGATTGAACTTTATAATCCCACATCTGGACCTGTTAACTTAAAAGACTATTCAATTGTGGATAACTCTGGAATTGCAAGAACAATTCACTCAAATACTTATATTCCTTCAAATGGTTATGCGGTTATTTCCAAAGATGCTTCAACTTGGGCTTTATATTGGACTATGCCTGCTTCAAGCGTGAAAATTGAATTAGGTTCAATTATTGGAAATGGTTTAGCAAATACTGGAGATAGGGTTATTTTGAAAGATGCAAATGGAGATATTGTTGATCAGATGGGATATGGAGCAGATACAGCTGTGTGGAACCCTGCTTGTCCTGATGTTCCAGAAGGTCATTCTTTGGCCAGAAGCCCGGCAGGATTTGATACAGATTCTTCTTCTGATTTTACAGAATTAACTATTCCCAATCCTGGGACCAATCCTCATTCGCAAAAGAGTAATAAAGAAATAATCCAAGATTTAAAAGAAAAAATAAATGAATATGTTGTGGATAACTTTAATGAGGATAATTTATTAAATTCTCAATCTCAATCAGAAAATGAAGAGGACAAAGATGATCAATCTTTTTCACCCCAAGAAGAAAATGACTTCCAGAAAGATTCTTCAGCAGATAATTTGCCTGATCAATCAAAAAAATCTCCAGAAGAAGATCCTAATCTGCCAGATGGAAAAAAAGATAATCAAACTATTTTAGAATCAAATAATATTTTAAAGGAATAATTCAGAGGAATAAAAATTATGATGAAAAAAATATTTAATTATAAATTAATTGCATATTTTGTTATTTTAGGTCTGGTTTTAAGCTGTGTTTCTTTTTGGAATTTTGCCAATGCCTACAGTTCTACTACTGGAAATTTAAAAGTAGAATTTTCAGGAGATCCGCCTTTGTTTAATGAAGAAAATTGGAAACCAGGTGATGAGATAAATAAAGAAGTAACAATAACCAATTTGAGTTCTACAAATTCTCAAGATTTAGGGATTGTTGCTTTGGAAAAGATAGTTACCCCAGCTTCAGGAAGCATGAATTTAGCTCAAGTTCTGAATATAACTGTAAAATATAATAGTTTTATTCTTTATGAAGATAGCTTGGCTGATTTATATGAACAGGGAGAGGTTTATCTTACTACTTTAGCGCCTTTGGTTTCTATTAATTTAGATCTTATAATAAATATGAATGAAGATGCTGACAATGAATATCAGGGATTAAACACTGAATTTGATTTTAGTATAGGATTTACTGAAGTATCTGCACCAATACCAACAGGTGGCCCTGATATAGGTGTTCCATTCCTAGCTCCAACATTTTTGGGTACAGTAATAGGAGGAATTTTGGGAGAGGGGATAGGCGAATTAACACCTCCAGATATTGATGAAGGGGAAATTAAAGGAGAAAAAGAAGGAAAAGAAGAAGCTGGAGTTGAAGAAGAATCAGAAGAAATTTTATGTTTCTGGTGGTGGGTGCTGCTTTTGTCCATGTTGGTTTTACTGCTTTTGTATTACTACTATATAAAAGATAAAGATATGAGCGTATGGTTTATTATATCTTTTATAATTGCTGTATTTATTTATTTACTTCATGAATATTTGCATAATTTTTATAATCCTGTTCCTATTTGTAATTGGTTCTGGTTGGGTACTTTAATAGTTTTGGGTGCAACAACTGCTTATTATTATTTCTATCTTAGAAAAGATAAAGGGCATGGAGGAGGAGATGAAATAGGGAAAATAGGCGGAAGTGGAGAAGGAGAAGACGAAGGTTTTTATGATTTAGGTATATAATATTTTTTGAGACCCGACCTCCCCAAAGTTCTTTCTTACTATAAGAGGTCGGGTCTCTGTTTAGTTAATAAAAAAAACAAGCTGTTTGTAAATGAGTTGGCTGGACTCGACAGCTTGTTTTTAAATAGCCTGATATTTGATTTTGTTTTAAAATATTGGGTGTATGAAGGTTTCTTTGTGAATTTCTTCATCATAAAAAACTAATTCAGCTTGAACATTGCGATTTGTTGATACCATACATCCTAAACATTCAAAAGTAGGGTGGTCATAATAATTTGTATATCTTGATTTTTTCCATCTTTAAAACAGTTTTTCTTTTATTTGAGCTATCCATCCTATCCTCCATAAACACTTTCTAACCCTACTTTCTATAGTCTTTCTTTCCCATTCTAACTTTTTTTCATCTGAAACTTGAGATTGACTATAAAAATAGGTAGTTGGATAGATGATTAATATCTTGCTTTTGAATGTATAAAGTGCAAGTATTTCTTTTGATATTTCATTTTCTTTATAAAAGGTAACATCATCCTCATCTTCATAAGATTGGGTTTTATACTTTAAACATTTTAATAATTTTTTTGCTTTTTTTAATGTATCTATTTCAACCTCTATTAATCTATCCATCTCTTGCCACTTCCTTTTAAAATCCTCTGTGGATTTTTTACTTTTTCAGAAATCTTACCATGCACTATATCACGGCATCTTTGACAAAAAAGTTGGAAATTTTCTTCTGACAAAGGCGCTTCTTGGTCAATCTCATGAGCTTTTAGACCTTCTCTGGAATTACATCTTTTGCCATCAATAATTCTTTCGCATTTATATTTAGCTCTTTTTGCTACTCTTTTGGCAATAATATTTATATCTTTCTTGCGTCTTTTTTTTCTGGAGTATTTGTCAGCCCTTTTTCTAGTACTCATGAACACCACCTTTTCCTAAATTTCCTATTGATTTGCATTTTGATTTCTTTTTCTTCTCTAAATATCGAATTTTTGGACTATCTTGTCTAGGATCTCTGCAAAGAAATTGTATATTCTTTGTCGGAGAGCAAGTCTGGGCTTAGGCGCAGCCTTTTGCATCATTTTCACTTTTTCCAATTCCTTTTTTATAAACTCCTTTGTTTTAAATTTCTCTGTAATCATAACTAGATTGCATATTTGTTCGTAAGTAGGTTCAGGTAGTTGTGAAGGATGAGGTATATTCTTTAATATCCCTAGACCCATGTTTGGTAATTGCTTTTTATATTCCTGCCACCATTGATTGACTTGATAACGAAACTGGGAATCACGGATATTAAATGTATTTTCTTGGGAATTTCTTTCAATGATTTTCCGAACCTCTTCTTTGCTGATTTTCTGCTGTTTCGCCAAATAAGAAATAGCATTTTCTATCTGTATCGGTTTAATATTTTTTGAACTCAAAGAAATCACCCCTTTTAAGATTTTTTCAATTTAATCAGCCTCCCAAAACCATACCCTTTGATGTTTATTATTTTCTCTCCCTTTTGTTCGTCCCATTATACAAGCATGATTAAACCAAAGGGGGATTTTTCCTTTTGCTTCTTTTTCAAATATATTGAAAAATTGGTTCTTTGTCGTTATATTATTAATTCTCTTTTCTTTTAGAAATTCTGTCACTTTATTAAGTATTTCTTTTTGTACTAAATGCAGATTTTCTACTTTTTCAACAGTAATTTTAGAATTATCAGAATTGTCTTCATTCCATTCTTTCATTAAATCTTCAAATGTTTTGTTGTTGGGATTAAGCTGAATTAAATTTTGATAAGCAGAGAAGTGGTAAATATTATCACAGATTATTTCTACTCCATTTTGATATTGCATTCTTCCATTCATTAAAACCATCTCCCTTCATTTGACTGGATATTTTACTTCAAAAATATTCTGATTTTAATGTACTTTCAGTAAGATGAAATTGTAACAAAGAGTAATTTGAAAGTCAAGTTTTTTAATAATAAGTTTTTGAGTTATAATTACAATTGTAATTGAGTTATAATTATAATCGTAATTAAGTTATAATTACAATTGTAATTGAGTTATAATTATAATCGTAATTAAGATATAATAACAGATGTAGTTGTGATAAGCAATAAGTAAGAAGGAAAATATGGATATTTTAAAAGGTCTTAATGAAAAACAAATAGAGGGTGTTGTAAAAACAGAAGGTCCTGTTTTGGTTTTGGCAGGTCCGGGAAGCGGCAAAACAAGAGTTATTGCCCATCGCATTGCCTATTTGGTTTGTGAAAAAAGGATAAATCCCTATAATATTTTGTCGGTTACTTTTACCAATAAAGCTGCGGAAGAGATGACTCGCCGTGTTACTAAAATCCTTGCTGGTCAAGGATTAAGTGGAAATATGCCTCTGATGGGCACTTTTCACTCAATTTGTGCACGGATTTTAAGAAGAGAAATTGAAAAATTTGGATATAAAAGTAATTTTGTAATTTATGATGAAAAAGACAAATTGAATCTTATTAAAAAAATAATGATAGATAATAATATTGATTCTGAACAGACCAATCCTCAAGCAATTTCTGCAAGCATTTCCTCTGCTAAGACAGAACTGGTTGGACCCAAAAAATATAAGAACTTGTCGGGAGATTATTTTACAGAGAAAGTTGCTGAAGTATATACAATATATCAAAAAGAATTAAAAAAGATTAATGCTTTGGATTTTGATGATTTAATTTTTATTTGTGTTAAAATATTCCAGAAATATCCAGAAATTTTGCAAAAATATCAAAAGCGATTTAGATATATTTTGGTTGATGAATATCAAGATACTAATTTTATTCAATATACATTTGCCAAATTTTTGGCAAAAGAATATAAAAATATCTGTGTGGTTGGTGATGACTGGCAGTCTATTTATGGATTTAGAGGCGCTGATTTTCGCAATATTTTGAATTTTGAAAATGATTATCCCAAAGCCCATATTATAAAATTGGAGCAAAACTATCGTTCTACAAAAAAAATTCTTTTTGCTGCTCAAAATATTATTGATCAAAATACAGAAAGAAGTGAAAAAAAACTCTGGACAGAAAATGAGGAAGGAGAACAAATTAATGTATATAAAACCGGGGATGAAATAGAAGAAGGAAAATTTGTAATAAATAAAATAGAAGAATTAATAAAAGAAAAAAAATATAGATTAAGCGATTTTGTCATTCTATATAGAATAAATGCCCAGTCTCGGGCTTTGGAAGAAGTTCTCTTGCGATATGATTTTCCTTATAAAATAATTGGAGGGATTAAGTTTTATCAAAGAAAAGAAATTAAAGATGTTTTGGCTTATTTGCAGGTTATTTTTAATCCCAAAGATATAATAAATATTAGAAGAATTATCAATGTTCCTTCCAGAAAAATTGGTAAGAAAACCCTTTTCACTTTGGAAAATATAGCCAAAAAGTCAAATATTGATTTAATTGATGTGGCGGCAAAGGCAAAAAAATATGATTGCTTTTCTGAAAAATATGCTCAATCTTTAGAAAAATTTGCTGAAATCATCAAAAAATCAAAAAGAGCAAGCAAAGAGTTGAATATAAAAGATTTAATTGATTATGTTTTAAGTCAATCTGGATATAAAAATTTTGTTTGTGATGAAACAGAACAAGGTCAGACTCGCTGGGAAAATATTTGTGAATTAAGTTCTGTAGCGAAAGAATTTTCTCACCTTTCACCTCAGAAGAGTTTGGAGTCTTTTTTAGAAAAAGTGGCTTTGTTTTCCGAAACTGATAATTATTTAGGTGAAAAAGATAATTTGACTTTGATGACTTTGCATAATGCAAAAGGACTGGAATTCCCTGTTGTTTTTATTGTGGGGGTGGAAGAAGGTCTCTTGCCGCATCAAAGAAGTATTATAGAACCTGCAGAACTGGAGGAAGAAAGAAGACTTTGCTATGTTGGAATGACTCGTGCAAAAGAAAGATTATATTTAGTGTATACTAATTGCCGTACTTTTTATGGATCTAAACAGTCAAATTTACCTTCTAGATTTTTGGATGATATTCCAGAACATTTAACAGAATATGAAGACAATTCCATGAATATTAATTTTGATTTAAAAGATAATTTAGATAATTTGCGTTCTGGCGACAAAATATATCATCGGGAATTTGGCGAAGGTATTATTGTTGGAGTAGACAAAGAAAAAATTACAGCAATTTTTTCAGAGGTAGGAGTGAAAAATATAATTTTAGATGAAGATTTTTTGGAAAAAATAAATTAGGGTTAAAATATAATATCTAAGATAGTATAAAACACCTTTTATTTTCAAAAAAATAGGGGTTTTTTTTGTGTTTTTTTATTCGCTGATTAAGTGATGAATAAGCCTTAAAATGAGTATTTTACACCAAATACTTGACAAATTTTGTAGTTTAAGTATAATGACGAACTTGTAGGTATAAATTTGTAAAAAAACAAACTTTTAAAGACTTATTAAAACAAAATTGGTTACATATAAAATGACAAACAAAAATAAACTCTAAATCATTAATTAGATTTAGGGGGAAAGGGAGGTTATATTAGTACCAAATTTTCCAAGATTTTTCGGAAGATTTCATCCAATTACAAAACTTCATTGGTCGTTTTAGCTTTTACTCTTATTCCTATTGTTTCTACAGGGAATATATTTTACAATGACAATTTTTCTCAAATAGATAAAAATCATAATCAGCAGGTTACTAGCCTAACCTGTATTTTTGATGAAGAAGTAAAGACTATCTATACTACTGAAGACACAATAGAAAAAGCCTTAGAAGAAGCAGGAATATTTTTAGGTAAAAGTGATTTTACAAATCCTCCTGCAGATACTCTATTAGACGGTAATTCTTATTTTGTAGTTGTACACAGAGCGCATAAAGTAATTATTATAGATGACGGCAAAGAGTATCAGCGCCTTTCTGCTTATAGGGGGTGTAATGAAATACTGGCAGATTTGAATATAGAAATTTTTCCCAATGATATTGTAGAAGCTTCAGATCCTTTAAAAGATTTGACAGCCTTTCCTAAAATTATTATTAAAAGAGCAAAGCCTGTTGTTTTGGATATAGATGGAGAAGTTACAAATATAAGAACACAGGGCAAGATTGTTGGGGAAGTATTGGCTGAAAATGATATTGTGTTAAGCCTTTATGACAAGATTAACCCTTCTGTGGATACTCCAGTTGTTCCTGATTTGGAAATTAAAATAACTCGAACAAAAGAAATAATAATCTCTGAAAATATTGAAATTCCTTATAATACTATAATCAATAATGATCCATCATTAAGTATTTGGGATACTAGGGTTGTCCAAGAAGGGAACTGTGGACAGAAAAGACGGGATTATAAAGTTTTTTATGAAGATGGCAGGGAAGTAAAAAGAGTTTTACATAGTGAAAAAGATGTCATTTCTGTTAAAGATAGAATTGTAGTAAAAGGAGCAGAGACAGGTGGAGCTTCTTGGTACAATTGGGTTGGAGGAATGACCTGTGCCCACAAAACATTGCCTTTTGGAACTAGACTGAAAGTAACCAATTTGCAAAATGGAGCTTCTTGTGAAGTTGTTGTTGCAGATCGTGGTCCTTATATTTCCGGGCGTATTATAGATTTGTCTGGTCAAGCTTTTTCAAAAATTGCTTCTTTATCCCAAGGCACTTGTTATGTTCAAATTCAAATAATTGAATAAAAATTTTTACCCAATCCGGATATTACTTCTTCTTTAACCATTCATATTTGTTAAATTTATTATAATTTGTTAAATTTATTATAATTTGTTAAATTTATTATAATTTGTTAAATTTATTATAATTTGTTAAATTTATTATAATTTGTTAAATTTATTATAATTTGTTAA
>SDBS01001103.1_pt1 | contig 27501 bp, 24 predicted proteins | sample 2277091 | NCBI WGS metagenome assembly SDBS01 (sample SAMN10404972, study PRJNA504765) | marine sediment metagenome | isolation source: marine sediment core GS10_PC15, 163 cmbsf | place: Arctic Ocean: Southern Knipovich Ridge | collected 2010
AAATTCGACATCATCCAGACCCACTGCCCGCTCGTCCCGACCCTTCCCGCCCTGACCATTGTCTCCGACCTCTCCGGAGCAAAGCTCGCCGGCACTTTTCACGCCGCCGCGGAAAAGAACGGTCTATACGCTATCCTGCGTCCCCTCGTCGAATGGGGAGCTCAGCGCCTCGATCACAGGATCGCTGTCTCGGAACCGGCAAGGGAGTTTGTCGAAAAATACTTCCCCGGCAGATACGAGATCATCCCGAACGGGATAGACTCGGAGAGGTTTCATCCCGGCATCGCCCCCATCGAGGGACTGAGGGACGGAAAACTCAACATACTCTTCGTCGGACGGATGGACAGGCGCAAGGGCCTGCCCTACCTCTTCAAGGCCCTGCCGCTGATACAGAGGGCCATCCCCCGTCTCGTAAGATTGATCCTCGTCGGTGAGGGAGGCCTCAGACGCAAGGTGATGCCGCGCCCGATAAGCCTCGGCGGCGCAGAGATAATGGCGGTCGGCCGCGTCGACGCGGAGCTTCTTCCGAGATATTACGCCTCGGCCGATATCTTCTGCGCTCCTGCGACAGGGAGAGAGAGCTTCGGCATCGTCCTTCTCGAGGCTATGGCCTCGGGCATACCGCTTGTCGCCTCCGACATCCCCGGATTCCGGCGGGTCGTTACGAGTGGGAAAGACGGGATCCTGGTCGCCCCCTGCTCACCCGAGGAGATAGCCGACGCCGTGACGAGGATAGCGTCCGATCCCGCGATGACGGCGAGGATGACAGCAGCCGGACGCGAGAAAGCCATCACCTTCGACTGGCGTTCGGTCACCGCCGAGCTGGAGGAGAGCTTCCGGAGGATCCTCGATGTCGAGAAGGAGCGGGTCCCCGGACCTTCGAAACCGGTGGAAGCCTGATGAACGGCCCTCCGGGCGGAAAAAGCAGATCCGGCGTATCTGCCGCGGCCGTCATATCAACCGGGTTGTTCACCGCTTTCTGGGCCGCCCAGGCGGTCTCTCTCTTCGGAGACAGGCTCAATAACTTTTCCCTCGTCGCTCTCGTCAACAGGTTCTCGGATGATCCATCCCTCCAGCTCTCCGGGATCTACGCGGCGATGTACCTCCCTGTCTTCCTGCTCGCTCCCATCGCCGGAGTGATCGTAGACAGGCTCAGCAAGAGATGGATTCTCGCGGCGACCGACCTCGCCAGGGGACTCCTTGTCCTCCTCATCCCGACCGCTTTCACCTCTACGGGGAGTTTTATCCCGGTCATGGCGGTCGTCTTCATGGTCTCGGCGGGGAATCTCCTCTTCCTCCCGGCCAAGTCCGGTCTTCTCCCGGAGATCGTACGCCCCGAAAAGCTGGTGAAGGTCAACTCGATCCTCTGGATAGCGGGAATCGCGGGGGTCATCGGGGGATTTCTCGGCGGGGGCATCATCTTCGATTACTTCTCATGGCAGGCATGCTTCTATCTCGACGGTGCGACCTATATTTTCTCCGCCGTGCTGCTTACCGTCATCGCACTGAGGCTCCCGGGCCAGCGGGAACATCCCGTCACGGACCCTGCCACAAAAGAGGCTTCCCGCAAGGGATTCTGGCACTCAGCTGCCGAAGGTCTTGCCGAGATACGCGGCAACAGTTCGCTTATCGCCCCCCTCGGCGTCCAGGCCCTTATCTTTTTCGGCGCCGGCGGATTCTCCGTCCTCGCGGTAGTATTCATCGGAGAAGTCTCGGATACGGGCAGTTCGATGGGCCTCGCCGCTGCGGGTCTTTCCGTAGGAGCCGGGATGGCTGCCGGCTCGATCCTGGCCCACCGGGCCGGAGATATGGCCGGGCGCAGGATGGAAACCGTCCTTTTTCTCCTTTTCGCCCCTTCAGCGGCGGCAGTGGCGTTATCTTCCTCCCTCGTCCTCGTATGCGCCGGTATGTTCACAGCCGGCATGGCGGCGACGCCCCTCTTCATAGTCTCTGAGTCCCGGCTCCAGGAGAGGATACCCCCCGCTCTGCGCGGCCGTGTCTTCTCGCTGAGGGAGGTCCTGACGAGAAGTCTCTTTCTCGCATCATCGTTTTTAATGAGTTTTCTGGGCAGAGTTGCCGGTAAAGGGATCATACTGGTCCTGCTTGGCCTTTTTCTTGCAATCTGCGGAGTGATCCGGGTCATCCGTTCCGGGTCCGGCATGACTGATAACGATAACTGACGGGAGCTGTAATGGAGATCACCGAGAAGATCCTGAGGGAAGTCTTTCACCGCCTTGTAAATATGGAGCCGGAAGACGATGTCTTCGAGAGGCTCAACGGTGTTATAAACGGGATGATGGACAAGTTCCAGGATACCTTCGATCTCGACACTGTCCAGAGGCAGAACACTTTCCGGGCGATAATCTGCTCGATGTTCGTGCATGGCTGGGGCATCGGGATGCATCCATTCAACAATCCCGACAGGAACCTCGACGAAAGACCGATAGAGGTCCGCGTCAGCAAGGACATCCTCATCCCGATGGAAAACATAAAGGCCATCCGCTATGTCAAGAAGGATGAAAAGGGCCGCGTAAGGAAGGTCCTCTTCGAGCCGGATCAGAACAAGCGCGTCCGCGAACAGATAGACAATCTCCTCGACAAGATCGCAACTGAGAAATGGGGAGAGAAGTAAGAGCGGCCGGAGACGGTCAGTCGTTGAGCTTCTCGAGCTCGATCAGCCTTCCGCCTTTCTTGAATACAACGGAATCCATAAGCTCCTTGAGCATGTAGATACCCCTGCCGGAGCCCTTGTATATATTTTCCTGCTCGGTAGGATCGGACACTTCCTCGGGTATGAATCCCTCACCCTGGTCCTCGATCTGTATCAGTATGCGGCTGCTGCTGATGTAGATGCGGATATGCACCTTGAGGTTCTCGTCCGATCTGTTTCCATGGACAATCGCGTTACTCAGGGCCTCGTCAACGACCATGGGCAGGTTTACGCGGCTCTCCTCGGGTGGAAAACCGAACTCGGCGGAGAGAAAGGATATGAGGCGGTTTACTCCAAGAATACGCGAGAGTTTGCTCGGAAGGAGAAAGTCGAGCCTTACCTGGCCTTCCCTGATCAGCTCGTTGTTGCGGGGAAAGGGGATCCCCCGGTCTGCGCCGTTACGCAGAACACCCTGCAGATCCGCCCTGTTGAAGGGCGGGGAGATAATACCGTCTACACCCATCGAGATGTATGTAAGGTAGGCCCTCTCATCGCACTCGCCGGTAACGATATACAGCAGTGAATCGATCATCGTGAGCCGCAGTTGTCTCGTCTTTGCGGGATCGAGTCTGCCTGAAGGGAGAAACAGCAGAAGATTGGGGCTGTTGCCATCCTTTACCGACTGCAGGCCCTTGAGGAACCGGGGAAAGGTCTTGTATACCTTTACCTCGACATCCTCGGAGAGATGTGCCTCGGCAAAGAACTGATCATACAGCGCAGGCTGCAGATTGAGGATATACAACGAAAAATTATTCACATCCGCCCGGGTATTGTTAGAATACCTGCTGCCCGTCGGCGAGTATATCGTTCAGGGCAGTACGGAAATACTCACTCGACTCGGTCACTTCAGAACCGATCTTCGCCTTGTAGGCCTCCCAGGCCTTCTTTATCTCGGGACCCAGCACAGTCATCAGATCACCGCCGGCGAGGCCGCGGTCTCTCTTCTCCTGATTGTACACGAGGATGTCGCTGACGAAGACACGCGCGAGCCTCTTGGACCTCTCGCGTTTTTTCTTCATCTCGGGTGTCTCCTCCACTGCCTGTTCCACGGCAGTCTGCTCCGCGGCAGCGGCCATCTCGTTGCCTGATATCTCTACCTCTGCATCCATGGCAGCAGGTTCAGGCTCCGCCATGACAGCAGCCACCCTGTTCTGCTCAGGAGCGCTCCAGCCTCCCGAAGGCGTCTCGGCCAGAGGCGCGCCCGTCGCGAAACTGTCTGTCCTGATCTCGATACCGGGGTCGATAGCTGCCGGAGGCGGGGTGAGTCTCCATACGAACCGGCACTTCGGGCACCTGACCCTGAATCCCGCTGTGGGCACCTTCTCGTCCCCGAGCTTATATTTCGTCTGGCATCCGTCACAGGTGACGATCATTTGGACCGATCCTCCATCCCTCGCACCGAGCCGGCCGTTCGATAGATCCGTCAGAGCCCGAGTTCCCTCGATATCGACCTCATCGCGATGAGTGATATCTCAAGAAATTCGTGCAGATCAAGACCCAGCTCGCTACAACTTGCAATCGCCTCACGGTTTGCGCCTGCGGCAAACCTCTTTTCCTTGAAACGCTTCCCAACGAATCCGTCATCGGTTTCCGCCAGTTTCTTCGAAGGGTGCATCAGGGCTGAAGCAACAATCAAGCCAGTAACAGGATCCGCGGCGTATATCGCCCTGTCCATATCAGTGTCCCGTCCGGCCTTGTCGCAATGGGCGAGAATGGCGTGACGGATCTCCTCCGGAAGGTCGACGCCCTCGATAAGATCCATTGTCACGCATCCGTGATTGTCAGGATCCTCGAAAGTGCGCTCATAGTCGAGGTCGTGCAGGAGGCCGGCCATCCCCCAGATTTCGGGATCGCCCCCGTAACGCGGTGCCAGGGCGCGCATTATAGCTTCCACGGCGAGCACGTGCTTGACGAGGTTCTTCTTCGTCAGGTGCGAGTTCACCATCTCCAGCGCCTCTGCACGTGTTATCAAACCGTCTCCTTTACAGCGGCAGCCCCTCGGTCAGCCGATATCGGCCAGTTCCATCCTGCCCCTATAATACCGCCGGAAATAATTGGCTACAACCATGTTTTCCGGCGATTCCAGTCCCGGGTCCTCCGAGAGCAGGTTGCCGCTCTCCTCCCATGAGGCCTGGACGAGATCGTTGTCGCTAAGGGGATTTATCAGCCTGAACGAAGGATAACCGGCCTGCCTCGTTCCCCAGATTTCTCCAGGTCCCCGGATCTCGAGGTCGATCTCCGCCACACGGAATCCGTCCGCCGTCTCCGCGAACAGCTCGAGACGTCTGCGCCCTTTTCCGTGGGCGCCTTCATCGATCAGAAGGTAGCAGACTCCGCCCGATCCGCTCCTTCCGATCCTGCCCCGCAGCTGGTGCAGCTGTGCCAGGCCGAACCGTTCGGGATGATTGATCAGCAGCATCGAGGCGTTCGGGATGTCGACCCCGACCTCGATCACCGTCGTCGTGACCAGTCCGAGGATCTCACCGCTGCGGAACATCGATATGGCGCGCATCTTCTCATCGAAACTCATCCTGCCGTGCAGCAGGCCGATCGGAAAGCCGGAGAACTCCTCCGCGGAAAGACGTTCGAACTCCTCGGTCGCGGCCTTGAGCTCCAGGCTCTCGCTCTCCTCGACGAGGGGATAGAGTATGAAAGCCTGCCTCCCCTCCCTCATCTCCGCCCGCACCGATTCGTAGACCTCTTCGGTCCTCGCGGGCGGTACCAGTTCAGTCCTCACGTCACGGTCACCGAAAGGAAGTTCGTCGATGATGGAAAGATCGAGATCGCCGTAGACGGTCTGAGCGAGACTCCTCGGTATCGGTGTGGCTGTCATAACGAGAAAATGGGGGAGGATGTCACCCGAGCCGAGGGTCGCCCTCTGACGCACACCGAACCGGTGCTGTTCGTCTATGACGGCCAGACCGAGCTGCCTGAACGATATCGATTCCTGTATCAGGGCGTGCGTACCGATGACGAGATCGATCTCTCCCGACTCGAGGCGTTTCTGGATGTCCCTTTTCTCCGCCTGTTTCATGGAGCCCAGGAGCAGTTCGTGCGTGATTTCCATCCCTTCGAGATACCTTTCCATCTTCATCGCGTGCTGCTGGGCGAGGATCTCGGTGGGAGCCATCATCGCCGCCTGATGCCCCGCGCCTACAGCGAGAAGCATCGAAGCGAGTCCTACAACGGTCTTGCCCGAGCCTACATCTCCCTGGAGAAGCCTCGAGAGTCCCTTTTCACTCTCGACATCGGCCCGTATCTCCTTCAGGACCCTCTTCTGGGCCCCCGTAAGGGAGAAAGGAAGGTTCTCGAGAAAATGCCGCGCGAGGAGGTGAGGAGGCGAGATCTCCGGCCGGCTCTTCCCCTCACGAACGAGGATCCTTCTCTCCCTTATCAGGAGGTGCAGGAAGAAGACTTCCTCGAACTTCAACCGCCTCTCCGCCTCTTTGCGGCTCGCTTCGTCGTCGGGATAGTGTATCTGGGCGAGAGCTTCTCCCCTGCCGGTAAACCCCATCCCCGATACGATACGCGCGGGGAGGTTCTCTGGTATCATGCCGGCAACGTGGTCGAGCGCCGCCTTCACTATCCTGCGCATCATCCTCTGCGAGATCCCCGCGGTAAGCGGATATACCGGCACGATCCGGCCGGTGCTGAGAAGCTGTTCGTCCTCACTGCCGCCGGTGATCTCCCACTCGGCTCCGGCCATCTGCTTCCTGTCCCTGTACAATCTGACCTGTCCGCTCGCGACGACCGTCAGACCCTTGCGAAAATACTTCTCGAGGTAAGCCTGATTGAAAAAGACCATCTGAAGCGCGCCGGTTCCGTCATCGATGACGACGGTAAACATACTTCTGCGCCGACCGAGCCTTCGTGAATGGGCGGTGAGGATCTCGCCGCTGACGGTCACCGTATCCCCCGGGCTGACCGATCCGATCGACACGAGGCCGCTCCGGTCGAAGTATCCCCTCGGATAATGCCTTATCAGGTCGTCGACTGTCTCGATGCCCAGCCGGGACAGAAGTATCTGCCGCCTGGGACCGACGCCCCTGATGTACTGGCTGCTCATCCCGAGGATAGTATCTTCTGATCGTTCAATATCCATAAAACTCTTGCGTTCTAGTGAGTTATCCTCTAACTTATACATTCGCTTACATGAAGCGGAGGAGTATCATGAGCAGAGTCTGCGCAATATGCGGAAAAAAACCGATGACGGGACACAACGTCAGCCACGCCCATAATCTTACAAACCGCCGCTGGCTGCCGAATCTTCAGAAGATCCGTGTCGAAATTGACGGCAAAACAAAAAAGACCTACGTCTGCACCCAGTGCATAAAAGGCGGAGCGGCTAAAAAAGTGATCTAGTGCCGTGACGACCTCCGACGAGGTTCTGTTTTCCATCGATATCAACTGGCCGGGAAATTCCCTTTCCCGGCCAGTTATTGTATTCCACCGCAATGCGGTCACACCCGCGCCCTATCCGCCGATATTCCAGGAAACCCCGAAATTGAACGTCCAGTAGTAGAGCGTATCATCAGCATAGACGGCGTGATATTCAGGTTCGAGGAATAACATACCTCTTCCCTCGTACCCCGAAATGAATGCAATACCAAGCCCCAGGGATGACCCCGCCTTGTTCTTCTGACCGAGCTCTCCCCTGAAATCGCCACCGTAGTTGTATGATCCGGTACGGAAGGTCAAGTACGGACGGTACTTCGAATCCTTCAGGAACATATATGTGATACCGAGATCTACAGGCATCAGATTGCCGTTTATCTTTTCTCCCGCGGCGACCTTCTTTTCACCGAAGTTGTGATACGCGAACTTGCCGCTGAGGAGCCAGCCGTCGGTGATCCAGTAACCTACTCCGAACCCGATCCCCCATCCGGTGCCTGAGACCTCTGTCAGGTCGCCGGCCGGAACTACGACACTGAGGGGAAGTGATAGCCAGTAGGTCCCCTTCTGCGCTGATACTCCGGCGGAACATGCCGCCAGTATGACCAGCATGATCATCAGTACAGCTGCCTTCCTCATAACTTCTCCTTCCATGCCCTGGTGGGATGTCTGTTTGATCCTCAAGGTATTATATACATCGGCGGGAATTCACTCAACAGATTTGATGGGATAATGATGATCTTTGAATACAACCTTACGATCACTTGACTGCGGCGCGGTACCGCCTCAGCAGGGCGTCCCTCCGGCCGCTCCCGAAGACCTTCTCCCAGGGCAGGATCCCGTCGATACCCCTCTCGGAGTGGATGAGATCGGGATCGATGCCTTCGTCCTTCAGCGCCCTTTTCCACGATGTGCCGCCCGCTCCGAATCTCGCCGCCGCCCTGCCCACCGCCTCGCTGCCGAGAGCTATCCTCGCCTGATTCATCGAGGATCTCTGTCCCTTGACCGAGATGCCGACACCGGCCGCCCTGCAGGCCGCCTTCATCGAATCGATCGATGCTCCGATCTCTTTCCGCCCCGGCATCGCCATGAACTGCAGAGGAGTCCCGGGCTTCGGTACGAGGACGTTGAGATTGACAGTCACACGCGCCCCCTTCGCCGCCTCCGAAAAGGATGAGAGGAAGTCTTCCGTCGCGGCGAACGTGCGCTCATCTTCACCGGGCATCCCGGCAAGCATATACAGAGTAAACCCTGTCACACCCTCCCCGCGAAGGAGCCGGGCCGCGTCGAGATAAGTCTGATCGGACGTATTCTTGCCCAGCCTCAGCCGCATGCTTTCGCTGCCTGATTCAGGCGCGAGACTGATGCTCCTGATCCCGGCTTTTCCTATGGCCCCGGCCTTTTCCGCGTCTATATCGACGGCCCGCATCGAGCTGAGCCCGACCTTTGCGCCCCTCGCCTCTATTGCCTCCATCATGCCGGTGAAATCGGGATGTGCTGCCGCGGCGGTACTTACCAGGCCGACCTTGACAGGGTCAGGGCCGCTTCGCTCGATGGCAGAATCTATGATCGCCTCGAACCTCTCGAGAGGCATCGTCCTGAACGGCCTGTAAACGGAAGTGGCCATACAGAAGACACAGGCGCCCGGACAGCCGCGCGAGATCTCGACAAGAAGCATGTCGGGAAAGACCGTATCGGGAGTGAGTATCACTGAATGCTGGAAAAACTCCGGATCGACAGGTGACGCGGGCGCCGCAGTCTCTCTGAAGCCAGGCAGTATCACCCCCTCGACATCAGACAGGCTTTCCGCAAGTGCGCCCCCGTCCGGTCCTTCGGCGGCCACAGCATCCAGTATGAGCGGAAATACTCCTTCGCCTTCTCCCGCGGCAAGGATGTCCGCTATCGGAAAGAACGGTACGGGATTGGACGTGACGACGGGTCCTCCCGCTATCACGAGCGGCCCGTCAGTCCTTCCCTCCCGCAGCGGTTCGATCCCGAGCGAGATGAGTATCTTCACGAGATTGAGCAGGTCCTCCTCGTATGAGACGCTGAAGAAAACAGCATCGGCAGATCCCTTTCCCCGGGTATCGCCGAGAAACTGCCGCTCGACCCTGAACCTGCCGCTGCCTGCGAGAGATGAATAGATGAAGTGAAATCCGAGGTTGGACATCCCGGTCCTGTAGCTGTTCGGGTATGCCGCTATTACCTGAGGCGCGCCCGCCCCCGGCCCGGGATAGTTCTGCAGAAATCTTTCACCGGTGTATTTCCGGGGACCGGTCATGACTCCAGGTCCAGCGGCCCGCGTCCGACGAGGTTGCGGGCAAGGACGTTCTCAGGCTCGATCTCGAGCAGCTTTTCGAGCAGTTTCCCCGCCTCCTCCTCACGGCCCTTCTTGCGCAGCGTCAGAGCGAGCGAGATCACCGCCTCGCTGTATTCGGAGTTTACGTCGAGGCTTTTGCGGTAGAGGACCTCGGCGGCGTCAAGTTCGCCGCGGAAGTACTTGATGTCACCCATGATCTTGAATACATCGGCGAAGTTTTCACCGTTATTTCCCAGTATTTCCTCCGCGCCCTCATAATCCTCACTGCGGACAAGCAGCACGGCGAGCTTCTCGCGCGCCCTGAGGAATGACGGGTTGATATCGAGGGCCTGCCTGAAGAGTTCCCCGGCCTCATCGAAACGGCTCATCCTCATGTAGACCTCGCCGAGGAAATAGAGGACATCGGCACTTTCACCGCCCGACGCGAGGACTTCCTTGAGCACGACCATAGCCTCTTCGAGGTTTCCCTCCTTGAGATAGATCAGCGCGAGGTTGATGTTCGCGGCGCCTGGTCTGTCTATCTCGGGAATCCCTCCGGAGAGATATTCCACCGCGTCCTTCTTCTCTCCCAGCGCATAGAGCAGCAGTCCGTAATAGTATCGGGCCTTCGGGTAGCCGGGGGAAAGCTCGAGGGCCCGGTCGAGTACTGCGCGGGCCTTCTTCAACTCACCGAGATAGAAGTAGGTGGAGCCGAGATAGCACTGAAGATCGGCATATCCCGGTTTTTCGAGGACGGCCCGCTTGAAGTGGGGCAGTGCTTCACTGTAGAGCTTCTCATCGAGATACGAGACTCCCAGGTAGAAGCGGGCCTCCGTATATTGATCATTGATCCTCAACGATTCGAGAAGCTGGGCCCTGGCCTCTTCGTGGCTTCCGTGCCGGAACATGGAGAGACCGAGTTTGAAACGAACGTCGGCGTAATCGGAATGGAGCCCCGCCGCTTCATTGAACAGTTCGATGGCCCTCTCGTAATGACCGGTATTGTACGACTCCACACCCTCCCGCATCAGGGAATCGAAATCAGTATCGATATACATGATCTCCCTGAGTCTGGCCAGCGGGGGGATCTCGGTCGACCTTCCGTCAATATGATCGCTGAGGAACTTGCTGATCGGACCGGGATTATCGGCTCCGAGTTCGAGCGCTCGCTTGAAAACGGCGTCGGCATCTTCCTTTCTTCCCTTCTCATGGAGCACTATCCCTAGAAAACAGACCGCTTCGAAATAACTCTCGTTGAGACCGATCGCCCTGCCGAGCATCTCCAGCGACTCATCGAGTTCTCCGCGTTGATGATGGATCACACCCATACGGTAGTAGAGGTCGGGATAGGTCGGATTTTCTTTGACAGCGACCGAGAAATGCTCGAACGCTCTCTCGAGATCGCCCTCGTGGAAGCGGGCCGTTCCGAGGTGTACATGTGCTTCGGCAGCATAGAACATACCGAGGGCGTAGGTCGGATCGCCCGGGCCGAGAGACCCGATAGCCTTCTCGAGCGCCTCGACGGCCTCCTCGTATCTGCCCTCGTTGAAGAACCTGATACCAAGCTCGTACTCGAGGTTCTTCTCCACTCCGAATATTCTTCCCCAGAACGACAAATCGCCCTCCCGCCAGAGTCCTTCAGTCGAGCTGCTTGCGAAGGAACGTCGGTATGTCGAGGTTTAGCTCATGCGCCACTGTCGTAACGTGTCCCGACACAAAATCCACCCCGGGCCTTTCGACCCTCACCGGCGCCGCTTCACAGGCTGTAAAGACCGCCGATTCAACCGTCACAGGTTCTATGTCGGGAGCCGAAGCCACCGGCTGCGCGATCCGCTCCTGAACGCGATCCCTCACCTCGAAATCGGGATAGATCTCACGCTCGGAACGCTCGAACCCGGTAGCGATGACAGTCACGTGCATCGAGTCTGTATTCTCGCTGTTCACAACAGCTCCGAAGATCACATTCGCGTTCTCTCCCGCCTCTTCGCTGATTATGGCAGTAGCCTGCGAGACCTCGTGGAGCGTCATCTTCTCATCACCGGTGATGTTGACAAGCACACCCTTGGCCCCGCGGATCGAGATATCATCGAGGAGCGGACTGCTCAGCGCCATACGGGCCGACTCGACCGCCCTGTTCTCGCCCTCGGCAACTCCGGTGCCCATCAGTGCATCGCCCATCCCGCTCATGATAGAACGGACGTCGGCGAAGTCAAGATTAATGAGCCCGGGGATCATGATGAGGTCGGATATCCCCTTCGTAGCGTGGTGAAGGATGCCGTCCGCTTTCTCGAATGCTTCGGAGAGCGGAGTATCGGCCGCGACAAGCGAGAGGAGCCTGTCGTTCTGGATCACGATCAGAGTGTCGACTTCCCTCTTGAGTTCCTCGAGCCCCGCGAGCGCCTGGTTCTCCCTGCGCTTTCCCTCGAAGGAGAACGGCCTTGTGATGATACCCACTGTGAGGGCACCGAGTTCACGGGCAGTGCGGGCCACGGTCGGGCTCGCTCCCGTACCTGTTCCGCCGCCCATACCGGCGGTGACAAATACCATGTCGGCGCCGTCGAGTGTCTCCCGGATCAGGTCGATATCCTCCTCGATCGCCTTTCTTCCCACATCGGGATCACCTCCCGAGCCGAGTCCCTTTGTGAGGCTGCCGCCGATCTGGATCTTCTTGTGAGCCTGTGACAGCTCCAGCACCTGTGCGTCGGTATTCACGGAGACGAACTCGACTCCCTGAAGACCGGCTGCGATCATACGGTTTATGGCGTTGCCTCCGGCACCGCCGACACCGATGACCTTCAGAGCGGCCAGCTCGCCGAAGTCATCGAATTCAAACCTCATGTCCTGCCCCCTTTTCAAGTTAGAACATACCAGCTAGTCTTTTCAGATTCCCTATCATCATCCCGAAGCGACCGCGGTCCCGTATCAGCTGCTCTTCACGCTCAAGCCGGTCCTTCTCGAAGAGAAGAAGACCTACCGCCGCGCTCCAGCTCTCGTTCGAGACGACCTCGGAGAGACCGCCGAGACTATGAGGACGTCCTGTTCGCACGGGCCTCTCGAAGACCTGCTGAGCGACACCCTCGAGTCCATCTATCTTCGATCCGCCTCCTGTCAGGACGACCGTACTGCCGGCCGCGCGGAAATGCGGATCGTTCGATACCACTGACTTGATCATGCTGAAGATCTCCTCGCATCTCGGTTCCATGATCGCAGCGATTATCTGCCTTCTTATCTCCCCTTCCCCACTGCCCGCTCCCGGCACTGTGAGCACCTCGTCGTCAGTAGCCATTGACGCCAGGGCCAGTCCCCAGCGGAGTTTTACCTCTTCGGCCGTGCCCTTCGGGATCCTCAGCCCGACAGCGAGATCGTTGGTGACGTTATCTCCGCCGGCCCCGTGCACTCCGCTCGAACGGATGCTGCCTCCTCCGTACAGGGCGAAGGAGCTTACGCAGGCTCCCATGTCTATCAACAGGCACCCGGCCTCCATTTCCTCCTCGAGAAGTACGGCGTGAGCAGCGGCTATCGGATTGAAGACGACGTTGACGACCTCGAATCCGGCCTTTTCGATCACCTTTACCGTGTTCTCAACATGCACGGCCTGCACTGAGACCAGATGTATCTCGGTCCCGAGCCTCGAGGCGGTCATCCCGACCGGATCGCTGATGCCCCTGTGCGCGTCGACGACATAATCCTGGGGTATCGAATGCAGGATCTCCATCTCGGAAGGCAGGGTGATGTTGCACGCGGTCCTGTTGACGTGCTCCACATCGACGTCGGTTATCTCTCTTCGCTCCCTCGGAATGGAGATCATGCCCCTGCTGTTGAAGCTTTTTATATGAGGCGCGCTGATGCCGACGCAGATGCAGTCGATCTCTACGCCCGCCATGCGGGCCGCGTGATCGGCCGTCTCGCGTACGCACGCGGCCGCCTCTTCCATATCAACGACAGCGCCTTTCCTGATCCCGGATGAGGGCCGCGAAGCGGCGCCGATGATCCTGAAGGCGTCTCCAGAGACGACTTCACCGACGAGAACAGAAGTCCTGTCCGATCCAGGATCTATGCTTACTATGAATTCCGGTAACATGCCGGATCGTTCACCTCCCGCGCGGCGGGGATCACCGCACAATGACTTGTCTGTCGAACCTGAGATCTATCAGACCGGGCAGTCCCCCCTGCTCGCGCAGCGAGGGATATACCGCCCTGAATTTTCTTATCCTCTCCTCGAACGCGTCCCTTCCGACCCTGACGAGCGTACCGGAGTCCATCCACACGAGAACGACTTCGTCGCCGTCAATATTGATCTCCGAGAGCTGGTCGGCCGGTGAAAAGCCGAACTCCTTGAGGAGAACGAGCACCTCGAGAGCCTTTCCCAGACTCTGCTTCCCGGAATCCTCCTTCATATTCCTTCCCTTCAGCCCGGTGATCACTGGAAGATCGATATCCATCGACCTCCCCCTGGCGGGGATTATAATGCCGTCCGCGTCGACTTCCGCCATGTCATCGAGGATCAGCAGGGCCACCGGCTCCCTCTCGCGAAGGTAACAGTCGAGCTTGTGAGGCAGCCGCCTCCGGAAGGTGACCGAACTGACCGACGGATCGCTCTTGAACATCTCCCGGATCTCGGAAAGAGATATGGTGAATACGTTCGCTCCGACCCATCCCTCCGCCTTCTCACTCAACGATTCGAGCGGCAGGTTCCTGCTCCCATGAACCCGGATCTCGAGAACATCGAAGAACCCCGTCAGGAATACAAAGCCAAGTATCGCAGCCAGCACCAGAGCCGTCCCGGCCGGCATGAGCCAGACGCGCCGGCTGACCCGCTGCTTTTCCCTCTGGCGTCGAGCCATCGGCGGCGGTACCCTTCTGCTTTTTCTCGTCTTCATCGGCTCTTTCTGATCCTTTCGAGCAACTCGTCGCCCGTTTTCCAGATATCGCCCGCTCCGAGGGTGAGCACAACGTCCCCATCCTCGACTGCCGTTTCAAGGGCGTCCAGCAGGCCGGACCGTTCGGGCAGATAGACTGCTTTCCTCGCGCCGCCCCTCAAGACCGCCCTGTATATGAGATCTCCAGTGATTCCCGGTATAGGCGTTTCACCGGCCCCGTAGATCTCCGTGATAAATACGAGATCGGCATCGAGAAAACATCTGTCGAAACTCTCGTGCAGGTCCCTCGTCCTCGTAAACCTGTGCGGCTGGAAGACAGCCACGACACGCCTGTCGAGGCTTCTTCTCGCCGTCTCGACAGCGGCCTGTATCTCGGTCGGGTGATGTCCGTAATCGTCTATGACCAGTATGCCGTCTTCTTCGCCCCGCGATTCGAATCTGCGGCCGACTCCCTCGAAGCTTTCCAGCGCCCGCCTGACCGCTCCGATCTCGATATCGAGTTCGAGCGCGAGCGTACAGACCGCGAGCGCGTTTGCTACATTATGCCTGCCGGGCAGAGTGAGTTTTATCGTTCCGTGATCCGTGCCGCCGGCGTGGAGCCGGAAGACCGACCCCGTCCCATCCTCCTCTTCCACTTCTCCCCTTACATCGGCCCCCGGATCGAAACCGTATGTGATGATCTTCCTGTCTATCGAGGGCATGATCGCTCTGACGTTCGCGTTGTCCACGCAGCATATGACCACCCCGTGGAAAGGCACCCTGTTCGCGAAGGTGACGAACGCCTCGTGTATCTTCTCGAGCCCCCCGTAGAAATCAAGGTGCTCTGCGTCGATATTCGTGATTATCGCGATCGAAGGGCTAAGCCTTACGAAATTGCCGTCGCTCTCGTCGACCTCGGCGACGATATACTGTCCTCGTCCAAGCATCGCGTTCGCGTCGAGACTCTTGACCTTTCCTCCGACTATTACGGTCGGATCGAGGCCGGCCTCCTGAAGAACGACCGCGGCGAGTGACGTTGTCGTCGTCTTGCCGTGGGCGCCTGCTATCGCGATCCCCGTCCTTATTCTCATCAGCTCACCGAGCATGTCGGACCGCGGTATCAGCGGGATCCCCGCGTCGGCAGCCGCCCTTACCTCGGGATTTTCCGGACCGATCGCCGAAGAGACCACGACGATGTCGACCCCGCCCACGTTGGCGGCGCTGTGGCCGATCGATATGACCGCTCCGATCGAAGCGAGGTTATCGGTGATAGCGGATGTTTCCAGATCGGAACCGCTCACCTCGAAACCGAGATTAAGCAGCACCTCGGCGATACCGCTCATGCCGATCCCGCCTATCCCGATGAAATGGACGTGCCGGGCCTTACCGAGCATCTCGCTTCCGGTCATCCGGCCTCACCTCCCGCCAGCTTTTCCATATCGTCGGCTATGACGGCTGCCGCGCGCATTCCCTGGAACGGGACCAGCGCGCCGCGCATTCCCTCGAGGAGTCCGGGGTCGTCTATCACCGGATCGAGCTTCGCGGACAGGGAATCCGCATCGAGTTTCGAGTCCTCGATCATCAGGGCCCCGCCCGCGTCGACGAGCACCGAAGCGTTGTGTGTCTGGTGATCGTCAGCGCAGTGCGGATAAGGTACGAGCACCGACGGAAGTCCCGCCGCCGCCAGCTCGGAGACGCTGAGCGCTCCGGCCCTGGCCAGCGCGACGTCGGCAGCCGCGTACGCCCTGCCTATATCCTTTATATATGGAGAGACGAAGACCCTGCCGGCCGCTCCGGCCAGCAGGCCACGGATCTCCTCGTATCCTTTGTCACCTGTCTGGACTATCGCCTGTATGTCGGTCCGCCGCAGCAGATATCCAGCGGCCGCCCTGCTCAGTGTCATCGCCCCCTGGCTGCCGCCGAAGACGAGGAGAACGCGGCCCTTCTCGTACAGGCCGAAATCCGCCCTCGCGCCGCTGCCCCGTCCGGCCTCCACTGCTCCGCGCAGCGGATTACCCGTCACGATCACAGGTGCGTTCTTTTTGAAATATCCACGGGCCCTCTCGAAGCCGAGATAGACTCTCTTCGCCGTCGGCGCGAGAGTCCTGTTAGCGAGCCCGGGTATTGAATTCTGTTCCTGAAGCACTACTGTCTTCCTCATCAGCCACGCGGCCGAAACGGCAGCGACACTGGCATATCCTCCCGACCCGAAAACGAGGTCGGGGCTGAACCTTCTTATGATCCCCATCGACTGTACTATGCCGGCTGTCAGCATCGCGCCGGTAACGACCTTGCCCGCAAGACCCTTCCCGCGCGCTCCGCGAGAGGATATGACCTCGAGACTGTACGCCGACCCTGGAATGACGCGGGTTTCGATCCCGCGGCTCGTGCCGACAAAGAGCGCCTCAAAGCCGGCATGCCTCGACGACAGCTCCTCGGCTACGGCAAGGGCGGGATAGAGATGGCCTCCGGTGCCTCCTCCTGCGAATACCACCCTCATCACCGCTTCCTTCCGCCGGCAGCGCGGGGCGCCGCGGTCCGTCTGGCGTAATCCGAGTTTCTCATACTTCTTGTCCTGCCTCTTCCGGCAGGCGCTTCAGGATCCCTTCCCTGAGTCGAGATATTAAGCAGTATCCCTATGGCAGCCATAGATGTGACCAGCGACGAGCCCCCGTAACTTATAAAGGGAAGAGGGAGGCCGGCAGTCGGGAGAAGCCCCGTCGTCATCGCCATGTTGATCATGGCCGTCGCGAAGATCGTGAACCCTATACCGAGGGCAAGGAACCTGCCGAACTCGTTCGGCGCTCTCTTCGCGATCCGCAATGAGCGTTTGAATATCAGGGTGAAGAGAAGAAGCACGATCGCGGTACCTATAAAACCGAATTCCTCACCGACGATCGAATAGATGAAATCGGTATGCGCGTCGGGGAGGAACATATATTTCTGGTGTCCCCTGCCCGGCCCGCATCCGAATATGAAACCCGAACCGAACGCGATCATCGACTGCTTCGTCTGCCAGCCGATGCCGCTCTCATACGCGGACCGATCGAACAGGACTGAAAGCCGCTGCCGGATATGCTCCATGCGATAGAGGAACGGGGCGGCCACGATCACCGCTGAGCCGGCAAAGGTAGCGAGATGCCTTATCCTGCACCCTCCGATGAAGAGGAGCGTTATGGTGAGTCCCGTAAGGAGGACCGCATTACTTATGTTCGGCTGCAGCCCGACCATCACCGCCATGGCGACCGATGCGCCGATCAGCGGCAGGAACCCCTTCTCCAGATCGGCGAGTTTTTTTCTTCCCTCCGCGAGGCGTGCCGCCATGAATATCACCAGCGAGTATTTGGCGGCCTCGACCGGCTGAATCGTGAATACAAAGACCTTGAGCCACCTGTCGGCGCCCCGTGCGCTCTTGCCCCATATAAAGATGGAAGCGAGCATCAGCAGCGCCCCGGCAAGGATCCAGAAGTTGAGCCTCCTGAATATCCCGTACGGGACCTTCATGAATATGTAGAGACAGAGGAGCCCGAGCGCGACCCTTATCGCGTGCCTCTGGAAGAAGAAAAAGGGCGAGGAGAACTGTTCACTCGCGATCACCCTGCTCGCCGAAAAGACCATGACCAGGCCCAGGGCGACGAGTGTTATCACCGCGCAGAACAGCTTCAGATCGTATGCCGGATTTTTCTTCATCTACTCCACGTCACCTGTCTTCTTCACTATTTTCGCTACACTGTCCCTGAAGACCCTGCCCCTGTGCTCGAAATCATCGTACATGTCGAAGCTGGCGCATGCCGGGGACAGCACGACGAGCCATCCCTCCTGTGCTTCCGCGGCTGCCATCGAAACGGCCTCCTCCATCGAACCGGCCCGCCTGCAGGGAAATTTCTCCCCTGCCGCATTCTCTATGAGTCCTGCCGCCTCGCCGATCGTGACGATCGAGCGGACGATGCCGGACAATTCGAAGAACTTCGTGAAATCCCCGCCCTTGTCGTGTCCTCCAGCGATCAGAACGACAGGCGAATCGAGCCCCTTGAGCGACTTCACCGCTGCCTCCACATTGGTAGCCTTCGAGTCGTTGTAGAACGATATCCCGTCTGATTCGGTTACGAGCTCCATCCGGTGCGGAAGCCCTGTAAACAGGGCCAGGGCCCTCCTGCAGGAGTCGGCCGTGACCCCGAAAGGAGTGACTGCGGCGATCGCTGCCAGTGCGTTCTCTACATTGTGTATCCCTACTACCTTCATCCCGCCGCGATCGCAGACGATCTCCTCCGTGCCATCGGAATTCTCCCTTATAAGAAAATCTCCATCGAGATAGATCCCGCCGGGCACCCTGCCCGATGAGGAAAACGGCACCATTACTGCCTCTGTCCTTTCCGCGATCTCCACGCAGAGCGGATCATCGGCGTTGTAGAAGAAGTGATCGTCGGGAGCGATGTTCTCGAGCAGCTTCTCCTTCGCTGCGTAATAATCCTCGAGCGAGCTGTACCTGTCGAGGTGATCGGGCGTCAGGTTCAGGATGCCGGCACAGACCGGATGGAACCTGTCGATCGTTTCGAGCTGGAATGAACTGACCTCGATGACGTTGAATCCATCTTCCCCCATATCTCCGGCGACAGAGCTGAACGGTATGCCTGTGTTGCCCGCGATGACCGCTTCTCTGCCGTCCTCTTTCAGCATCTCACCGATCATCTCGACCGTCGTCGACTTGCCGTTTGTCCCGGTGACCGCGATGAGCGGAGCGCGCGCGAACCTGCAGGCAAGTTCGAGTTCCCCGATGATCGCGATCCCGCGCCGGTCTGCCGCGGCGAAGAGGAGATGGTCGTCCGGGATTCCGGGGCTGACGACGATCTCGTCTATGTCGTCTATGATCTCCTCGCGAAAGTGACCCAGGTGAGTCTCCAGCGCTGTCAGATCGGGTGGAATATCGATATTTTCGTTCTCGTCGGCTCCGCACACCCTGGCGCCCGCTCCCAGGAGGAGGTGCGCCGCGGCAAAGCCGCTCCTGGCAAGCCCGAAAACGAGAATGTGTCTGCCCTTGTATTCTTCCATGATCTTCCGAGGGCGGGCCGGAGCCATGCCTTCCGGCCCTCCCGATTAGCGCAGCTTCAAAGTACTCATGCCAAGCAGGAGAAGCAGCGCGGATATTATCCAGAATCTCACTACGATCTGGCTCTCAGACCACCCTTTGAGCTCGAAGTGGTGGTGCAGGGGAGCCATCTTGAAAATTCTTTTTCCACGCAGGCGGAACGATCCGACCTGCAGTATCACCGATACGGTCTCTGCGACAAAAACGCCGCCGATTATCAGGAGAAGCAGTTCCGACTTGAGCAGAACGGCAACCGTGCCCAGCGCGCCGCCGAGAGCGAGCGATCCGGTATCGCCCATGAATATCCGGGCGGGATGTGTGTTGAACCAGAGGAAGCCGAGTGCCGCTCCCACGACAGACATGCAGTAGATCGTCAGTTCCCCCGCGCCCGGCAGGTAGAAGATCTGGAGATACTCGGCGAACACCGCGTTTCCACTGAGGTACGCGATCAGAGCGAAAGCGAGGAAGCAGAATGCCGATATTCCGGTAGCGAGGCCGTCGAGCCCGTCGGTGAGGTTCACGGCATTGGAAGTGCCGGTGATAATGACCATCACGAGAGGGATGTAGAAGATCCCCCATTCTATGTACAGGTCCTTGAAGAACGGAACGACCGTCCTTGTCCCATCGGCCGACATCGGATTGAGATAGAGATAGATCCCCAGCGCGAGGCCGAAGACGAGCTGCCCGATCAGTTTGTACCTGCCGACAAGCCCCTTGTCCCTCTTCTTGATGACGCTGAGATAATCATCGATGAATCCTATCGCTCCGGTCCAGACCGTTACGACGAGGGTCAGCTGGACGTAGGGGTTGTTCAGGTCGGCCCAGAGGAGCGTGGGGATGACGATGGCGCATATCATCAGCATGCCGCCCATCGAGGGGGTCCCGGTCTTTTCGTCGTTGTGCCTTTCGGGTAGATCCTCCCTCACCCTGCCGGCCTGAAGTGAGGAGAGCCACCTGATCATTCTCGGTCCGAAGATGAAGCAGATCAGAAGGGCCGTCACAGTGGCGTACGCCGAACGGAAAGTGATGTACCGGAATACATTGAATCCGAAGAAATAATCCCTCAGCGGATAGAGGAGGTGATACAGCATCAGCCGGCCCTCCTTCGCTCCGTCTGGCGCTTCTTCTCGATCTCTTTTATCACTATCTCCATCTTCATGCCGCGGGAACCTTTCACGAGGACCCCGTCACCTTCAGAAAGAAGGCCGTCGAGGTAAGCGGCGAGATTGACCGCGTCGAGGAAATGGCTGATGACATCAGGCGCCCTGCGCTGAACGGCCGCCGACCTGTTGAGCTCGACCGTCTCGTCTCCCAGCGTTATTATCCCGTCTACGCCGGCCTTCCCGCAGAATTTCCCCGCTTCCTCGTGGAGCTCGCGGGCCGTCTTTCCCAGTTCGAGCATATCGCCGAGGACGAGCCAGCGGCTGCCCTCGAAAGACATCTCCATGAAGGCATCGACCGCGGCGCGGAGAGACGCGGGGTTGGAGTTGTACGTTTCGTCGACAAAGCTGATACCCGCCACGTCGAATACGACGCCGCGGCCATCGAACGCGCCAGTTTCGGCGAGGGCCGCCGCCGTTATCGGGGGCGGGATCTCCAGCAGCCCGGCAACGGCAGCGGCAGCTCCTGCGTTGAGAAGATGATGCTTCCCAAATCGCCGAATCTCCATTTCCTGCCCGCCTATCGCGAAGGTATAACCTCCGCCTTCCCTGATCTCGATATCTTCTATCCTGACGTCAGCTCTATCTGTGATCCCGAACGCCACGAAAGGCGCCCTGGTCCTTTCCTTGAGAAATTCGAAAAATTCGTCATCGGCTGGAAGAACGGCGGCCCCGCTGTCAGCGAGCGACCCGATCAGCTCCGATTTCGCCTTGGCAACACCCTTCAGTGTTCCGAAAAACTCCAGATGGCTGGGGCCGATATTTGTCACCACTCCGATATCGGGACGGGCGATGACGCAGAGCCGGGCTATCTCACCCTTGTGATTCGCTCCCATCTCGGTCACGAGCACCTCGGTCCCTTCAGGCATCGACAGTATCGTCAGGGGGACCCCGATATGGTTGTTGAGGTTCCCCGGCGTGGCGTGCACCGAATACTTCCGCGAGAGCACGGCCGCAGTCATCTCCTTTACGGCCGTCTTGCCGCTGCTGCCCGTTATCGCCACCACCTTCGGGTCGACCCTGTTTCTCCATGCCGCGGCGATCGCCTGCAGCCCCTCGAGGGTGTCTTTCACCTCGAACACGCACAGTCCGGGGGCGGCTTCTCTCGCGGTAGCCCCCCTGCCCTTCTCGACGAGAAGAGCGGCGGCTCCGCCGGACACGGCTTCGGCGATGAAATCGTGACCATCGCCGTTTTCGCTCCTCAGGGCGACAAACAGCATCCCGGCCGTGCCGGTACGTGAATCGGTCGTCACTCCGTCGACGACCGCATTTACCTGCCTTTCAACCCTGAAGCCTGCCGCTTCGAGAGCCTCCCCTATCCAATCGCTGTCGACTCTGATGTCAGCCCTCCAGACAGATCGATACCCTGTCTCAACTGCGGCTCGCCTCACCGGCGAGCGCCTTTTCCGCTTCCTCTATATCACTGAAGTGGATCCTCCCGTGGGCGAGGACCTGGTAATCCTCGTGCCCCTTTCCGGCAAGTACCACCATGTCGCCTTCAGCCGAAGAACCGATCGCTCTTCTTATCGCCTCGCCCCTGTCTGATATCACCTCTAGAGCAGTATCGGTACCGGACATCCCCTCGAGGATATCGCGGATTATCAGGTCGGGATCCTCAGACCTGGGATTATCGCTTGTCACGTAGACCATATCGCTCAGTCCGGCTGCCGCCTTTCCCATCATCGGCCGTTTCCCGCGATCGCGGTCCCCGCCCGCCCCGAATACCGTCACAAGTCTCGAAGGAGACAATTCGCGGCAGAAGAGGAGGAGTTTCTCCAGGGCGTCGGGTGTATGAGCGTAGTCCACTATCACCGTCGGCCCCCCCTCGGAGCGTATGAGATGGAACCTTCCCGGTATCTCATCGATATCGGACAGGCCCCTTGCGATCTCTTCCCTGCCGGCTCCCGCGACATGAGCCGCTACTGCCGCGCCGAGCGCGTTAAGGGCGGAGAACTTGCCGAGAAGCCGCAGCTTCACCGGGAGATCGAAACCTGAAGCGGATATCCTGAAACTCGTTCCGGACAGGTCCGCCGCGAGATCGACGCACCTGAACCCGGCATTCTCCGAGGTGCCGAACGTTATCTTCGTCCCGGTGAATCTCTCTCCGACCTTCGCCACGTTCCCGTCATCTGCATTGTAGATCAAAGTGCCCGGCTTCTTGGTCCTTCCCGGCGCGGAGAGTGTGCGGACGAACTTCTCTTTCGCTTCGATATAATTCTCGAGGTTCCTGTGATAATCCAGGTGGTCCCTCGAAATGTTCGTAAATACGCCGATGTCGAATTCGAGACCGCCGATCCTGTCCTGAGCGGCAGCGTGCGAACTGACCTCCATTACGACCGTCCTGCATCCCCTGTCGATGAAACCGGCCATTATCCTGTTCAATTCCGAAGACGACGGGGTCGTATTGGCCGCGGCGCTGAGGTCCCCTCCCGCTCCGAATCCCACCGTACCGATGATCCCCGTCGGCCCGTGCGATCCCTGCAGGATCGATTGCAGGATAAAAGCCGTGGAGGTCTTGCCGTTCGTTCCGGTGATTCCTATGAGCAGCACTTTGGACGAAGGGTCTCCATAAAAAACGCGGGCGAGCGACACCTCAGCCGTCGAGGAGTTATCAACGACTACAACGGGAATGTCTGCTTCGACCGGATTCTCGACGACAAGCGCCGCAGCACCCGCATTTACCGCATGACCTGTAAAGTCGTGGCCGTCGGCCTCATGACCCCTGACCGCCACGAACAGTTCTCCTTCTTTTATCGACCTCGAGTCGGTCGATATTCCATTTATCTCGACATCGCGCCACTGATGACGCGACTTCACATCAATATCCCTGAGCAGATCCTCGAGCCTCACCTTGCAGCCCCTCCTGCGAGAGCCAGGCTGCTGCCCTCTCTCTTCAAAGTCGTGCTGCACCTGATCGAAACGGTGCTTCCCCTCGATACCTTCCTGCCCGGCGCGGGATCCTGCCGCAGGACCGTTCCCGAGCCCGCGATCCTGCTCCTCAGGCCCGACTCGATAAGCATGCGTCTCGCCTGCCTGATCGAAAGCCCCCTGAGATCCGGAACCGTCACTCCCGACTTCTTCCTGTCGCTTTCGGAGATGAAGGAGAGAATGATCTTCTCGCCCTTCTTCACGAGTGTGCCGGGACCGGGTATCTGCGAATAGATCTCTCCCTCATCGCTCGAGTAATCGATATTCAGATCACGTTCGGCGGCGAGCTGGTGCGCCTCAGCGCACCTGAGCCTGAAGAAACTCGGTACAGCGATCATGCCACCGCCGGGACGCGTTGAATCGACGGTCCACTCAGCCGCTGGAGTGAGAAGGTCTGTTGCGAGGTTGATGCCCTCGACTATCTCGCTGAAGACGACCGCCGAAGACAGACCGCCGTAGTGAGACGAGTAATCGGGCTCGTTCAGCAGGACCATACAGACGAATCTCGGTTTGTCCGCGGGCACGAAGCCGGCAAAGCTCGCCAGCCATGTATTGTCGAGGTATCCCGTACCGTCGGCCACCTGGGCCGTTCCCGTCTTGCCGGCTGTATCGATCCCGTCGACCGATGCCTTTACGCCCGTTCCATCGACCACGACGCCACGACAGAACTCCCTGAGGGTCTTCGCCGTCCGCGGAGAGATCACCCGCCTGACCCTTACCGGACCGAATTCTTCTAACAGTACGCCCCTCGAATCCCTCACCTCACGAGTGATGCGCGGGACCATGAGTTCTCCGCCGTTAGCGACCGCGCAGTAGGCCATCGCCATCTGGAGTACGGTCACTCCGATCTCCTGCCCGATAGCCATGCTGGGAAGCGACCTTGCCGACCACTCTTCCGGCTTGCGGAGCTTTCCGGCTGATTCGGCCGGCAGATCGATCCCGGTCCTGCTCCCGAACCCGAACCGGAGGAGGAACGAATAGAAATTCTCTCTGTCGGTGTCCTTGACAGCCTTGATCGTGCAGATATTACTCGATTTCTTGAATGTCTCCTTGTAGGTGAGCCAGCCGAACGCATGGTCGTCCCTGAACGTCCCGAACGGGAATTCGGCCAGGCCCTGCTCACCGTAGAATACATCGTACGGATCGACCTCGCCCATCTCAAGGAGGTAGGCGCTCGTTATCAGTTTGAATGTCGAACCGGGCTCAAAACTGCATCCCGTCGAGTAGAGGCCTTTTCCTCTCTTCTTCCTGCCCTCTTTCCGGCCTGTCTTCTCGGCCAGGGCGTATATCTCACCCGTCCACGGGTCTACGACGACGGCTGCGCCCGATGCTGCACCATATCTCGAAACGGCCTGTTCGAGCTCGAAATCGACTATCGCCTGGATCCTTGAGTCGATCGTAAGATAGAGATCGTGACCGTTTTCCGGCTTTCGACCGGGCGCATCCGCACGTCGGTAAAGTCTGTGTTTCGCATCCTTGCAGAAAAGCTTCCATCCATCGGTGCCCCTGAGATAGTCATCGAACGAGAGTTCGATCCCTCCCGATCCGGAGCCGTTCGCATTGACCGAACCGAGAAGCAGGGGAGTCATGCAGTGGAACGGGTTGATCCGTTCGGGGTCCGGGTCGAGCTTGACTCCCGGCATCGATGAAAGTATTTCCACCTGCCTGCAGGAGAGCGAGACCTTCCTGGCGATCCGAATATAGGTGTCTTCCCGGTTTTGGAGACGGCGGAAAAACTCCTTGTTTGTCGAGGCGGCGTCGGAGAGAACCTCGAGCGCATCGTCATCGTCAGGAAGGTCCCGGGGGGTGACGCCAAGAACGTAAGTCCTGTGCGTAACGGCCAGCGGGAGCCCGTTACGATCGAAGATGCCGCCGCGGCGGGCTGTCTGGGTGACCTCAGTGACCCACTGCTTCCATGCATCTTCAGTGATCTCTTCATGAGCTATGATCTGAACGTGGATTATCCGGAAGAAGACCGCACAGACGGCAGCAAGAGCCAGTATCTTGACAATGTTTATCCGCCAGTCTGTAAGCCGCGATCTCATCTGCTCTCCGGTACTCCCGCCGGAGTGGAGGGCAGTCCCGCCTCTCCACCCCTGAGGGCCCAACGTGCTCTGTCATCTTTTGTCATCTCACCAGGCTCGCAATAGGCGACCCTGTGTATCTGATCCGGCGATCCCGGGTGCATCCCCGATGCCTCGGCGAGGGGGATTATCCGTTCGGCCGATGTGAGTTCGTTCATGCGCGATATCAGGTTGATCCTCTCGTCTTCGAGTATCTGCCTCTGTCTCGTCCCCTCATCGATCCGCGTCGAGATCCCGTCGAGGTGCACGTGCAGCGAGATATAGAGGAGCACGAGGCTGGAAAAGAATCCCAGTATGATCAGGAAATTGAACGGCCCCATCTTGCCTTCCAGGGCCTTCTTCACCATCATCGACAGATGGTTGATATATCTCTGTACTGTGTTCATCTCAGATCCTCTCCTTGCCTGGCGCCTGTTACGCCAGTCGTTCGGCAGCACGCAGCCTGGCGCTCCGCGCCCTTGGATTATCTGATACCTCTTCTTCGCCCGGAACAACGGGGCGCCTGGTGAGAACCCTCAGGCGGGGCTGCTTTCCGCAGGCACATTCCGGAAAATCGGGAGGGCATGTACAGCCCTTTTCCTCTGTCTTGAAAAACCTCTTTACTATCCTGTCCTCGAGCGAGTGGTAACTTATCAGCACCAGTCTTCCGCCCGGTGAGCAGAGCTCGAGAGCAGCGGGAAGAAATGTCCTGAGCGCATCGAGTTCACCGTTCGCCCAGATCCTCAGGGCCTGGAAGACTCTGGCGAGGGTGGAGATCCTGTCCTTCACCGGTGTGACTCCCTCTATTGCCGCCCTGAGCCTCGACGTTCTTTCGATCCGTCCCCCGGACCGCTCCCCGACGATCGCGCGCGCGATCGCCCGGCTTCTGCGTTCTTCTCCATATTCATAGATTATGTCCGCCAGTTCGCCCTCGCCGACGGTATCGAGCAGCTGCTCGACATCACCGTCATCCGGCCCCATCGCCATATCGAGCGGACCATCGGACAGATAGCTGAATCCACGGTCCCCGTCGGCTATCTGAAGGGACGACAGCCCGAGATCGAGAAGTACTCCCTCGCACTTTCCGCCGGACAGATGATTCGATATCCCGGAGAAATTGCCTCGAACGAGTTTGACGCGGTCGCCGAACTTCCCGAGCCTGTCGGCTGCGACCGCCAGCGCCTTGGGGTCCCGGTCGATTCCGAGGAGCTGGACCCCTTTTCCACCTGCAGAGAGAATTGCCTCGGCGTGCCCGCCCGTCCCTACCGTTCCGTCGATGTATTTCCCTTCCCTACCTGTCATCAGAAACCTCACGACCTCATCGACCAGGACAGGCGTATGTATCACCTGCCGTCCACCTCCAGCGGGGTGTCCGCCGCCTCCTGCCGTCCAGCGGTGTACTCTGCCAGCTTACCTCTTTCGGCCTTCAGGTACCTGAAAGCCTTCCTCCAGTCAGAAAAAACGGGGGTCATCTTCGTTCTGCTTACGAAAGCGAAGATACTGAGGAGATAGTCGTTGAATCCACTGAAGATGACCCCGGGGCTCCTGCCGATCAGCTTTTCGAGTGACTGGAACAACCTGTAGTCGGCGTGCCTGACGCCGGCAAAGTCAAGGATGCAGCATCCTCCAGACGCGGCCGGGGTGGAACCGATGTGGTTGACGAGCATCTCGGCATCGCTGCTGTCGATGACGCCGGAGATCCTGAGGACCTCTATGCCGTCGCGGTCGGTTCGGTAGACTCTCATCCCTGCTCCCTGCCTTCTAATACTCCCAGTTACCGTCGCGGAAGGAATCCTCCGCCTCGTGGCTGACCTTCTCGTAATCCTCGATCGACCATATCTCTATATAATTAAGGACGCCGACTGCCATCACCTTTTTAGGGGAGCCCAGCGACTCGAGCATCACGGACGGAATCGCGATCCGGCCCGACTTGTCGAGATTGAGCGTCCTTGATTTATTGCTGTAGAACCTTATGTAGTTCCTCTTCTCCAGACCGGGCGGCAG
>SDBS01001104.1_pt1 | contig 27482 bp, 39 predicted proteins | sample 2277091 | NCBI WGS metagenome assembly SDBS01 (sample SAMN10404972, study PRJNA504765) | marine sediment metagenome | isolation source: marine sediment core GS10_PC15, 163 cmbsf | place: Arctic Ocean: Southern Knipovich Ridge | collected 2010
GTGGAGAATTACGTAAATGTCTTATTGCTCCAAAAGGGTGGAGAGTAATAGTAGTAGACTCGTCACAAATAGAAGCGAGAATGAATGCGTGGATGGCGGGGCAGTTAGATTTATTACAGGCTTTTCTTGAAGGTAGAGATGTATACAAAGAATTTGCTGCTGAAATGTACGGTATACCAGTTGAAGAAGTAACCTTCGAGCAAAGATATATATGTAAGACAGCTATACTTGGACTCGGCTATGGAATGGGAGAGGAACGATTTCAATATGAGTTAGAAGCAGGATTGAAAGGGCCGAAGTTGATAATAAGTCTTGCTGAAGCGTTAAAAGTAAAAAGAATATATCGGACTAAGAACGATAAAATAGTTTCGTTCTGGTACATACTAGAAGATATATTATCAAAAATGATGCAAGGAGTTAACACTTCATATAAGTGTTTAGATTTCAGCACTGATAAAGTACATCTACCAAATAACTTATCGCTTTTCTATCCAGAAATAAAAGCTGGCGGTATAAGAAGAGGGAAATACAGCGATTTCACATATAAAGGTTCTATATTTGGCAGACCCTACCGAACTAAAATATATGGCGCTATGTTCTGTGAAAATATAATACAAGCATTAGCTCGTATAGTGGTTGGCGAGCAAATGATACAAATATCGAAACGTTACAGAGTCATATTTATGTCGCATGATGAAGTTATATATGTGGCAAAAACAAAGGATTCTAAGAAGGCCCTTGAGTATGGACTACAATGTTTTAAGAAAGCTCCAGATTGGTGTAGCGATATTCCTCTCAATGCAGAGGGAGGGTATAGTGCCTGTTACTCTAAATAAATGGACATATGAGTTTTTATATAAAAGCGACTTTAAGCAAGTTGTGGATAGATTGATTTTAAATAATATAAATTTCGAATGTACTTTCATGTCTTCTCCGGCATATTATATTTTAAAAATAAAGGGGAAAAAATCTCAAGATGTTAAACTGTTACTAAGGAGTATTCTAAATGCCCAAGAAGAAAAAAGTTGAGGTTGTATCCAAAGCGTCGAAGCCGTTAGAGAAAGCGATCAATGATGTATTCCACGAGCGGGAGAAGATTCGTAAATTAAACGAAGAAATTAAAGTGCTGAAAAATGACAAAAAAGATATGGAAGCGTTCCTGATGAATATGATGCAAGAGCAATTAGGAGAGGACGCGAAAGCATCTAGTAAGCTAGCTACAGCATCCGTGTCAACAGATACAGTGGGTAATGCTACTAACTGGGATAAAATTTATGCGTTTATGGTAAGGAACAAAGCTTTCTATTTGTTAGAACGAAGGATCGCCAATGCAGCTTATCGTGAGTTGATAGAGCTTCCAAAACATAAACGCCACGGTGTGCCGGGAATAGATTCATTTGATAAAACTACTGTTAAATTATTAACGCTAAAAGCGTAAGGAGATAGAAATGGCTGCAAAAAAGAAAGTGAACAGTAAAAAGAAGACGAATGGTAAAAGTAAAAGCTTAGCCACTCGTAAAGGTACAAGTATTGCTAATGTTGATTCCGAATTAGCAAAAGAAGTAAAAACGATGGAGGAAAGGATCGGCGCTCCATCAGGTAACAAGATAAACATTGGAGACAATACATTCCAGTTTCCTAATGGTAAAACTGTTACTGGCCCATGCGAGTTAGTTATAATTGATTTTATAACTACCAACGCATATTACGGTGAGAAGAAGTACGATGCAAATAATCCTACTCCACCTGTTTGTTATGCATGGGGGCGAGGTAAGAACGAGACTCTCTCCCCAGTGCCTGAATCACCATTACTACAATGTGATGCGTGTGAACCTTGCATTCAATTTGAGTGGCCGCAAGGTGGTAGTAGGCCATGTAAGAACAATCGTTTGTTAGCAGTAATTGATCCAAGCGCAGACGAGCCATCTGTTATGCTTCTTAGTGTGTCACCAACAGGGCTAACTAGGTTTGATGCATTAGTATCTACAATCAAAGATGTGTATAGCGCACCCCCGATTAAAGTAATAGTTTCTTTTGATTTCGTTCCAAAATTACGTTACCTAACTCTTACTTTCGAAGTAGCAGAAGTTAATCCTGACTACGCGGAGCACTACCAGCTTAGAGACGAAGCACATCGCTTACTTGAAGCGCTACCTTCTTTTGAGTCAGTGTCTGCTCCTGTAAGAAAGAAAGCTAGTAAGAAGAAAGTAACTACACGGAGAGCGCGTAGATGAGACAGAAAAAACCTTCAGCAATAATGCCGGAGTCAGCTAAGGCAAGGAAGCCTACTAAAGCTGCACTTAAAAAAGCTTTCAAAATTGTCGAAGAAGCCATTGAGACAATTGAGATGGAGTATGACTTGGCGAAGTCAGCTATGGTAAGTATAAGGAATAAAATTCGTGGGTTAAAAGCACGAACAAAAGAAATGAAAGTAGCAAAAGAAACATTGAAATCTATCGAAGTAGAATTAAGTACAATTGAAAGAAAAATGCGCGATCAAAAATTAGAGAGACGCGATATAAATATAGCTTTAGGTAAAGGTAGTACAATAAAAACAAATGAAGTTGAGTTATAGGGTAGTTAGTAGGTAGTTTAGCCATACCGGTAAGTAGCTTTGCGCTGAACGCTACTCACCTTTTCAGTTTGGGCTGGTAGTTAGTAAGCGTTCTGGTGGATATCAAGTCTCCAAACAACACTCGCTAAAAGCTACTGGCCTTCCAAGTATGCGGTAAATGTTGAGTAAGGCCACAGATGGGAGGTTTTCTTGTTCATTTTACTTCCACTGAAAGACATTTATCGCCCCTATTAAGAGAATGAACATGGAAGAAGGTGATAAATGTTTTCACTTAATAACATGTGGAGGGATATTAGAATATCCACTAGTAGAAAATTGTTCTTGTCATATGGGGAACCCTCCTTGCAGTGCTTGCACAGATGTAGAACTAACTTGTAACGAATGCGGTTGGACCGAAGAAGATTTTGAGGCAGAAGAAAAAAAAGTTAAGAAAAACATCATAGATTTCGATCTTAATGAATTTTAATAGGAGCTTGCCATGTACGAAGACTTAATGCTCGATATAGAAACTCTCGCTCATTACAGTAAAAAACGAGACCATGTAATCTTATCTATTGGTGCTGTTGCTTTTAATTTAGATGATGAAGATTCATACGATGTTCTAGAAGCAACGCCTGAGCGAGAATTTTATAGAATATTAAATGTACCGCAGCAAATGAAAGCGGGGTTAAGAATGGATTATGACACTGTGCATTGGTGGATGAACCAAAATGCCCAGGCAAAGCACGAGTTATTTGGTGAGAACACACCTTATGAAGATGTGCTGAAAGTGTTAAATGATCTTAATCGATTCATAGCGAATAACGAGTGCAGCCAAATGTGGGCTAACGGAAATGATTTTGATGTAAATAATCTTCACAATCTATACGAAGCTTTCAATATGAAATTGCCTTTTAAATTTCCAGATGGTCGTCCTAGATTCGGTAACGAACAGAATTTACGTACACTCAAGTTACTAACACGAAGACTCGGCGCTTCAACTAATCATCGTATAGTAAAAGGTATAGAGCATCACGCATTACACGATGCACGTTTCCAAGTGCTAGTAGCGCAATACTATTTTAGAGCCATAGGTGGTGAAGGTTAAATGAATGGCGCTCAAACCTGAAACGAAATATAGAATGGCAGTAGATAAACACATACCCAAAACGGTACACAAACAAAGTATGGGTCTAGCATTTAATGGAACACCTGATTCATACTATGAGGGGGATAGTCGCACTACACCGGTACTTTGGGTAGAATATAAATTCACACAAAAACTTAGAAAGGATGGTGTTATTAATTTACGTGATACAAAAAAGAAGCCATTTATCACAGGGTTACAGTTAAATTGGGCAATTCGCGCTTTTAGCCATAATATCCCTATAGTATTTATATTAGGTATAGGGGAATTAAAGGCTGGTATAATAATTAGTCTACCGTTCAATGCTAACGGGAGATTTCACATAGATGATTTTCCAGAATATAGTAACAGGCAGATGGCAGAGTGGATCACAAGTTGTGTAATGGAGCAGCCCCCTTTGAGTAAACGAAAACTTTCATTATAGATATGGCACATGAAGCTAATAAGAACAGCACGCAGTTCTTAGTAAGCAAAACACATGTAGTTCCTCATTACGATAACCATCAAGTTGATTGTTACGTAACTGCTACTGATGGAGAATGGGAGGGAGAGATTTACGTAGAATCAGAGGCTGAATTCGAGGAAGCGAAGAAAGAGTTAATGAGACAATACATGCAACGGTTTGATAAACCAAATGCTAGTCTTCAATGAAATATATCCAAATAGCGTAATTTTAAAAGCGCGAGCTATGAATTTCTGTGAACAAGAATTTGATTACGGACCTCTAATATATATGTATATCAACCAGAAATGGGAACTTATCTTAATGCAGAATGATAACAAGATAATAGTTCCTGTTGATTTATGGGAACCTAAATATAGAAGCTAATGGGATACAAATCTAAAAGAGAAAAGATTACTAGTAATAAAGCTGCTTGGCACAAAACATTTTGTAGAGCGTGCGGTGGTATTACTAACCAAGTAATTATGGGTAACGTTCATAGAATAACAATAAAAAGCGGCAATCATTTTTATTGTAAAGCGGGGGCGTTAATAAAGTTACTGAAGAAGAAAAAATTAAAACTCAGTGCTATAAAATCCAAAGTGTTAGTTAGAACCGGCGAAGCTGTTCCGGCTTCAGCTCCTTGCACAGCTTGCCATGAAAGAATGAAAGAAGTAGAAGCTGGAGGCGTTCTCATAGAGTGTGCCGAATGCCAAAAGATAGGTGTTCTTCCTGCTAAATCAAAAGAAGCGAAGTACTATAGAGTGAGAGATGCTGTGCTCGCTCCAAAGGCATTAATTATTAAATTCGAGAAGTGCGAGCAACATGAGAATACCGACGTCCCAAGAATTGAGGTTTAAATTTGGTTTAAGATGCATGAGAATAGGTGTTTGGATATTACCAAATGGTAATAAGCATTTTAAATACTGGTTAAAAGTAATCGCGTTAATAAAACAAGAAAAAGAACGCGAGAAACTTGAACAAGAACTTTTTAACCCGTAACACAACTAAGGAGGAGAAGTAAACAGTTTTTTAACCCGTTAATATAATTTAATTAAGGAGGCGGAGAAATAAGCAATTTCTTTTCTAACTTATAATTCAACTAAGGAGATGATAGTGGACCCAACTCGAAACCAGTCCAATGACCAAAACTTGAACGTTGATCCAACTGCTAAAGTTGATTCAGCTGGTCAAGGTATTCCAAACGATCAAACTGATCAAGATGATAGCCCAGTTCAGGCAACTGCCGGTCTTAGCTCAGTTGATAAAACTAACGATCTAGATTTATTCTTGGAAGAAGCTAGAAATTCCCAAAGCGACTTACAAGTTAATCTTACCATTAACATACCTGCTAGTATCGCGATAGCATATGGAAGTGGCGCACTAGCTTTAGCGGAAGCATTGTCTAAGCAGGCAATTAGCCTTAGTGAATCTGCCAGTCCTGGCGCTTCCTATGTTAAAAGTGATGATCGATCTTTCTTTCCTCAAGGCGATCATAACTTTACTATAGCTTGGAACTGGAACAAGAACTAAACTAACACTTTACTCCAAAGTGGTACTATGGAGATTGGCGAGTCAGTAACGGGGCTCGCTAGTTTCTTTTAAAAGTTTTAGATAGTCGGATAGGCGAACGTGCTTACGCTACTAGGAAATTTCGCGAAAAGTACTTTTAGTATTGCACGTTGCGCACCGGCGTTAAAAGGATTAGTTGATAGTGGTAAGCCAGAAATATTTAAAGAAAATTTTCAATTATGATGCTAAAAGTGGTAATCTAATCTGGAAAGATGACCCAACAAGCCCACGTAATAAGCGATTTAAAGGGAAGGTAGTTGGACATATTAGTACAGCTGGTTATAGAACCGTACAAATTAAAGCTAATGATGAGAACGGCTTAAAACAAAAAAACAACATACTTTACCTTAACAGGTTAATTTATATATGGCATAATGGAGCCATGAAAGAGGGTGATAAAATAAAATTTATAAATAACAATAGAGAAGATTTACATATAGAAAATTTAGAAGCATACACACCCCTCCCCCCTAAAGAACAAGCAGCTCATTTTAAAGCAGCTATATACATAGTACAATCTAAGAGCTGGACACAAAGTGTTTGTACGTAGTCAATCAGTAGATTGGACGCAAAGCGTTTAACCGAATTGCGCGTAGCTCAGTTGGTTAGAGCGTCACCTAGACAGTTGGTGAAGGACGATGGTTCGAGTCCATCCGCGTGATGTAAATTTTATGAATAAGATTACAAAACGAGCATACGATAGAGCATGTTACGCTAAACAATCAAAAGAATGTAGAGCAAGAAAAGCACGATTGCAAAAAGAACGTAGGCATAATAATTTGTCTATAGTACGAGAATATAAAGCTGGAAAAGGTTGCTTAGATTGCGGGGAGAGTAACCCATTAGTTTTAGATTTTGACCATGTAGATAGAGCAAAAAAATCATTTACTATATCAAATGCTGTAAGATTAGGATGGTCTATAGCAAGAATAATGGAAGAGATTAATAAATGTGATGTTGTTTGCGCTAACTGTCATAGAATAAGAACTGCTAAACAATTTAAGTGGACTTAAATGTCGAGATAGAGAACGAGAATATGCCTAGTTGAGAAAATTAAGCTTCGAGCCTGAGAATGAAAAAGCTAGCTACAAAGCTAGGATCACATGGCTACAAAGAAACAAAGATATCAACGTGCATGGTATAAGAAAAATCGCGAACGGATAAAAGAAAAATTATATAAACGTAGAAAAGCGATCCGCCAGGAGCGACTTATATTTTTACGCACTTATAAAGCGCGTAAAGGTTGTGCAGATTGTAATGAGAAAGACCCCCTAGTATTAGACTTTGATCACAAGAACCCAAAGAAAAAACATATGAATGTTTGCGACATGGTGCGCGATGGTTGGAGTATGATAAATATTATGAAGGAAGTTAAGAAGTGTGAAGTGGTGTGCGCTAACTGTCATAGGAGGCGTACTGCAAAACAATTTGAATGGGGGAGTATTGACGATGAGAAATCTAACAGAGGATGAAGAAGACTTTTTAAGGGAAGTTCTAGGGGATGGTGAGCTAACTATAGTAAAAGACCCAGGTAATGATAGTCTATTTTTGTGGGATGTAGATTCCGATTGCATGGAGTTAGATGGCGAAGAATGGGTAGGGGAAGACAGCAACGGAGATTACACAAGAGTTCCAGATACATTCCAAGTAATGTTCGATCAGATAGATTCTGATTACGCGTATGATATTCAAGCGTTAATTGATGATTACGGGTATGACTCGGACGACGAAAAGCAAATAACAACATTAGCAAGTAACGAAGAAACACCTGTTATTTACTCTAACAAAACATTCTCCAGTGATGAACTAGAACGTTTAGAGGAATTAGATAAGGACGGTTTTGTTGCTCTGTCTCGTGATAAAAATGATCATATTTGGGCCTGTAGAACTGGTGATTTAAGAAAAGATGACACAGCCACTGGATGGGTAGCCGTTGATGATAAATTCAGTACCATAGAACTAAATTGGAGACAGATAGCTGCAAATTTCTTTGAATTTGTAAACTGGAGTGATGAAAAGCCTTATGCAATAGCAGGGCTGTTGGTAGTAGCTAGATGCCAACGAGAGGGAGTAGAATCAGTTAGTGCAGAAGAAAAAGCTTGTAATGAAGATTATAACGAAGTTACAAAAGCTGCTGCACTTCAAAAAGCAATCGATGCTCCGTTCGATGAGGATGAATTTTAATGACCCCCAGTGAGATTGAGCTAAAAATAAAAGAAATTATTTACAACCAAATTGGAACCCCCGTTCACTCTATTAGAAATGAAGACACTTTAAAATCATTGGGAGCTGATTCACTTGATGTAGTTGAACTTACTATCTCATATGATTTAGAGTTTGGTATAGATTTAGATAATACACCATTAGATGAATTATCAACTATTCAACAACACATAGACGCCGTAAAGGAGAAAGTAAATGGTTAAAGCACACGTTAGACTAGCAACAGCTAATAAGAAAGAGGGTATGTATTTAATAAAGCAAGATTACTTATACTACACAAAGAAAGAACAGTTTGAAGCGACTACAAATTCGAACAGGATAAGATACTTTGTATCTAGAAAGGATGCGGACGATTTAGCGGACAAACTGAATTGGGTAGATGAACCTAAAGTCAAAGTTGAAGAACCTGTTACAATTGCTCCGACTATTCCAACGTTTGATTCAACAGCTGCTTTTAATGTGCAAAACAAGTATGGAGTATAGCTGTCCTGGGTGTGGGCGTCGAGTATGTGAAGTAGAACTTAACCTAGTTCTTTTTAATTTATCAGAATTCGTATGCCCCACCTGCAATGAGTTTCTTTTCAGTGAGTTTAAGCTAGTGGATAAATACAAAGTAAGGGCTTCTTGGTATTTAGGTGACTATGACGATGAAATAAATGGCGTATCCGCAGGACCATATACCAAATCTATTCTAGACATAGCTGTTAACTATCCTGGTGATGACTAGTGGAGAAGTGTGACTGCTTAGACTATTGTGGTGACGACCCGCGAGTAGGAGAAGGTAAAGTAAAAACGTGTAGCGAATGGCGGGCTAAAAAGAAATATAAAAAACGAGAAGCTCTCAAGGAAAATATTATGAAGCTTATAGATAAATATAATGCAAAGTAAATTCTGGTCGCACGCAGAAAGTGCTACGAGCTTAATAGTCGGTATGATAATAGCGTATTTAGTTTTGTATTTTGTTATCGCCCCTCTACAACGAGAAAATATATTGACTTTAGATTCACTTTTGATACCCATTATATTTGCAGTAGCCTCTTATCTGAGGCTTTTTTTATGTAGAAGGTTCTTCAATGCGAGGGAAAAAGACGATGGCGTTGACGACAACAGCACTTAGTATAGAATTAGGCGAAGGGAGCGTATTAGAAGTTAATCCAACCGAACTAGTCCGCTATAGAAATCTAATAGACATTAAAGGTCTGACATCAATAGAATCAGCTAAACAAATTGTATATGAGAGGAAAGAGAAAATGGTAGATGCAGATGAAGTTGCGAGCCGAATTTAAAGTATGAATTCGGAAGATGCTATAAACGCACTTAAAGAATCAGACCCAACTGGGAAAGACCAACATGATCCTGGTGCTAAGCTTGACGAAGGGAAACCTGACTGCTCACTACTAGGTGATTTCGGTTTAGCCTTGATGGAGGTAGCTCAAGTAGGTACACACGGCGCGAAGGAATATTCTAGAGGTGGTTGGCTAAAAGTACCAGATGGTATTAACCGATACACTGCTGCTATGCAACGACACTATTTTAAAGAAGCGCTTGCAGAGATGGATGATAAACTACCAGTGCTACATGCTGCTCAAGTTGCTTGGAATGCGTTGGCTCGTTTGGAGCTTATTCTTCGCACAAAGCGCGAGATCGATGGGGCGTGTGATGGAGAAAGGTAAATGAATAACTTAAAAAACAGGATAGATACATTAGCGCGAAAAGAGAGGAGTGAGAAATGAAATACACATGTAGTTGTGGACAAGCTTTTATTGATCCTGAATGCTTTGCAATTCATTGGCAAGAATGTATGTACAGTAGTACTAGATTTCAAAATCTTTACTGGAAGCATGTGGCCTACGCTAAACTCGGTTGCATACGTGATGAACTGGACAAGGAGCACGTTAAGATCATTCAAGACTTTATTGGTTGATCTCACTTAAATAGTAAGTACCAAGCACCAGATGTGTCTCCGGGAAACTGATCTATAAAATCTTCGCTTGCAAAATTGTTTAGTATAATAGTGCGCGCTGCTCGCATCTGATTACGTATATCTTCTTTCTCATCAGCTGGGGCATTAAATAAAGCAGCTTGTAAAGAATTATACTCTAGTAAATTGGAAATTTTTATTAAACATATACCATCTTCTTTATCATTTATTGCGCTAGGAAACCATATAGCAATAGATAAAGAAAATACCACATTCTGCATTGGTGGTATTTCTTGTTTCACTCTTGTCGGTAATAAGTTACCAGCAACACCGCCAATTACAGATATTGCTTTACCTAATTTTACTATATCCGAAGCATTAAAACCCACCACATCTAAATCTATTTTAGTAGTTTTATAATATATAGTATTGTCTAGTGCTGATCCAGATATAGGTATTCCGTTTAAAAAAGTTGGCCCTATGTCGTCTATTACAGTAAAAGCTCTTATAAAAGATAGATTAGTACCTATATGAGATTTAGCTAGGGCTGGGTTATTCCCTGTGGGTGATGATAAATCCGTGCTTATAACTATACCAGGCAATAAGTTATATGAGGCTAATGCACTAATAGCTACATTACCAACATTTTTGAACAGCTCGTTTTTATAAAATTCATAATTATTTGATGGAGTATTTTCATTTAGCTCTGTAGGTATACCAAGTTCTACTGTTGTAGTGGAATCTAATATACCATTAGTAGAACGTACTATCACATCTCCATCTAAACCTATTACCGCGAAATCCATAACCCCAAACTCTTCAACATTAAAAAATGCATCTCTGTCTACATGAAGCCCAAATAATTTATCCGGGGATACATTATCTTGCGCTATGTTATTAACATTAGAAACACCAAAAATGTTAAAACTTATAGACTCAAGAAAAAATGGAGGTTCATCTATCTTGCTCAATACTCTAAACTGTGTCGGGATAACTTTATCTGGACTAGCTGGCCAAATAAAAGGTCTAAGGTCATGCTCTTTATAAACGTTAGTTGGTATTATATGGCGTTTCTCTTCTGAAAGCTCTATTAATACTGGTGGGTCATTAGCTATTATGCTATCAGTAATATTTGCTGTCTTATTAAATTTAGTGAAAAACTCAACCTTTACAGTATCAGCGTCTATACGCGATACAGTTATATCTATAGCTTGAAGCGTTTCTGTGTCTGTAGTATCAGCAGCTGTAAGGTTAACAACTACTATATCAGCTGTGAATGATCCATACGTGTAACTAGTTGTAAAAGAATCCTGTTCAGTATCTACAATTACGTTAAATTTATTTGTTACATTTAAAAAATCTATAACTTTTATTTCATATACAAAAAACACAGTCCCGAATCTATTGTTTATACCAGATATCTCTATAACAGGCGAAGTTGAAACAAATGCTGATCTTATTATTGTTCCAGTTATATTAGAATTTCTGTGGAGAGTGTCATTAGCAAGTTCCAACGAAAATAAAACGGCTAGATCATTATCACTATCTTTAAAAAAATATAATAATACTGACTCCCCGTCTGTATATAAGTTTAAAATATTTTTATTAACAGGTTCTAATATGAACCTAAATGAGTTTTTACCTATATAAGGCTGTAATAAATCGCTAAGTAATTGGCCACAATTAGCATCAAATAATTTATTTGCTTCTGAAAGAACCTCTTTAATAGTTAAAGTAGTTCTAGTTTTTGTTTTCTTATACGAGAAGTGACTAGATATAGGTGGCATAACTACACTCACAACTTTCTGAGTATCATCACCACTATTAATAGATTTAAAATTACGCAGGGAACTATCCCCTCCCCCTTCTGGGAATATATCAGAGGGGGTAATACGGTTCTGAGCATTATTACCACCGAAAGTTATATATCTAAAAATTTTAGGAAGTGTGCCAGCACCACCTTGTATACGTATACTTTCTAGGGGGCCGTTAATATCAACGAAGATACGAGTATCTCCACCGTCAACATCAAGGAATAGGGAAGCGTGGGTTTGGCCTTTGTGCATTCTGCTTTTTAAAGCAAAAAGTTTTGATTGAGCAAATCCAAGCCATTGCTCAGTGCCTGGATCGATCTGGATTCGCATTAGGAGTCTAGTTGTTTTTTCGTGACTTGGTGATATTTCTGAAGGAGTTTCTTGAGAGTGTTTTTCATTCGTAAGACTGAATCCGTATCGCCATCTTTCCGAGCGCGAATGATACGCTCCTCCAGAATATCGATACGTATTTCAAGTGAAGTGGCGAGACCGTTTATCTCTACAAGTTTGATGTCAGAATTTAATTGTTCAGTGGTATCCCTAAGTTCTTTTGCGTGAGCGAATTCATTATTAATGAACACGCCCGTAGAACATACAGCTGCGAGCATTGCTACTATGTACGCTGCTGTCTGAATCTTAATGCCAAACTTAGTTTTCATTTTCTACACCTGTAGCTAGCGTGCTTTGTCTCGATTACGAACCCTGGTTTGCTCGTCATCTCTTCCATTACTTTCTTTATGTTATCACTTGATAACTTTGTTTTCAAAATACGTTCACGAGCGACGCTAAACGGTATCGAAGACCAATGATCACTTTCTTTATCGTATCGTACTTCAGTTCGCAGCGTCATTATAATTTTTTATCTTTTAGTGTTTGCGCTACTCTATGGATAAGTTCACGATTTTCTTTCTCTTTGACTGATAGCTCTATATTTAAGCCTTCAATATCGTTAAGAAAATTCATAATTATATTTTTCTCTATAATTGATTTTTTATCTTCTCTGTTTGCTAATTTATAGTAACGTCTATGCCACTTTCTATTTAATTCGCGCAGCTTCATTGTGATCCTCTATACAGCTTTTGTAGAATTTTTCAATAGCATTCTTCTGTTTCATCCATTTAACTACAAATTGCCAGTTAATAGCAATGTGTTCGTAGTGCCTGGACGAAAGCCCCATCCACAGTATACCAGATTTATCCTCCACGACGATTGGCTCTACCGGTAGCATATGTATCATGTCAGCTCGTGGTGTAGAGCCACACACGACAGGGAGGATTTTAGATATTTTAAGTGTGGTAGTAGATATACCCCCGCATCCAGTAAGGAGAAAGAGTATTACCAACGATACACACAAGCTGCTAGCTGCTTTTGTCAACCTTATCGCCCAGTTTTTAGTGCGATAAGGTTGACAAAAGTTGACATAAGAAAATTTATATATCAGAAACTTCATTTAACTGATAACTCTTCTATCTGATTAAAGAGTTTCTTAGTAGCTTTTTTAGCGCGGAGAGTAATGAGACTGGGATTCCTTTCCATAAGGGAATAAAAATCGTGATTCGCGAACAGCGTGCGTACTCGGTCAACCCCTTCCGTAGCGTGACGGAGATTTTTATACAGCTCATCGTTTCGCCTTTTGAGGTTTTTTTGCTGCTGTTCAAGAAATTTGATTTCAATATCTTTGGCTTCGAGTGCGGCGGTTTGCGTCGCAATCGTAACCCTGGCTGCACTAAGTTCGGATACAAGAGAAGTGTAGTGCCAATAACCAAGACCCACAGCAGCAACGACGCCAACCACGCCTGCAAATTTGACATGGCCTAACATTTCTTCACTATCAATGGCTGATCAGGGTCGAGGCTACCGTAATTCTTTACGGGACCATCTAGACCAGTCGTGAGCATCGCTATATCTATAATTGTATCTGGCTTTAGCACTTCTCTGTTCACTACTACCCCATCAACGATTTCAATAACTCTACCAAATACGTCATCAGGATTAGAAGCTAATTTACGTTCAGCTAGATCGACAGCTTTATCGATAACTTTCTTAGATGGAATGTCTGATTTTCCAAACTCTTCCTTGTTCCATATCTTTTTAAATTCTTTCTTATCCTTAACATTGAGTGATTTTAAAAACTCTTTATTCGCAACTTCCGCTAAAAATTTACCAGCGCTTTTATAATACTCTTCTCTTATATCTGCTTCTGGTTTAACACCAGTGAGCGATAGTATCTCATCATATGGCATGTCTTCTAACACACCCGCTTTTACTGTTCCACAGGAAGCTAGTAATGCTTTACTCATAACGTTAGTTACTCGATTACACATCTTTATGTTCAAAGCTTTCTGCTTCTGAGCTTCTTTTCGATAATTAATAACACTCTCTGGTTTCTGTGAATAAACCATGTTCCACTTCGAAGCATCCTTCGCATCATCTCTCTTATAAAACTCTTTCTGACTATCTGTCATATGCCCCCAATCAGTTTTCATCTTAGCTACAGGCACAGATGAAATGTCATGCTCAATAAGTGCAGTCCAAGTAATCTCGCCAGTTTTAGTTTTATGAGAACCAGCTTTAGTTGTACCGCCACCTCGACGCAAAAACTGAACATGTTCTTCTAATGCATTAGCAACTAGTTCAGAATATATGACACCATCATTGGCTATGTTATCTGCTACGAATTTTATTCCTACTGTTATTTTGCTCATACAACTTACCTCGTTTTTATACATAGAGTATAAAAGTTCTTCTGGCATTAAAATATCTTTTAGGCTCATTCAACTATCTCAAAGTGAGGAAGATCATCGAACCGCTGATCGGTTATATCCCAGTCACGATCCCAGTCCGCTCCAGAACGTAATATAATACCCATCTCTCCAGCTATAGCTAAAGTATATCCAATAAGTAAGTACCACGCTCCTACGTCTTTCATAAAAGTTTTATCCTTCTTATCAGGCCAAGGTATTCCACGGCCAGTAATGTACGGAGTTACATCTGCTGCCATAGACGGGAAAGAATTGTGTTTACTATTAGGAAACTGAACTTTACTTTTTCCATTTATAAAGGCAGCATCTTGTTTAGTTTGATTTCTGTAGCCACATATAACAGCGCAGTCTATTTTCTTTATTACTTTATTGAACACTAATTGCAATCGTTGATCACAAGTTAACAATTTGTTAGTAGACCTATCACCGAATTTAGGCATTACACTTTCTCCCATTTATTTAAAGTTTTAATGTATGCAGCGTTATTAGTTGTATCTATATAAATAGAACCTTCCCCGCTAGATATACTAGGAACTCCAAATCCAGCAAAGGCTTGTAATGTACTATCGTTATATGAATTTGCGTAAGTTAATTTAATAGGAATAAATAGCGCGACTGTACTCACACTTAAGCATTTTAAAAAGTCACGCCTATCCATTATAAGAACCTATCGAACAGTCGTCTAATTAAATTACGAAGTCGTACTAGAAAATTCTTTTTATGTTTAGGCCGGTCGGGGTTGCCGGTTTCATGCTTGGGGTGCTTACTGTAAAAGGGACAGAAAGACCGCCCTCCAATCCGGCCACGGTCGAAGAGATACTAACTTCATTAGACTCGCCTTGCTTTACGAAGTTATTGCCCACCCATTGAGTCTCCCCTGATGTACCTAGCAACGACCAACTACTGTTAGCAGTTAGCCGTCTAAATATCCTATACGTTATATTTTCATCAACTTTAATAACGTCATCGTTCTTATAAGTGAGCGGAGCTTTCCAAGTGAGTGTAATCTGTTTAGTGTCACTCGATAACACTGCCTTTCCATTACTCGCCGCCTTAGGCGAGTAGATATTTTCATTAACTGAATCAGAATGATCAGATTCAACACCATCTTTTATTGCAATAAGATCAATAAAAAATGTATCATCCTCAATCCCTGTAAAACCATACCAAACAGTTTCCGAACCAGAAACAGTTGCTAGCGCTTTAGCTACAGGCGTAGTTTCAGACCAGTACCAAATTTGATATGCATCTGGAGTGTTTGGATTAGGGTTCCAATTTATTTCAACTCGCGCGCCATCAAAACGTATAAGTGTTGGCGTGTTAGTAACAGAGAATCTTTTATTAATTATAACTCGCCAAGTTTGTCCATCGGCTGAAGTTGAAACTGTAAAGCTAGTATTCTCGGTAAACAAAACTTGAATCTCATTTACGAGCCTCTGTTCTCCTAAATCGATAGTAGACGATACAGAAGTTATATCACCACCATATGAAGTCTTTACAACTATGTTGGTAAATTTACCAACAGCATTATCTACTCGTATGTAACGCGTATCGACAGCTGCTTCTGCCTGACTTAAGAACAAAGGTAAAATAAAAACTGCCCAAAAAGCCAGCCACACTACTTTCCAATTACTAATTTCCATCACTCACCTCTAACAAGGAATAAAGGATATAACGACCATAGCCGCCGCTATCCACAAAATTAACTTAATCATGTCCTTTGTTTCTTTATCCATTACTTAGCTAGTTTAATTCCCGCGATTGAACTTACAGATTTCTTCGATATAGTATGAAAGTAAATAGCTGCTGCAACAGATATAACTTCAACTAAATTAGTTACTGATTCATTATCATCAACAATCTGAACGCCAAGCATCTTAAGGGCCATTATTCCGATCCCTACAGCAGCGGAAAGGAAAGTTCTAGATAACAGTAAGTCTTTAGTAGTTTCATCTTGAAGTTTTTCAAACATGATATTCTCCTTAAAAAGAAAGTTAGGTCTTGGTTGTTGTTGTAGCAACTCTATGTAATTCTTCGGCCACTCTGATCTATCTGTGATCATTTAGTATTTCCACGATACATTCTAATCCAGGCCATAGCTTTAAAATTAGCAGGTCTGTCTTCTTCTGGATTTTTTTTATCATCCGAATTCCAAAATATAAATTTAATTTGTTTTGTCTTCTCGAATAATATAGTACCTTCAGTTTTTAATTCAAGCAAATACGTGTCATAAAGAGGAATTAATCCGCCAAAAGAAGATTTAATAGCCCCAACACTATCAATAGTTTGTATCGTAACAGAAGCACCAAACGGCGCATTAATAGGTCTTATAAAGATATTTTGTATGTATATCTCTTCTCTATAACTAATTAGTTTCTCAATGGATTTATTATTAGATTTTATGGTAAATAACAATTTAGGACTATTCGATAGACCTGCGCCAATATCACCCGCTCCAGAAAAATAGGTTTCTAGCCCGAACGGACGATTAGTTATATGTAATTTAATTCGCCCGTCTTTAGTGTGTCTTTCAGTATCACCCACTATTTTTTAACTCCTTAGTTTCTAGTTTCTAGTTTCTATCTTTTTAGCTTATTGGAAAAATTCTAGAACCGAATATTCTTATCTTGAATTCGAATAACGAACGGAAGTCATCGTTCACTGTCGCTACCAATTTATCAGTAGTACCACGTCCAAGGCGTGCGCCTTTCTCATCTGTCCACTCATTGAAAGGTATGTGTATTATCTGCGCATCGTTTGTATCCCACCAACTTACCACCTCAAATGCTGTGTTCGAATCACCGAAAGGATTGTTAGCACCAGATTGCAACACAACGTCACCACCTGTTCTAGCTTTATTAAGTACAGTACTTGTATCCGGTCCTTCTATAAGTTTTAAGTCAAAACCAATTGGTACGTTTGCTCTTAATATATGACCAAAGTTTTTCAAACTAACATTGTTAGCAGCGATAAGTAAAACGGCTTTAGAAATATACGTGTCGTAATCCGCATGAGCCTCTATAAAAAAATCTACAGGGTTAGAACTACCATCCACAGCTAGATCGATATTGCCATCATCAAGACCATCTTCACCTAGAGCACCGACTAATAGCTTACGAAAGTTTGGAGTACCACTTGGAGGGATATCAATAAAAGAAGAGTTAGCAATTACTATAGTGCCATCGACGAGACTTCTAGACGCGCGAATCTTTCCATCTTTATCAACAGAGAAAAAAAGAACTCCCCTAGTGGGGGCTACATCTGCTCCATCTTTAAAAACTTCGTTGTCATTGACTGAACGCTGACGTTCGTAGACCATTAAATGAGAATCCAGTTAGTTCCGTTGCTAATAACTGTTAACGCATCCTCTATCTCGCCCAGAATCTGACAATTCACACCATCTATTAACTCACCCACTTGCGCTTTCAACGAAACTTTGTTCGCTCTTATCCCAGCCGACCATTTAATAATGAATATTTTATTAGCGAATAAAGCAGCTAATGGAAGTGTGGCGATAACAGCGATTATTGTAGTGTCTACTTCTACAACTACTGCGCTACCATCAAAAGAAAAATCTACTGCTTTGAGAATTACACCGGCTAGACCATCTGCTAATGAACTAGATGTACTGGAAGTTCTCTCAGCCCAAGCAGTAGCACCGATTCCACTTTTAACCCAATGCTCTCCGTTACTTCGGAAGTAATGTGTGTTGACTGGAGCAACAATTCCTATTCCAGAAGAAGGATCGACCGACCCAGCTATAAGATTAACTGAGCCGGTCTCACCATCAAGTGTAATAGCATTAATGCCAAAAGCGTCATCTAACTCTGACACTAGAAGTTAATTACTTCTCGAATTGCCTTAACGTCAATAGTAGTACCACTAGAAGTTATTCGTAAGCGCATTTCCTGCGATCCGCCAGAACCATTAAGATCAACTGTAATAGTTAAGTTGGAAATAGAACCATGCTTAAGCTTACTGTACACAGTAAATGCAACATCTGTAGCGTCCGCCGTTGCACCAATGTTATGGCCATCATGTCGTGCAGAAATTACAACTGTACGAATTTTAGAACCATCACCTTCTACTGTACCGTGAAGATCAACTTTCCAGAAAGCAGCCCGAACAGTATCGACAAGTACAGTGTCGATAGTTGTTACGGCACTAACACCAGCAGAAGTAGTTTCAAACCGAGTATTAGTAAGACCAACTTGAAGTTTATCTAAGCTAGTACCAACAGTGTCGCCACTAGTTAAGTACTTGCCAGTCGTTACATCAGCTCCTAAATGTGCATCGAGTTTCCCGATAGCAACTTCTAAATTGTCACCCGTAGTAATGTGAAGTTCAGAAGAGTAAGTAGGAGTCTCAGCACCAGAACCAGTTTTACCGATAAAAGCACGAATGAAACCTAACTCATCAAGCGTAGTCTGGTTAGACTGTACCCAATCAGTACCATTGAAAGTAAATTGCTTACCCGCATCAGTACCAGATTGTGTATAAACAGTATCACCGTCCGTAGCTAAATTAGTATCTTCCGTGAAAGTCCATGCACCAGTACCACCACTAACAATGTAAACGTTCTCATTACCAGACGTTAGATTATCGAATAACAATCTATCACCTGAAACGATAGTTTCACCGTCTACTAAATCAGCAACATTCGCTGCGGTTTCAGCTGCTGTGATGTCAGCATATAAAGTGTTATCTCTAACAAGAACAGGCTCTCTCCAAGAAAGTGAAGTGCCTGATTCCTCGGCTCGTGCTAATCGTTTCCATTTATCAGCACCCGTACCTGCCGTTTTCTTTACATACATATCACCGTTTGTAGAATCGAGGTAGAAAGAACCAAGGGCCACTGTATCTGGATCACCAGAACCACCAGGCGCGCCCGCTCCAGCTATGAAGTTAATTCCATCTACTTCATATCCTCGATCAGTTTCGAAATATGAAACAGTCATAATTAGTCTCCTCTAGTCAGGAGCCTACGCAAACTCATTAGTTCCGTATCGTGTTTATTGCAGCACGAGTTAAGATACTCTATTTCGTAGAAGTCCAAACTTTTTTTAGATTCAAAGATAAAAGTTCTATCACTCTGTCTCACCTCTACCAACGTCTCTCTCGTCTTAATATATGCTGCTAACCCTAATTTAGAAGTTTGTATGTTCATACGATCTCCGTTGCAAACCTCAACACACTGACTTTTACCGCTGAAGAATGGTTGTTGGTTATACTAATTTCCATAGATACACCGCTAACAGTTACGTCTATATCTATTAAATCTTTCAGCGAGCCTTGATGTCCGTATCTACTATGTTTTGCAACTGTACCGTTATGTCGTCCAAACACTTCGTATGTTGCATATTTCGAATTCGTATTATCTGAAACTGTAATGACCCATTTAACAGATCGTATTAACGCTATAAGTACTGAATCAACTATACCTGTAATACTAGCAGCAAATGGTCCTGAATTTATTTGGTCTTGCGCACTAACACCAGGCGGCCCTTGTGGTCCCTGGATACCGATAGTTAGTATATCAGTAATAGGTGATAAAATCTCGACCGTAATTTCGTCAACATCTATTATTAAACTAACCGCGCTTTCTACTATCTCTACTAAAACTTGCTCGTCTACCACTTGAACTAAATTGACAACTTCCGTTATGTCTAGAACTGTTTCTGTGTTCTCTACCTCAACAAGCGTTATCTTGTTTTCTATAACAGCTTCGGTTGTATTATCATCTATCTCTACAACTGTTCGCTGGTCATTGATTGCAACTGTCATTTAGAAACACCAACCAAATTTACAAAATACCCAAACTATGCATATACCTAATAAAATTCCAACTACAATAAAAATTGCAGCTAACACCCAAAACGTAGCTTCAAAACTTATCTTCGGCATTTCCATTAATCTGTTGTTTCCTGTTTCACTTGAACTGATCCTTGTAGCAGTCTAGTTACTTTACCAGTTGGAGACTCAAGTTCTAAATCATACACTCCGCGTTTAAATGTGAACGCTTCCGTTGTTGCATCATCAATAAATAATTGTATCGTCCCAGCAACACCACCTAGAATTATATCTACAGGAGATGTCATAGAATGTAATAACGTTCCACCAATAGAACTTTTAATTTTCATCCTGGCTGAATATCCAGTCAGATCGATTGGAACTCCAGTTGACTTAGTACTCCAAGTCATAATAGGATCGAAAGTAGCACCTTGTTCTATAACAATGGTTACTCTACCAGCGCGGGGCTCAATCTTTTTAGTTGCCATATGAATACCCTCTAGTACGGAGTAACCCAGTGACGAAACAAAGCTTGACCGGGAGTTGCTTTAATAAGTGCGTTCCACTGAACATTATCATCCACAGCAAACAATTTAGGAAAGTTAGACATCTGTTGAAATGTCGGACCTAAAAAACTCTCAATTCCCACCCCTCCAAACTTTCTATCCATCTGCGCATCTTGAAGTAATTGCCCTTTACCATATAACCCGGATCGTCTACTTCCTTCCGCTAAATAATCATATACTGTCCAATTACGTTTACGATCAGGAGTACCACCATCTCGTATTAAGTCTCGCAGAAGATCAGCTCCAATCATCGCAGGTATGAACATACCTAGCATAAGAAGCGGTACATAATTCTGTTGACCAGCTTCTAGAACTACTCTTTTTAATACTCGTTCATGGAACGCAAACATGAAACTCTTGAGGTGGAATACTAACATAAAATGAGGATCAGACGCCCATAACGGACGTAGAGCAACGTTCGGACGCAATATTGCGCTGTCCACAAATCGACGTAATGCTTCCTCTACTTTCTGATCTTTACCCGCTTCTACTAAGATAGTGCCATCCTTATCAAACCTTACATCCTTTCTAGTAATACCAAGTTCTCGTAAAAATCTATCACTATTTTTATCTGGTTTTTTAACGTGCCGCGTTATGAATTTCAACCCAGACTCTAACCCCATAATACGTGTGGCTCTAGTCCATGACTGCAACCCGGTATATTTGAAGAACATCTCATTAATTTTCTTCGCTCTGCCAGATACAAAAGCCCCTCCAAACTCCCAGTTAAGCGCCTCAGTCGTCATCTCCCTGTCGATAATACCTAGAGTCTCACCCATATCAACTAGCAACGACTCGTTACCCCTGGCGGCGTTGAACGATTCAGCTATACCTTTCTTAAAGCCTTGGAAGGCTATATGCATATCACCCGTTCTAACCATAATAGCCACAGGGTCAACTAAGGAAGTTAAAGTAGCCATCGCTAATACACGAAGATTCTGATATACAATAATCGCACCCATGATAGCCTGTGTTCTAGGCTTAATAGGCTGACCAGGAGGAGGAAGATCGAGACCGAGTTTTTTATGCAGCCAATGGTTCATCTTGTAACCATGCAACCCGATTGATGCATTTACATAATCCCTAGCAAGTTCTATATCAGCCTCAGAAGCACCAGACTCTTTAGCCTCAAAAAGCAAATCATCCAACTTAGTAGTTACTTCTAAATCATCTGTTTGGGTTGTAGAAATTACATTTCCAAATCTAGATTCAAACTCAGCCTTCTTAGCCATCTGACTTATATAACTGATCATAGTAACGCCAACATCCTTATTGAAAAATTTAGATAAAACTTCCCTATCCTTCGCATTACCTAAACTTTTAACAAAACCAAGTGAACGGAAATTCATAAAATTAGACTTTGGTGTAAAGTCAATATCACCATAACCACCTTCAGTTGTTATACGCTGCACAATATGCTCTGGAACTCTATCTGGAGAAATCTTTAAATTCTTCGCAATCTTATTAATTTCTCCACTAAACTTTTCCTGCTTCAATAAACTAATGAACTCATCGGCATTTCTCATCATATGCCCAGGTTCGAATACCCAAGGGAAATAATCAGGACCACGATCTTTTAAATCAAGTCCTTTCTTTCGTGCGTACTCGAACATACTTCTAAAAATTTTACGCACCCCTTTAACAGCTATTTTTACATCTGGATCAGCGCTAGAAAATGCATCTGGGTTATTCAAAACTGTAGCAACCTCTTCTCCAAATTCTTTACTCTTACCTTTAAAGATTTTAGATACTTGATTACCAAACTTACCTATAATCGCTGAACGTGAAGACAGCATTCCTTCGCCTTGATTTTCTACGCCTACTTTATTATCAATAAGATTAGCTATCTTAGTAAGAAAAACATTATTAGTTGCACGAAGTCTACTGTCAGATGTAGACAGAAGCGTACCCCATGCATTAGATACTTTCTCAAATACAGGATTCCAACTCTCTACACTTCGTTGAAAAGCAGTATCCCTTAAATGGCGATGCACAACGAATTCACCATTAGCTTGCTCGCGAAGTAATAATCGCCCATCACTAAACCCACGAAAGAGTTGATCAGCTTGTTCGCTATCAGTTACAAAACCAAATATATCTCTAAGCCACCTAAACATAGTAGCGAATAATTTATTCGACTTAGGTTCTAAAGTAAGTCTGCCACCTATCCAATACTGATACGCATAAGCAGCAGCAGTCATAGGATCATTCAATACACTTTCAAATGAAACTTGATCTTGCTGGAGTAATCGACGAAGTTGATTTATTACAACGGGAGAAGATATAGCGCTAAAAATTGTACCCTTCTCTTCAGCAGAAAACATATGCTTCATAGCATACTGTATAGATTGATTGAATGCTGGCCCGTACACATCATTCAAATCCGCTTGCATAAGTGATGTCCACATTAATCTTTCTTCTGGAGTCTCCCCTATCCAGAATGACTCGTCTGCTTCTACATTTACACCAACAGTGTTTTGTACATACTTCTTTATGCGCGCGAGCACTTCTTCTCGTCCCTGAATATCTCCCTCTAGATCGTCCTTATTCAATTGAAGAACAGACCAAACATCAAAAGGAGAATCCCACTGCGCGTTACCATTAACTAACAAACTATCCATGAAACTGAAAATTCCCTGGCCTTGGATGTTCAAACCTAAAAAACTAAACATACGTTTAATATCCCGAAAAATATCTCGGAAGAATTTATCAACGGTAGATGTAACTTTTCGTTCTTCAAAAGCCCACTTGCCAATACTATCAGCGAACCATTCCTCAAATTCGAAAAGATATTCAAGCTGACTCTCATTCAAGTCACCAACTATACCGCCACTCATGCTTCCAGCGTAACCCCGTACAGCGAAAGCAGGACTTCTTTTAGATTCTAGAACATCACTAATAAGTATTTTCTCGTCTCTATAAGTATTTATCCAATCTAAAAAGTCTTGGAGTATCGCTCTAGCTTGTTTGCCAGTTATAGTATCAACAGTAGAGTTACGAATAGCATGACCCATCTCGTGAGAAAATGCTTCTGTTCTAAGATTACCTTCTATGTATGGGCTAATAAAAATATCTATTACGCCATTCTCAGCCTGGAAAGTAATACCATCATGAGCCCCGATTAAAAAACTAGCTATAGTTTCAGCAGCTTTATCTGGCGCGACTTTATTAATTTTCTCTATAAATTGAGTTGCGTTAATAACATTTACTTTATTCTTAATATTTAAGTTGTCAGCCAGCCTATCTGCTTCACGTTGTAAATCTCTATATGAAGCATCATTTCCTCTCGTTTCAAATTCTGATATATCTATAGATGGAGGTACAGGCGGTGCTTCTCCAGTAGAAAGTTGGTCTAATTGCACAGCTACTTTATCCATTTCCTCCTCTATTCGTTCAACTGCTTCCACATCATTATCTTCTCGTGCTGATTGAAGATCATCAATAAGATTAGTAAATTTAGCTTCTAATTCTATTTCTTTTTTACTTCTACCAGTAGTGAGTTGTGGCTCAAGTTTATTAATTTTCTCAATAGCAACTTCTATTTCTTTAAGTGTCATCCCCCGTGTATCTATAGCTGGTGGTTTGAAAACTTCCCCAACAGTTTCTACTTTTACATCTGTTGGTATAATTATTTTAGGTTCGACTTTTTCTTTAGGAGCAGCAGAAGTATCAATCGTTCTAACATTCTTATTACTTATATTCTTAGTTGCTTGCTTCATACGCTGAGTAACATCAGCGCGATCAAGTCTAGCATTCTGTAAGTTCTTTAACTCAGCATCTACACGTTCCGTATTGTTAGCTTCAGCTGCGGCATTCAAGCGCGCACCAGTTGTTTGTATCTCGTCAGTTAAGTCAGCATACTCCTCTGATAAATCACGAAGGTCTTTCTCATCATTAGTTAGCGTAGTTTTCTCATCTTCAGACAAACGCACACCACCACGTTCAGGTTCTTTACCAATGAATATTCCAATAGAATCTAATTTAATAGGCTCAAGTCTAACCTTCTCATTTATCAACGTAGTATCTGTAGTGCCAGCTTCTTCAAATATCTTAGCTTGTAATGAAGCAATACTATTAGAAACTCCCTCACGTTGTTTTTCAAGCTTAGCTATTTTAGTAGCAAACTTAGTTCTATCTTTTGGAGATGCAGAAGTTATAAGGCTGTCCTCTGTGTCTCGAATCTTACTTTCTATAGTAGCGAGCCTATCTTTCGCATCACTAAATTTCTCTTCGGGAGTAGAAGCTTCACTGATCTGTTTACCTTCTCTCGTAGCAACAGCTATAGCTGCTTCCTCTGAAGGGAATTTTCCAGCGGCAATTGCTTCATTAACTTCGCGTATAGCATCATTGATCTTATCATCAGGATCGAAAAAATTTCTCACTTCCTGTGTAGCATTATCAAGTTGGCTTTCAATAGCTTCCTGTCTCGCTATATTATTAATATCTTTTTGTCGTGCCTTAAACTCATTTCGTAATCTATCCTTAATGTTAGAACTAATATTAGTTCTTAGCGTGAATATTATAGTATCCTGTCTAGCCTGCATTCGCTCCTTTATAAAAGCACGCTCCTCTCTAGCTTGTTCAACAATTAACTTTCGTTGATTAACATCTGTTGTGGTCGTAAATTTATTGCGGAGACTAGATAATCGCGCAGAAGCAGGAGAGACCCCTAATAAAGTTTGCAACTGTTGCTTCAATTGAGTTACACGAGTACCGAGACGTTCTTTACCTTGCACTCTCAACTCTCCGAGAGTTAAATTAATTGTAGTAACACCTTTCTCTTTACCAGGATTAGTAGAAAATACAATAGTCTCATTTGGTAAAGTACCTATGGATATATTTCTATCAGATGAAACTAAAGAACTAAGTCCGGCAAAAAAAGCATCTTCGATTTTTGGTTGAGCAGCTCCATCTTTACGAAGCTTGTCCAACATAACAGAAGTAAGTTGATGAGCGTTTACATTGACTGTTCTACCATTCATCGTAACTTGAAACTCACCTCTACGAACTCCACCTTCTTTAGTTGGTCTGTTAATTATAGAGGCACTAGCTTTAGTTCGATCCATATCCGCAAGAGCACGTTTCGCCTTAACATTTTCAGGAGCTGTTTTTAGAACTTTATTTAATTCGGTTCTTAATCTACGTTGCTCTGGAGAAAACTTCGCAACGATTTCCTCATCAAGCAAAGCAAGTGGTTCGCTTCTTACAGCACCACTAAAAGGAATGCAATCAATGACTGACAAATTAGATAGGAAATCAGCAGGATCATTTGGATCGAATAAAGAAGAGGATGGTTGATTTTGCGCAATAGCTTCTTCCCCCATCTGTTGCGCGAGCAGCTCTACCGCATCATTACGTTCTTCTGTAGTACTAAATAACTCTTCAGCTTCTGTCTGTACTTGCTCAAGTAAAGTTATCTTCCTATGCTCAAACTCTCCGGCAGAATCCAACTCTTGAATACGTCTATCAATAGCATCATTATTACCTGAAAAAGTTTTACTTAATTTTTGATTGAACTCATCACCCTGTCTATTAGAAAAAGCTTGGTTAACTTCACTACCAGTAAACCAAGGAAGTCCTCTCTGGTTAGATATAAAACCAGCAGCTTTTGTTTCAGCAGGATCAGTAATATTTATCGAGGAGAACTCAACTCCACCCTCTCCTTGTCTGAACTCAACTTCATCTTGCTCTCGTTCAGCCTGCCTAAAAGCCTCCGAGACCGAACCGCCTTCTTCCTCTTCAGTGCGAGCACCTTGTATTTCTTCTTCAAGACCTTGCCCTCCAAGTAAACTAGATGTCACACCACGTCTACCAAACTCTGCTTCAGCAACTTCCTCCCCAAAAGATACACCTTGCGAACCCTGTCTTCTTTGTTGTCTACGAATTATATCTAACTCTTCTTGAGATCGCCCTGTAGTTGTAAATTGAGGTTGAGCATCTACATTCTCCTGTATAAACTTAAGAGCATCAGCTTCTTCTTGAGTCCTAGCTGTTTGCGCAACAGCATTTCTATCAGATAGGGCTCCAGCGGTAGAAGTTACTCCACCGCCGAGTCCACCAGCTGCGGCACCTATAGCCATAGAATCTAATATTCGCTGGAAGTTTTCAGAATTGAATGGCTGTAAATTATCAATACCATTCTTCTCAAAATCAACAGCTAAAATAGCCATAGCCTCTTGAGTGCCTTCTGTTATTCCCTCCGTTACTGTTGTAGCAGCTACACCTCTCGCTATCTTCTCAGTAGTAGTTCCTGGACCACCTCCTTTAAACCGCCTAAGTCCACGGCCTAGTGAAAATATATCTAAAGCGGCAATAGCTGTACCAGTTGCGAGTGCAGTACCTGGCGCTTTTCTACCAGTAGCTTCTTCTATTTCTCTGGATACTCCGCCCGTTTCAGCAGCGGCAATAGGAGCCCCAGCACCAGTAGTTGTAGCGATCTTAGTTCCAGTCTTTCCAAGTCCACCAACTTTAGATAGTAACTTACTCGCAACACCGCCGCCAACAGCAGCAAGTGCATAAGGTATAACACTACCTACACCACCTGCTATAAAATCTAAATAGTCTTTACCAGTTTTAGCATCGGCGAGACTTGAGATACGAGCTTGTCGTTTTGATGCTTCAGCTAAATTTCGTTCAGCACCTTCTCTACCAACTTTTTGAAGACTAGCATCATCCAAAACAGAACCTGCTA
>SDBS01001105.1_pt1 | contig 27476 bp, 19 predicted proteins | sample 2277091 | NCBI WGS metagenome assembly SDBS01 (sample SAMN10404972, study PRJNA504765) | marine sediment metagenome | isolation source: marine sediment core GS10_PC15, 163 cmbsf | place: Arctic Ocean: Southern Knipovich Ridge | collected 2010
GTGTTGGTGGCGGCTCGAACTTTGCCGGGCAGTTCCTGCCCTGGATAAGGGATAAGCTCAGCGGTAAGAAACCGGACCTACGCATCGTCTGTGTTGAGCCGACGGCGGCACCGACTCTGACCAAGGGGCCTTACGCCTATGATTTTGGTGATGAGGCCGGGATGGCCCCGATTGTCAAGATGTACACCCTGGGGCACGAATTTATTCCGCCGCCAGTCCATGCCGGGGGACTGCGTTACCACGGGATGGCACCGATTGTAAGCCACCTTTACAGGCTAGGCTTAATCGAAGCGACGGCGGTGCACCAGGTAGCTACCTTTGAAGCCGGGGTGCAGTTTGCGCGGACCGAGGGAATAATCACCGCACCGGAGCCGTGCCATGACCTGAGGGTAGCCATCGATGAAGCGCTCAAGTGCAAGGAATCCGGTGAGTCAAAGACCATTCTGATAGCGCACAGCGGGCACGGGCATTTCGACCTGGCGGCCTACGATGAGTACCTGTCAGGCAGGCTGCAGGACTATGAGTATCCTGAAGAAAAGGTGAAAGAGGCGCTGAAGCACCTGCCCGAAATACCGGGAGCGTAAGAACTACCAAGGAGTAAGGAATGAGGGGCTGGGGTGAAACCCCAGCCCCTCATGTATTTTCATCTGAATGGGCGGGTAATACGGGTAATACTAAAAAGTATAAGGCTATCCGCCACATCAGGTAGGGCAGGATGAGATTGCTTCGGTACTTTGTGCCTGGCAATGACAGGATGGAGGGCAGTCGCTTCACTCTTGCGTTCCTGAAAATTAACAAGTTCTTAACAATGTCCTGCTATATTTCTATTTGTGGAGAGGTGCCGGGGCACAGTGCGATTGATTCGCTTCGCTCAGGATGATATATAGGTGTGTAGGGTGACCAGCGTGCTGAATGAATACATCGTCTTTGCTGTGTTTTTGCTGTCGTGCTACAATGGAATCAGAGGTGAAAGGGATGAAGATAGGGTATATAATCGTCTCGCTTGTCATAATATTGTCTCTTGTTTTGAGTGGAGGGTGTGACCTGTTACCCGGCATCACAACGCAACCGCCAGAAACGTTGTCAGAGGAGCCGGCCGGTGTTGAGACCAGCCCGATAAACACTGAGTGGGAAGTACCCTCTTCGGGAAGCCAGGCTCAACCATTACCGAGCATTGCCGATGTGGTTGCCAGGGTCAAGCCGTCAGTAGTTACTATCACCACTGAAGTGGAGGCGTTTGACTTTTTTGATAGAGCATTTACCCAGGAGGGTGCGGGCTCGGGGTGGATAATCAGTGAAGACGGGATTATTGTTACCAACAATCACGTCGTAGAGGATGCGAGCAGCATAACAGTCACCCTGGACGACGGCAGGACGTTTCCGATAGATATGAGTACGGTAGCTACCGACAGGCTATCGGATCTGGCGGTGCTAAAGATTGATGCGGAGAACCTGCCGGCGGCTACGGTTGGAGATTCTGATAGATTGAGGGTTGGCGACTGGGTGGTAGCTATCGGTAATTCACTGGGGGAGGGGATAAGAGCGACACTGGGGATAGTGAGTCGCAAAGATGTCAAGGTAACAGTGGATCAAGGGCAGGAACTATACGGACTGATTGAAACCGATGTCGCCATTAACCGAGGGAATAGCGGTGGACCGCTGGTGAATGTAGCGGGAGAGGTTATCGGCATTACTACTGTCAAGATAGCGCAGGTGGATGTAGAAGGCGTGGGTATGGCGATAAGCAGTAAGGAAGCGATGCCAATTATCCAGCAACTGATTAACACCGGCTATGTAGTCCGCCCCTGGCTGGGTGTGGGTCTGTACCCCGTAAACGACTATGTTGTTTTGAGATACGGTCTGGTAGTAAATGAGGGGATACTGGTTACCGAAGTAGCCGATAACAGTCCGGCCAGCAGGGCAGGGCTTGAGGTGTGGGACGTTATCACCATGTTTGCTGGCCAGGAGATAACCGATGTTTATGAACTAACCAGGGCGATACATACTGCCGAAGTGGGTGAGGAGGTAGCGATAACCTTCTGGCGGGAGGACGCCAAGAAAACGACCACGGCAGTACTGGCGGAAACCCCAGCGCCGCGGTGATGCAACAGCACATAGCCTTAAGGTGCACTTTAACTGCGGTCTTTGAGTAAGTCTACCTCACGTGCTATCTTAAAAACCTGCTGCATATTCTTTCGGACAACAGGGTTCATATCGAAGGTGTCCAGTTCTTGAAGTGTTACCCAGCGTAAGTCTGAGGCATCGGAACCGGGATGTGCTTCTCCGCTCACGTAGCGAGCCAGTAAATAGATTACTACATAGTGGAATTTAATTTGCTGGCTTTCGTCAGGCACAATAGCGTCGACCACATTAAAGATTCTGTCCACCTTGATTTCAATGTTACATTCCTCGCGGAGTTCACGCTGTGCGGCGTCGTGGACTGTTTCTCCTAGCTCAATGGCACCGCCAGGCACACTCCATAATCCCTGGCTAGGTTGTTGGGTACGCTTTATCAGCAAGACGCGGTCTCCCCGAAAGACACAGGCAGCGGCAGACACAATCGGGCGATATGGGTACTCACGGGAAAAGGATTCAGGGCTGTTTGTATCATGCTCAGGGTTCGACATTCTAAATTCAGTCCAGCCTCTTCACTCCGAGGGTTATTTCATGCCCGCTTAACTCGTAGCTTTCGGTAAAAACATCCTGTTCAGGAGCACCCTCAACGAGCTGACGAGATAGCGTTTCCTGTTTGATGTAGTCGGCGAAGTCCCGCATTACCTGGTTGACATAAGAATCGCCCTGATAACAGGTGGTGATATGGTCGGCGATGTTAAAGCCAGCGGAGCGGCGCATGGTCTGGAGGCGGTGGACTATCTCCCGTGCCATGCCCTCAGCCTGAAGCTCGGGTGAAATGTCGGTATCCAACACCACGATAAGTCCCGCATCTTCTGCTATTCGACCTTCCTTAAGCCTCTTTAGCACCAGCTTTGAGTCGTCTACGAGTTCCAGCGCCTTCGTATTGACTTCTTCCAGCACCTGTGATTCCAGGCGCTTGAGAGCACTTTCTTGCCCTGAGCCAACTTCCACGAAAAGACAGGACAAGGGCTGGCGCACCTTGATGCCGGCCTGGCTGCGGGCGGCGCGACCGAGGCTGGACACCTTCATTGCCAGCCGGGTATCATCAACCGGTTGGCGGGCGATTTTATCCTCCTCTGCTGTGGGAAAATCAGCGAGGTGAACGCTGTCCGGGGCGTCAGGGGAGGCGGAACGAACCAGGTTTTGATAAAGCTCCTCGGCGAGGAAGGGAGTGAATGGAGCCAGCAGCTTTGACAGGGTGACCAGACACTGATAGAGGGTGGAGTAGGCGGACAGCTTATCGGTGTCATTTTCACTCTTCCAGAACCGCCGGCGGCTGCGGCGGACATACCAGTTGGAGAGGCCATCGACAAAGGCGGCAATCTTCCAGGCAGGTCCTCTGAGGTCGTAGTTCTCCAGGGCGGAGTCAACATCAATGATAAGCTGGTTAAGCTCGGAGAGAATCCAGCGGTCAAGCTCGGACTGTGGTGGCGGAGCCTGTTTTGAGCTTGGAACGAACTTATCAATGTTGGCGTAGGTAACGAAGAAGGAGTAAACGTTCCAGAGGGTCATGAAGAACTGACGGTTAACATCGCGGATGTCCTTCTCATTGAAACGTATGGAATTGCCCATAGGGACGACGGTGTAGAGGTACCAGCGCAGGGCGTCAGCACCGTATTGATTGATTACTGCCCACGGCTCAACCATATTACCCTTGGATTTGCTCATTTTCTGGCCATTGGCGTCAAGGATGTGGCCGTGGCAGATGACATTACGATAGGAGGGTTGGTTGAACAGCAGGGTAGATATGGCGTGCAGGCTGTAGAACCAGCCGCGTGTCTGGTCGATTGCTTCGCAGATGTAGTCGGCGGGAAAACGACCGTCCTCAAGCAAGGTGCTGTTCTCAAAGGGGTAGTGAGACTGGGCGATGGGCATTGCCCCGGAATCAAACCAGCAGTCGATTACTTCGGGGACGCGGCGCATTTGACTACCGCACTGAGAACAGGAGAAAGTTATCTCGTCGACAAAGGGGCGGTGAAGGTCAAGGGGTTCTTTGAAACCATTAACACCGGGCTTGTTTTTCAGGTCTTCGACGCTGCCGACGCAGTCAAAGTCACCGCAGGACTGGCACTGCCAGAGGGGGAGTGGGGTGCCCCAGTAGCGCTCGCGGGAGAAAGCCCAGTCGACATTATTCTCCAGCCAGTCGCCAAAACGACCGTATTTGATGTGTTCGGGATACCAGTTTATCTGCTGATTACCGGTGATAAGGTTTTCCTTGAAGGCGGTGGTGCGGATATACCAGGTCTGTTTGGCGTAGTAGAGAAGGGGTGCCTCACAACGCCAGCAGAAGGGGTAGGTATGACGGGTGGTCTCGCTGCGGAAGAGGAGATTTCTTAATCGTAAATCATCTAAGATAAGAGGGTCAGCGTCTTTGACGAATTTGCCGGAGAAGGGGTAGTTACCGATGATATTGCCCTGAAGGTCAACATTATGGACGAAATCCAGGCCCTGCTCCTGTCCGACTTCGTAGTCGGCTTCACCGTAGGCAGGGGCGCTGTGAACAATACCGGTGCCGTCCTCCAGAGAAACGAAATCGGCGGTGATGACGGGATAAGTCAGCTCTTTATCTGGCTTCTGGGGGGAGAGCTGGGAGTGGTGCTGAAAGCGCAGACGCTCGACTCCGAAGTCGTGGGGGTTGAAGAGGGGTTGGTAGCGGAGTCCTGCCAGGTCGCTGCCGTCGACTTTGGCGACTACGGGGGCATCAGCCAAGCCGGCCTGGGGTAGTAGGACAGAAGCAAGGATGAGGTATTCGCTATCGGTTTCGACGACGGCATACTCGGCATCGGCGGCGACAGCGAGGGCGGTATTGCCGGGGAGAGTCCAGGGGGTGGTTGTCCAGGCAAGCAGATGGGCGGGCTTGCCTGAGGAGTTGAAGAGATTGAGAAGTCTCTGACGAACCTCAGAACCTACCAATGAGGAGAGGTCTATCTTAAACTTGATATAGACGGAGGGGTCTTCGACATCGTCCTGATAGCCCTGAGCGACCTCGTGGGAGCTGAGCGAGGTCTCACAGCGGGGGCAGTGGGGGGTAACGCGGTAACCCTGATAGATGAGGTCCTTATCCCACATCTGTTTCAATGCCCACCAGACGGTCTCAACATAGCTGTTATCCATGGTAACGTAGGCGTTCTCCATGTCGACCCAGAAGGCGATGCGCTCGGTCATTTCCTCAAACTCTTTGATATAGCGGAGGACACTTTGACGGCAAAGGGTATTGAAGCGGTCAACGCCGTATTCCTCAATCTGCGCCTTACCGGAGAAGCCGAGCTCCTTTTCCACCTCTAACTCTACGGGCAGACCGTGGGTGTCCCAGCCGCCGATGCGCGGGGCGTAATAGCCCTTCATCACCTTGTAGCGGGGGATGATGTCCTTGTAGACGCGGGGCATCACCCAGTGGATACCGGGGCTGGCGTTGGTGGTGGGGGGGCCTTCGTATAGTGTGAAGCGGGGGCTGCCTTCTCGAGCGACGATGCTGCGCTGGAAGACGTTATTCTTTTTCCACAGGCTGAGAATTTTTTCCTCGACCTGCGGGAAGTTGACCCGACTGGTTACTGGCTGGAACATGATAGTTTCCTCCTTTTGTATCACCCTCACTCCGTTAATCCCCCTCTCCCTTCGAGGGAGAGGGGGAAGGTTTTGGGAAGATAGGCTAGGCCTCTCTTGAACTCTCCTTCTGTATCTTTCAAAACAAAAAATCCCGCCCCAAGGGACGGGATTGATTCAACCCGCGGTACCACCCTAATTCCCCCACCCAAGGTGGGGACACTCATTAAGGGTACACACCCATACCCCCGTTGGTGATAACGGTTAACGACACCGACCAAATCTACTGAGAGGTCTCCTAGTGAGACCGCCGTTCGGTTGGCAGCTCGGGAGGGATATTCAGAGAGGCTGAGCACATCTGCTCGCACCGTGTCAGACTCGCTGGGTGCCAGTTACTCTCCTACTCTTCTCCGTCAACGCTTTTGATGGGGTATTATAGCACATTATGAAAAATAAAGCAAGGATATTAAGTTCAGATTTGTCATTCACCCAAAAGAAAAAGCCCTCGTGAAGAGGGCCCCGTCTGCGGCCTCAACCGGTGCGCTGCCGGCCTCAACCGCACACCTACTGTAGCAGGTTTTGAGGCAGAGGTCAATACTTCTGACACACATTGAATGCTACTAAGAGATAATAGAATGCTACTAAGAGATAATACAGAAGGTTTATCTGATAGTTACTGCCTAAATTCACGAATATCTGAGTATTTTAAGGTATTTATGTCTGACGAGCTACCGTCCAAACCCTCATCCGTATCGTCTTTGTCAGTCCTGATAGGCATTAAGTCAAATAACCTATCTTGTTGTTCGGTGTAAAAAGGAACGGTTTATTGCTATTGGGTTTTGGGGTGGATAACGACCTTGCGGGACTCGCCGACACCGATGCTTTCGGTGGTGACGTCGGGGTGGTCAGCGAGGGTGAGGTGGATAATACGTCTTTCGTAGGCGGGCATCGGTTCCAGGGTGAACGGAGTACCCTTGATTTTTACCTGTTCCGCCATGCGGTTAGCCAGAGCCTGTAGTGACTCATAACGACGCTGCTTATAGCCCTCGACATCAATGGTTATGGGTGCCCAGTTTTTCGTCTGATGACCGACAATAAGTCTGACAATATACTGAAGGCTGGTAAGGGTCTGGCCGCGCCGTCCAATGAGGATACCGAGGTCTTCGCCGGTTACATTGAAGGTGGTTGAGGCAGTAGATTCGACACCCTCAGCGGGGTGATGGGCTTCAGGTAGAACCGAGCCTTCGACACCGAGTAGATTGATAAGTTTTTCCAGAACATCCTGTGCTATTCTGGCGACGTCACTCTCCTGCGGGGGCAGAGATGTTAATAGTTCTACTCTAACCCGAGCCTCCTCAGAGCCGAGGCCGAGGATGCCGGTCTTGCCCTCACTTAGGACGGTGACGTTTACTTCTTCTTGCCTGACGCCTAATTGACTTAAGGCTATCTGGGTAGCCTCCTCCACTGTCCTGGCGCTTATCTCCAGAGGTTCCATCGTCCGTTCCTTCTTCTTGTGATTCGTTGCCTACGATAATGTCAGCGTCGGTAGCTGACTCTTCGGTGATTGTCTTTTCTGCTTTGAGTGTGCGTTGTGGGGGTTTCTTGTCTCTGCTAGTTTCCTTCATCGTGAATAAGGTAGCCAAGCCGCCCCAGCCACTAACAAAGTACTGCATTACAATGCTAATAATATTTGAGGTTAGCCAGTATAGAGCCAGGCCAGCGGGGAATGTCAGGGTAAAGAAGCCGAACATCAGGGGCATCATCCAGGTCATCATGCGCATTTGTGCCTGCTGTTTGGGGTCGGCGCTGACCGGCGTGGTCATTTTCTGCTGGAGCCACATGGTGCCGCCAACCAGAATTGCCATGATATACATTGGGTCAGGTAGGGCGAGGTTTAACCAGAAGAACTGGTTCTCCAGGGGGACCTGGGAGAAAACCATTGGCCAAGCCGAGTAGAGGTGGCGGGATAGATTCAGGAAATCTTCAGGGGCGATGGCCAAGACCCGGATAATTGACTGGTAGAGGGCTATCCAGACAGGGAACTGGATTAGCATGGGCAAAAGGCAACCGGCGGGATTTGCCCCTGCCTCTTTCATCACAGCCATCTCTTCTTTAGCTCGTCTCTGCCTGTCTTTGGCGTACTTTTTCTGGACCTCACGCATCTTGGGCTGAAGTTCCTGCAGTTTCTTGGTGGACTGAAGCTGTTTGCGGGTCAGGGGATACATCCCAGCCCGGATGACGATGGTCAGCAGGATGATAGTCAGGCCAAAGCTATTGAGAAGATAATGGGAGAGCACAACGAGCACATTTATCATTGGCCCCAAGGCAATCAGGTCCCATATTGCACCTATATCCAATAGAATCTACCTCACTCACCAGTTGTCAGGGTGAATTTCTTGCTTGCTCCCGACTGCACATCTATCTCATAAAGGACGTCCATACTGGTGTGCACATAAACTTTGCCGTCACCAGCAAAGAGGGGAGCATATACCTTTTCATATTCCGCTAAGTCAGTTAGTATCTCCTGTCTATTATTAGCGGTGTTCAGGGTGTAAACGGTGCCATCCTGGGTAGCAACAATGATGAGGTCATCAACGAGAACCGGCGAAGAACTAATGGGACTTCCCAGGTCAAACTCAGCGGCCCATTTCCCGCTTTCAGCATCCAGGCCGTAAACCTTGCCGTCAAGGCAAGCGGCATAGACAATGCCGTTGTGGATTAGCGGTTTTGCCCAGAACCAGTTGCTGGGGTTACCTTCGTCCTCATCATTAAGCGGGAAGCGCCAGACTTCCTTGCCGCTGGTGGCATCCACAGCATAAAAACGCCTATCAAAGGAGCCCAGGTATACCGTGTTATTGTGGACCAGGGGGGTGGAGATAATGGCTCCCTCAGTTTCAAAAGGCTTTTCCCACTTCACATCACCAGTTTCAGTATCCAGAGCGTAGAGCTTCTTGTCAAAGCAGCTGATGAACAGGGTATCACCATGAATGACTGGCGTTGCCCAAATCTTGTCGTCGAGTTTAATCATCCACTTACGGTGACCGTCAGTAGCGTCCACTGCAAAGACACTACCGTCAGAAGTAGCGTAGTAGATCTTGTCCTGAGCGACGATGAGCCCGCCAACAATGGAGCCGCTGATATTCCTGGGGCGTGAATACCACTTTGGTTCTTCCCTGAGTCTGTCTTCTTCAAACTGAAAAGCGTAGACTTTGCCGTCATAGCCGGCAATGTAGACCAGAGTCCCGTTTATGGTTGGAGAGCCATAGATAGCTACTCCTGTGGAAGCGCCCTGGGCACAACCGGCCGGGATACAACCCAGGCCACCGCCAGATGGTTCCTCAATGCCGAGGGCGACCGGTTCTCCCAGTTGACGGCCCTCCGAGATACTCAGGGCTATCAGGGTGCCCTCCATAGAACCGATGAAGATGGTGTCGTCAACTATTATGCCGCCGGCCCACCCCTTAGCCATGCCGATTGACCTGGTACAGCCGGGAACGACCAGTCCGACCACCAGAAGTGCAACAAGTAAGAGTAATATTCGGCTACGGTTTGATTTCAATTATTCGGTTACTCCAAAAAGATGTTGTCCGAGTTAAGAGTAAGGCGATTGACAACTATTCTCTATTATAAAAACGGTATAATCAATATTACGGCACAGGGTCATAACCACCGGCATGGAAAGGATGGCAACGAGCCAAGCGTTTTACCCCGAGATATACTCCCTTAAACAAGCCATACCTGCCGATAGCCTCGTGAGTATAATGAGAGCAAGAGGGGCGGAAACGGCAGGACGGTGGCATAACCCGCGATAGGGTCAACTGATAAAGCTTAATTAAGTTCAAGGCGAGTTCTTTCACGTTCTCTCACTAATCAGACTGCTACAGGGGCAGTCTCCAATAAACGAGCTCGGGACAGCAGACTTTCAACCGCCTTTTTCAGGCTGGTGTAGTCGGCGGTAGCTGCTGGCGGACGAGCAATAAATACAATGTCCCATCCTGATTTTAACGGCGTTAGCCGCCAGATTTCGCGAAGCAAGCGTTTGACCCGGTTTCTGGTTACCGCTTTACCTACTCGTTTGCTGATGGAGAAGCCACACCTGGATAGAGTGAGGTCGTTGGGCATAGCCTTCATTACCAGCAAGTCACAAGCCCACGAGTTGCCTTTATTATATACCAGTTCGTATTCTCCGGGTCTGGTAATGTATTCTTTTTTCCCTGCTGTGCCACCTCCCACCGATTTCACCCTCAAACCACAGTTAATCTTTTACGTCCCTTGAGTCGTCTTGCTTTTAGAACAGCACGACCGCCCCGGGTACTCATTCTCTTGAGGAAGCCGTGCTCACGCTTGCGCGGTATTTTCTTCGGTTGATAAGTCCTTTTTGGCACTGTAATCCTTCTGCGATATTTCCGTGCAGGAGCTGTGCAGGCTAATTGCCTGCGACAGCACTGCTGATGGCACGAATATGCTCGGGCACATAGGGTAGTAAGGCTAAGTGGCGGGCTCTCTTGATAGCTGTTGCCAGGACCCGCTGGTGCCTGGCACAGGTACCGGTTCGGCGACGCGGCTCTATTTTTCCCCTATCCGATATGTAATTGCGCAATTTCTCAGGGCTTTTATAGTCTATTACCTCGTCCTTATTGGCGCAGAAGGCGCAAACTTTGCGCCTGGGCGCATATCTTGAACCTCTTGGTCCACCCCACCGGGTACTTCTTGGTTTGCTGGATGTTTGTCTAGGCACTGGTCATAAACTCCATTAAAAGGGAATATCGTCCGGTTCCAGTTCAGCAGAGTCGCTTTCCTCTTTAGTCTTACCCTCCTGAGCAGAGTCGCTTTCCTCTTTGGTCTCACCCTCAGGAGCAGGGGCGGCTGCCTGCCTGTCGAGGAATTTCACTCTTTCAGCGACAATTTCATTTTGAGAACGTTTTTGCCCGTCCTGGCCTTCCCAGGTGCGCAGACGTAGTCTACCTTCAACGAAAACAAGCCGACCCTTGGTCAGGTACTGATTGCATTGTTCCGCCAGTCTACCCCAGGACACTACAGAAAACCATTCCGTTTCCTCTCTGCGCTCACCGTCAGCGGTAGTATATCTCCAGTTGGTGGCGACACGGAATGAGGTTACCGGTCTGCCGCCGGGGGTATAACGCATCTCAGGTTCACTCCCGAGATTACCAATAATCATCATTTTGTTTATACTCACCATTGTCCCAAACTCCTCCTGACTTTCCCCGGCGTGTGGGGAGAGGCATTTCCCTAGTCTTGATTCAGTCTTATCAACAGATGACGTAGAACATCTTCAGAATTCTTGAGGTTTACTCCCAGCTCTCTGTTCTGTCCGGGCTGTAGCTGGCACCGAGTCAAGACATAACTACCCTCCTGAAAATGCTTTATGGGATAGGCCAACCTTCTTTTGCCCCACTGTTCAACATCCGAAATGATACCTCCCTTTCCGGTAATGAAGCCACTGACATTATCGATGACGGCATCCAGCTTTTCTTCTGCGGCCTCAGGGCTGATAATGAATATCAGTTCGTAGCCTGCCAGTTTTTCGTCTGCTTTTGCTTTTGTTTTTGCTGATGTGGCTTTAGGTACCATGTTTTTCACCAACTATCCGATAAATGTATAACACTATACTATACTATAAGCACTGGCGGCAATACAAGTCTTTGTTCTCTATCTGAATGGAGCGATGCTCAGGTGGGATGAGATTGCTTTGTCGCTGATGCGCCTCGCAATGACAAATAGGAGAGGGTTGACAGGAGTGAGTTGCCCTTGATAGACTTTAGCGGCAGAAGGTCCGATTATTTATTCCCGAAGGACTTTCTGGATACGGAAGGCCCCGTGGTGTAGCGGTCTAACATGCCAGCCTGTCACGCTGGAGATCGGGGGTTCAAATCCCCCCGGGGTCGCCACTGCAATATCTTTTGCTGTGGCATTCATAGGATAGTCTGAAAAAAGGCTCAAGTTCTGGTCTCGGCTTTACAGCAACTACTTTGCCCCCGCTATCCGGCCTTATTCCCTCAAAGTTGACTTCGTAGTGCCCGTTAATCAGCTCTAACGTGTTGTTCACCGCCTGACAGCCATTATTTCTAATGGCTGTCCAAAACGGATAGTATGCGGGTTCCTGAAGAATGATCTCGTCACCAGGACGGGTAAAAGCCTTGACAGCTGCATGAAGTGCAGGAATAACTCCGGGACTGGGGGTCTGTCAATATCAATGCAGAAATCAGACAAAATCAGTAGGAAGTCTGATTAGCTAATAAGCGAAGCTTTTTGATTGATTCAGTCACGGCAACACGCTGGTAGCATCATTGTCAAGGATCGACGTGAAGTACCGCGGTATCGCTACGCGTAAGAGCTCAGTACCTCTTGGGTCACTCCTGTCCACGCTGGCAACCGCTAGAACACCGATGAATGTCAAAAACAAAAGTCCCTTCAGGTAATCAGTCTGGCATTCCTCAAAAGAGTAGCCGGATACACCTCTTTCCACCAAGCGTTCGTAGTACAGCCTTACCACGTCCTTTTCCACAGTACGCCGCAGGTCGGTTGCCACGCTGCCTCCAAGTAGGTACGCCAGGTCAGCAACGCCTCGGCTGATGCAGGCTCCTCCCCAGTCAAATACAATGACCGGGTCGTCCTCAGTGGCTCGGTCAAAGAACAGATTGTCGGCGCGAAAGTCAAGGTGGGTGATGGTCACGTCCTTGTCCGGTACGCTCTCAATCAGCCACGGGTAGTGCTTGTAGATCTTCAGGCCCACTTCCCGGCCTCCTTCAGGTAAAGCCTTCAAGAAATCCTCAATTTGAACTGAGGCGTCCCAACAGAACCTGAAGGTGTCAATCAGGGCCATCGCTTCGGCCCCTCTGGGTTTAGGCATCCACGAAAAGGAGAAAAGGTCCTCGGCGTCCCACCACCGGGCATGGAAGTCAGCCAGTTTCAACGCAACCAGTTTCGTTTGGTCGTTGTCCAGCCCCGTGACCTGGTCTACCTGCTCATAGCGTGAGCAGTCCTCCAGAATGAGAACATACCTCTGGTTCTCAGAATCAACCTCGCCGTAGATAAGACCAGGTGTCCGGATGGGGCTCCGGGGAGCCACCTCACTATAGAATCGTATCTCCTTTTCGTAAATGTTGAACTGCAACGCCACCTCTCGGGCAGACTCATAAGAAGTGGGCAATTTTACAATCATGGTTGTGGGAAGCTCATGGGCTTTGCGGTCATATGTCACTGTTAGTCTTGCCATGTCGCTGACAAATCCCTCGCCAACACCCCAAGGCTCGTGCCGCAATACCGTGATATCGGTATCGGTAAGGAACCCTGAGGAATGCAGCACCTGGTTGAGCCAATCCGCACTAATGTCTTTCGACCTTGCTGGTATCATACGACCACCCCCTTCTGTGATTTAGCGATTGGCTTTCTATATCGCCAGCTTGTGGGTATCGTAGAACTTCCACTACAGAATGTCAAGGCTGATTTGGTGCTGGAGCACTGGTCAACCGGAAAGTATAGTAAAGTGCAGTTTCCTCTATTTGTCAATAAGAACAACCACCGGCAGGTGATCGGAGGCGTTGCTGAAGGGTACGTTTCCTTCTTTTACTACCAGGTCTGGTGACACCCAGATATAATCAATACGTTGATAAAGGTCTGCTGAATGGAAGGTATAGGCTGACACTGGTTCCGCGTCTGCCATGGCATCCACAAGGCCTGCTTTCCGCAGCAAATCTATCTCAGGAGCATCGGGCTCAGCGTTTAGATCCCCAAGAATGACAGTACGCTCGGTGTTGTCCCAGAAATCGACAATCACCGGTGTCTGGAGCTGGCGAACGTCAGAATCCTGCTCAAGATGGTGAAAGTGAGTGGCAATGACCTGCAGGCTATCACCGTTACCAAGGTCAACCACTGCCGAAGTGAAGCCGCGCAGTATGAACAGGTCACGCGGCGGCAGCTCAAGGTTACTGGATTCAATAATGGGGTAACGACTCAGTATGGCATTGCCCCAGAGAGGGTCTGCCGTTGGCCCGGAGACATAGGGCATATTCAGCCGTTGGGATAACCATGTTAGCATGTCGAGTCGACCGCTTATCACCCAGCCCCTGGATATTTCCTGCAGGACAACAATATCGGGTTGGCTCTCCTCAATCACCTGAGCAAGGGTCTCCATGTCCAGGTGGCCGTTCGTATTAAAGCCATTATGCAGGTTATAGGTCATTATTCGAACCGGGAAACCGTCTCCTGTCGTGGTTTCCGCCTTCTGCCAGGTGAGTATACCCGTCATCGGCAGAATCAGGAGGAATAGTGCCAGTAGCGGTGCTACCCACACGGCGTGCCCTGGTGCTGAGCATTCTTTAATGGTCCGGCATGAGGCCAGGCCACAGGCTGCTACTGCCACTGCAGCTACAAGTTCCAGGATGGTATTGCTGTATGGCAGGCTGATCTGGTAGACGGCATAATAGCCAAGGAGAAATACTACCAGTAGCAGCATGCCTGCACCGTTGGCTACGGTGACACTGAAAAAGCGGGCACCACTATTTTGACTAACGGTACCAGTAATTACAATTAACATTAGCGTGGATAGAGATACCTGGCCCACGAAAAGTGTCAGGGCTACCAGCCAGGCTTCTTGCGGGTATGGAAACACGCTAACAGCTACCAGGATTCCGCCGCTTACCAGAGCTATTAACCATGGATAACGTAACTTCATGCTTAGCAGCCACGCTGCGACAACCAGGGCTGTCAGCTGAGCCAGCAAAGTCCAGGCAAAGTCAAACGGTAATGGCCAGCCGGTTAGGGCTGCCATTCGTGCCATGTTTGAAAAAACTACCAGTTGCAGAAAAAGAAAAGGACCTATAGCCAGCCAGGGCACTGGCTTCATTCCGGGTTCAGCGTCTTCTTCGGTATTCGCTGGCTGCCTCGTAGTCGAACTGCCGGCTAATAACAACCACTGGATCAGTACCGTCAGAATCGTTAACAGTAGCGCTGGTAGGTTCTGTTGCCAGGCAATATCATAGGTGGCAAAGGCACCATGTATCGCCGTGTCCAAAGTTAGCCCTGCCAGTAACCCGAGTGCGAAGTGACCAACGGCTCGGCTGCCGCGAATACGAGCTCCGTCAAGGTAGGCCGGCAAGAAAAGGACAAAGAAGGCGGTTCCTGCCATTGCCAGGGTCAAATCTATCAGCGGTTCTGACCATCCGAACTGCATCAATAGCCGCAGCAGCCCCAGTCCACCGGCGGTAACGACTATTGCCCAACGACTACCCAGTAAGCGGCGCAGGCTACTGCTGAGAAAAGATATCGAGAAGATACCCAGGGCTACAGCACCAAGCTCCACAGCACCCAGACTAAATCGGTCGCCCAGCAGCCAGGTGAGACCGGGCACGAGCACTCTGAGTACCTGGAGGCCAAGCAGGAACGTCAGCGCAGGTACCAGGACTTCCACAACTGACTGCTGTTCTGCCAGCCATTGGGTAACAGTACCTGTGCCGCTCTTTATCTTGTTGGTCGTGGTACTACTACCCATTTCCTCTAGAACCCCTGGAATAGTAATCCTTTGATATGTTCAGGTAGTACCCTGCTAGATAGCCAATCTTGATGCTATCATACACGCTAGGGCTTGAGTCTAGCCCTCTCTTGGGGATTTGTCAATATGAATTATAAGGGAATGATGATTTGCCGACATTACGCCGACCTGAAGGGCGTCCCCAAATAACCAGGAGCAAAGCTCACACGATCCAGGCAGTCGCTCTATATCCATGAATTTTTCAAGCGGTTTTCGTATGCTCGTTTCAATTCCCCTCGGTATCTTCCCTGTCTCTCACCTGAGACACCCGGTTTTGCCTACCTACCCTTGAACACAGGCTCTCTTTTCTCTACAAAAGCCCGAGCACCCTCTTGATGGTCCTCTGTTCTGAAACAAAAGCGCATAGCCAAAGAGTGCCACTGCTTCCATTCATCAGTTGGCATGTTGAGACCCCTGCGAATGCCTTCCTTGGCCAGTTGTACCGATATGGGGGGTTTCTTGGCTATCTTGGTTGCTATCTCCATAGTAGCGCTCATCAACTCTTCATGTGGCACGACCTTGTTTACCAGACCAATTCGGTAGGATTCCTCGGCATCGATAATGTCGGTGGTCAAGATAAGTTCGTAGGCCTTGGCCAGACCAACTAGCCGTGGCAATATGAGCTGTCCCTCATCAGGAATTAGTCCTACTCTGAGAAATAGCTCCCCAAATTTGGCTCTCTCGGACGCTACTCTCATATCACACATCAAGGCAATATCACAGCCGTAACCAACAGCAGCTCCATTGACTGCGGCAATCGATGGTTTATTGATAGTTAAGAGTGGAGCTCCGCCACCACCAAGAGTCTCACCTTGCAGATACCCCAACTGTTCTTCCCTATATCTACGCTCGCTGTCTTCTGCAGAAGCTGCGCCACCCAAGAATATGGTTTTTACATCGTCACCCGAGCAGAATCCTCTGCCGGCTCCGGTGATCACAATTACCCTTATATTGATGTCCTTGTCAGCCTCATTAATCGCCTGGCCCAATTCAGCGTGGGTCTGATGAGTCAATGCATTCATGGCATCTGGTCGGTTTAGTGTTATGAGAGCAATATTCTTGTTTTCTACCGAGTAAATGACCTCCTCATACGTCATAGTACTATGCCTCCTTTCATGATTAATCAATCCAGATTTACAGAGAGTAGGACTTGAGTTTAGCCCTCTAATCAGGGGTTTGTCAATATGATGCGTAAATCGGACAAAATCAGTAGGAGGTCGGATTGGGTGACAACAAGCGACTGTTGCGTATTGGATTAGCTCTGACGTCAGTCTTCGTATTGACGAATGATGAGTACCGAGTTGTGTCCACCAAAGCCAAACGAGTTGGACATGGCAGTCTGTATCTTGCCCCGGCGCGCTTGATTTGGCACATAGTCTAAGTCACACTCGGGGTCAGGGTGGGTAAGGTTGATTGTTGGCGGTAAGACTTGGTGAGTCATTGCCAGAATCGTTATCACTGCCTCAATACTACCTGCTGCCCCCAGGAGATGCCCAATCATGGATTTAGTGGCTGATACGGGAATATTCCTGGCCCTGTTACCGAAGATACTTTTGAGTACGGCAGTCTCGGTACGGTCGTTGAGTAAAGTAGCTGTGCCATGGGCACTGATGTAGTCAATTTCATCAGGGCTAAGGCCAGCCCTATTCAGGGCAATCCTTACAGCTCTAGCGGCCCCTTCGCCGTCTGGTGACGGTTGGGTGAGATGGAAAGCGTCACTGGTGGCACCGTACCCCACAATTTCAGCCAGGATAGGGGCTCCTCGCTCTAATGCGTGGGTGGCATCTTCGAGAACCATGATTGCAGCTCCTTCACCCAGGACAAATCCATCTCGCTCAGCATCGAAAGGTCGACATGCCGCCCGCGGATCATCATTCCTGGTAGACAACGCTCGAATAGTACCAAAGGCGGCCAATACAAGAGGAATAATCGGTGCTTCCGTGCCACCAGCCAATATTACTCTGGCATGGCCCTGACGAATTACCTCACATGCCTGGCCGATGGCATCGCTACCACTCGAGCAGGCCGATGACGGAGAGTAATTCACCCCCCTGGCTCCTAGGGTTAAAGAAACCTGAACTGACGCAGCATCTCCAGTCATTGTTGGGGCCAGAGTCGGGCTGACCTTTCTGGGTCCCATCTCATTCAGTACGTTGAGTTGCTCACTAACTGAGAGTAACCCACAGACGCTGTTACCGACGATAACTCCAGTCTCCTCAGCGTTATCGGCATTGATGGTTAATCCTGCATCTTCCGCAGCTTGAAGGCTGGCGGCTACGGCAAATTGTGTGAATCGATCCATGCGGTGAGCTTCCTTTCGGCCAACATACGTGGTAGCGTCAAAGCCCTTAACCTCAGCGGCAAATTTGGTTTCAAAAGGGGTCGTGTTGAAGCTGGATATGTGTTCAACTCCTGATTGACCGGAGACGAGTGCTTGCCACATTTCGGCGACGGTAGTGCCAACTGGACTGATTACTCCCAGTCCGGTAACTACTACTCGCCGGCCGTTTTGGCGTACACCTGACGTTGCTTCCATCATCCTTCTTGGCACCCCGGAAGCTGTTTTCTCTATTGAGGTGCCTGATGTGCCTCCGTCTCTCTGCGAGAATTCCAGCTGATTATTCTTGTGGCCAATTTGTTTCTTGATACGGTTTGACTTGATAAAGCACTCAAGGTCTTCGGGTGTAATGCGGTAGCTTCGACCCAGACGTATAGCGTCAAGGTTTCCCCGTCGAATGTAGCTGTACACGGTTAACAGGTGAACCTGGAGGACTCCGGCCACCTGTTCCGGGGTGAGTAGATTTTTCTTGTCGTTGATGGTCATGTCTTGCCACCTGACTTGATTTCTCAATGTTTTGGCATAGCTGACTATAGTCTGGTTAGTTCCAGCATAGCCCAGTGAATGTCCCTTGTGAAGTGTTTGTCTTCTAGAACATAGTTCTGTTATCTTCTTTGCAGCACTGTTGACATCGTAGGCAATAGTAGTTTACTATCTCTCATCCAGCAAGTAGGGGGCGTAGCTGGCAGGGAGTAGCCCGCACACTGGCTTGTTTGGGGTGATTGGGGATACAGAAGGAGCCAGAGGTTGAATCCTCTGGCTCCTTCTACTTGAGCCATTCAATCAGCGGGTTATTGTGACCTTTCGAGCCAGGAACCGTTCAGGTCTTCAAAGCTTAGTGTCGGCAATTCGCCGGTCTCCCTTCCCTGTGACTTTTGTTGTGCGTCTATATGGAACCTACGGCACTTCAAAGGGTCTGGGTGATTCCCGAAATGGACCTTCGTTTTCGGCAAGGGCAGCTTTCAAACCCTGCTCCCGACTTGTTTTCAGAAAGTCCTGCATTGCCTTGGCGGTATGGGCGATAGTATCAAATGAATTGGCGGTATTAAAGGCGTTTTTCAACCCCATTTCCTCAAAGACCTGGTTAATGGCAAACTTGTTCATGGCCAGCAGGGTCGGGTCAACCAGGGCAATCCTTTCGGCGAGCTTGTTCACTTCCTCCTCCAGCTTCTCTTCTGGCACAGCTCTGGCTACAATGCCTAACCGCTCTGCTTCCTTACCACTGATCGGGTCACCGGTAAACATCAGTATTTTGGCCCACTGTGCTCCGCATTTGTAGGGAAACATGTGTGTAAAGGTTAGGCCAAGGCGTCTTATCTGCGGTTGCTGGATAACGGCGTCCTCGGAGGCAATTACGATGTCGCACTGCCCGGCTACATCGTTGCCACCAGCAACACAATAGCCATGAACCTGAGCGATAACCGGCTTGGCGAGATTCCAGGGAGTCGTTGTCTTGCCCCAAATGTAGTTTAAACTGGCACGGTCGTCCAGGAACGGGGTGATACTGGGTGTATTGGACACGTAGCCTTTTCTCCTTGGCGTCCCACCAACATCATAGCCGGCCGAAAAAGCACGCCCGGCTCCCTTAACGATAGCAACTCTGACCTCCGTGTCTCCCTCAGCCTGGGTAAGGGCGTCAGCGTATTCCTCAAGCAGGTCGTGGCTCAGGGCGTTTAGTTTCTCCGGTCTGTTCAGGGTTATCCGGGCTATTCTGCCTTCTGTTTCATAGAGTATGTTCTTGTAGGCCATTCTGGGTCTCCTTTCTTAGTTCTATTATTGTTTATTGTTGTGTTACTGCCGATAAGAACCGGCAGATATTCGTGGACCAACTGCTGTGGCTTTGTTTCCCAATCCCCATGTAATAGCTCCCAGTCAAGCCAGGATTCCCCATTTCAACTCGCAATATGGCATCCTGACCCTCATCACTCTTATCACTGGTATTATTACTTTTTCGATGTATGAACTCAAGTCTAGTCCTCTAGTGGAGGTTTGTCAATACAGATATAGAAATCAGACAAAATCAGCAGGATGTCATATTGGGTAGCAAAGCAAGCAAAAGGCTAAGGAAGCATAGATAGGCCGGGGATCCCCGGCCTATCTGTATCCCTGATGTCAAGCTGTTGTTGATTGCTCGCTTTGACCGTGTGCAGGTAGCGAACCCAGTACCGACTGATTGCCTAGATCCAGCTTCATGCTGCGCATACATCAAACCTGCAAAGCCTGAACCCTTTGCATTCTTCTCTGATTCAACGTCAGGGTCAACTTCGGGTTGCTGCTAAATCGTGAACGCGCCGCAATCAACACCTAAAGTCTGACCGGTAATGGCCTTGGCATTCTCTGAGGCTAGGAACACGACTGCATGACCGATGTCCTCTGGTGTCAGCTCCCTTCTCAGAGGCGTGCGCGTGTTGGGGACCACAAACTTCACCCAATACTCCCTGGGCGTCATGCCCTTGGCCTCGGGATTGCGTTGGATAGCTCGTGCTATCCCCCTTTCCGCCATTCCGGTATAGACCCCACCTGGCGCGACGCCGTTAACATTGATGTTATGCTTACCTAGTTCCACAGCCAGGGTTCTGGTGAAGTAAATTTGGCCAGCCTTGGCAGCCCCATAGCTCATTTGCGTTGGGACGGGCACTCTACCGGCTACCGATGATACGTTTACTATCTTGCCACTCTCTTGCTTCACAAAGTGGGGCACCACTGCCTTACACATCAAGACCGAACTCTTAAGATTGAACTCATAGTCATCATCCCACTCCACTTCCTCCTGGTCAACAAACGCTGCATTAGTCCCAGCATAGAAGGCTTCGGTATGGGCTCCAAAGTTGTTCACCAGTATATCTATCTTGCCAAAGGCATCTATAGTCTCCTGGACTACTCGGGCCGCCTGCTCCCTCTTCGTGACATCTGCCGCCACGGCTAATGATTTGCGACCTAGCGCTTTGACCTCATCGGCAACCTTCCCCGCAGTTTCTTCATGGAGGGCATTGATGGCAACATCTGCCCCCTCCTCAGCCAGACAGTGAGCAATACCTTGACCGATTCCCTTCCCTGCTCCCGTGACTATAGCTACTTTGCCTGCTAGTTTCATTTAGCACCTCCCTTGATTTCAGTAATGCTAATAGTCTATTCCTGTGGTGTAGTTTCCCGCTGACAATTCTCCTTACTCTTCATCTTTTCAATACACAACCTACTTCCAGGATTCTTGAAAAGCCCCCCTTTACTTGGTATTCTGCTGAACCCCCCCATACCGACACTTCACAATCCATGCTCTGTTCTGGCTATGATGGTGTCCTGAAGTTCCTTGTACAGTTGCGTAAAGAAGGCATTGTAACCGGCTACCTTCACCGTTAGGTCACGATATTTCTCGGGTTCCTTCTGGGCAGCTCTCAGCGTCTCTGACGAGACTACGTTAAACTGGATGTGAAATATCTTCTGGTCGACAAATGTCCTCATCAGGTCAGCCATTCTTTTGAATCCATCTTCGTCCTTGAAAACCGCCGGGTCTATTCTCGAAGTGAGTGCTAGTCCGGAGAGTACCTCAACGTTGTCGATTTTGCCCATGGACTTCAAGACTGCTGTCGCACCCTTTCGATCTTTACCAGTACTGGGGCAGGCAGCAGGTGCCAGCGGCTCCTCGGCTAGTCTTCCTGAAGGAAGCGCCCCCACTACCTTACCCGCCGGTACGTAGCCTGCCATAGGAGATCCACCTGGAGAACAGTACCCACCCCGCAGATTCTTTATCTTTTGGAACTCGGCCGACCACACATGCGTCACCCAGGCTGCCTGTTTATCGACATAATCATCGTCATTTCCAAACTTGGGTATCTCTAAGCACATCTTGCGGGTGTCCTCATAACCTTCGAAATTGTGGTCCAGGGCATCACACAGTTCAGCCATGGTAATCTTCTTGTCATCAAAGACAAGCTTCTTAATGGCGGCCAAGGAGTCGCCGGCATCAGCTGCACCAGTCCCTACCGTCTGTGTGTTGTTGTAATGAGCTCCTCCTTCTTCCCGGCTTAGCCCCTTTTCAATGCAGTCTTCTATTAGTGCCGACTCATACACTGATGGATACAATTCGTGTAGCTTTTGCTCGAAAAGATTGCCATCTATTTGCGCGTTCCTTCTCATCCAGGCAACTTGCTGGCGAAATGCTTCCTGTACTTCTTCAAAGGACTTGAATTGCCTGGGGTTACCTGTCTCTGGCCCTATTTTCTTGAGGTCAGACCGCCTCACGCCATTGGTCATCACCAATTCTATAGCTGTAGCAAGGTTAGTAACAGTGGTGACAAGATACCCGGAATCCTTACCCGGTATAACCAGCTCGAGGCACCCCACGTTGGTGGCAGACCTGGCATCCTCCAGTGTTACCGGTTGTCCACCCATGCCCCCTCGGGCAAGGGCCTGCGCAACCATGACATCACTATTGATAAATTGAGGATGACCGGCCTCTAGTGAGCAGAGCTGGCACGCCTTAAGCAGTAAATCATCAGGTGTGTTACTATGAATGTGCACGGCAAAGAAGTTTATTAACCTGGTGTGCATCATACCCTCAATAAACATGTGTGACAGTTCATTGGTGGCATCACTTCCATCAGCTTTGACACCACTCACACCCATAGTATTAACTTGAGGGCCTTCGTTTAACTTGATGATATAGCAATCAATCAGCTCCTGGGCTTCCTCTTTGGTTATTCGCCCTTCCCTTATGTCTTTTTCATAGTAGGGGTTTAGGCATTGGTCCACCCTGCCTTGACTACCCCAAGACTCCCACTGCAACATAAACCAGGCGAAATAATATGATTGCAGTGCTTCATAGAATGTTCTCGCTGGTTTTTCCGGCACCCAATCACATACCTCAGCTATTCTCGCCAGTTCTGCCTTTCTTGTGGCATCCTCTTCCTTCTCCGCCAGCTCCCTTGCCCTGGCAGCATACCTCTTTCCTACCTCGGCGGCTGCCTCCATAGCCATAGCCACACCCTCAAGGAAGGGGACCTTCTTGAGGTCATCAGGCTCAGTGAGGTCAAGCCTGGCCAGCCTCTCCTCGGCCTCCTCCTTTATTCCCAGAAAACCCTTCTTAAGTACCTTCTCCAAGTCATGCACATTGTGGCCGTAGTGCCAGTACGCGACTCTGCCGACTCTGCCTTGTTCCTTCCAGTATGGGGTGAGCTCCTCCTCCAGCTCTTTCTTCTCTTCATCGCTTAGCTCAGTTGAAATGGCACGATCCCCCCGACTGCTAGACGCCCGTTCTTCTCGTTGCGCGGCATCCACGCCAGGGATGATATCACTACAGCGTGGCCTAACGCTAGAGCAACCTACAAAAAGCTCATCAGGGTAGATATCAATCGGTATCTCCCTCGCAATTGCGACAAAGACTTTTGCCCTGCGGGTTATCATTGGGTCTGCTGCCGTCTCCTTCATGACCCTGGTTTCAATACGAGCTCTGTCAATCGAGACTGTAGGTTTGAGACGCAAATAGGCTTCCCTCATCTTTTCAACCCTTGGCGTTGGTTTTATAGTGAAGACTCTGTCCAACATCGTTGGTTCCTTGACGGTTGTCTTGTTTAACACCTGTGCCATTGGAGAGTACCTCCCTCTTGATATACTGATATTGCCTACTTGGCCTACCCTTTCTACTCCTTGGCTGTCACCTTCTCTTCTGACAACTGTAATTTTAGTATACTACCCTTTCGATCATCCTGTAACTGGGATTCCCCGTTTCAACCAGCAGTAAGGCATCCTGGCCCTCATTGCTCTTGTCACTAATAGTGTATTCAAGTGTTCTTTCACTTATTGGAACTTGAGTTTAGTCCTCTGCCGGGGGTTTGTCAATGCGATATGTGTGTGAGGAATGTAGTTACGACTTTGGAGAGGGGGGTGATTTGGGGTTTTGGAATGCGGCTTCCCGTATTGACTATCACACAGCATCAAAGCATAGAATACCTACCGGTTAAGCAGTCCATCTCTCAGCTTTCCATTGAATGACTCTATGTACCCGTTCTCCCAGGGGCTGCCTGGTTCGATGAACAGTGTTTTTATACCCAGTCGGTTTAACCAGCCTGTTACTGCCTCAGCTGTAAATTCAGGCCTGAGTCTGATACAAGAGCCGTCAAGCCGTCAAGAGTTGAGCTATCTGCCATCGGTGATAGGCAGGGTCACCAAGATAACTATAAAGGCTGCGAGACGCCTTGGTATGAAAGCTTAACGGATGCTCCCTTGAGTAGCTGACGCCACTGAATACCCGATGTGCCAATGTACATATGTCCCAATAAGCCTGGCTGGAAACTGCCTTAGCCAGATGTATACCTTCGGCAGCTGGCCTTTGTGTGTCAAGTTTCCAGAGGGCTTCATAGGTAGTCCATCGGGCTGCCTCCTCATGGTCATACATCTCGATAATCATGTCTTGAACGCGCTGAAAGCGACCAATCGGCATACCGAACTGCACTCTAGTCCGACTATATTCCAGTATCATGTCAAGGACAGCCTGACTGCCTCCAACTTTGTAGGCACAAAGAACAGGTATGGATTTGTCAATGCCCTGCCTGAGAGCGGGCCACGCTTCATCCTTCCCCCCAATGATATCAGACCGGGGCACCTTCACCGAATCCAGTTTTACTTCAAAGGTTCTCCCGGTAAGGAACCCTGACAGTCGACGCACCGAAACACCATCAGATTTACTGTCGACCAAGAAAAGAGAGAGCCCTTCAGCCGGGTCAGTGCCTTTTCCGGTACGGGCGACAACAATAAAATGAGTAGCTGCGGCAGCATCAATGGTGAACAGCTTCAGACCGTTAAGAACGAAATCGCCATTCTTACTGGCAGCGGTCGTTTGTATTGCTCCAGGCTCCCAGCTATATTCAGCCTCAGTCAGTGCCAGAGTCAGGATTTGTTCCCCTTTGGCAACAGCTGGTAGAATACGCTGTTTCTGCTCTTCGGTGCCTGCTTCCATGATAATCAAGCTGCCCAATATCCCGGAGGAAAAATATGGTCCGGGAAGAGGTCCTGCTCCTAACGCTTCAAACAGGACACCGGCACTGGTCAGCGGATTTCCTGTCCCGCCATATTGCTCCGGAATAATGATCCCCAGCCAACCCATTGCAGCCACTTTCTGCCAAAGCTCCTCGGTATAGCCCGTATCTGTCTCCTGCAAGGTTTGAACGACACCCTTAGGGGCATCCCGCTGCATGAAATCCAGAGCTGTTTTCCGTAGCATCTCTTCGCTTTCAGTAAGAGCTAAATCTATACCCATATTTGACCTCCCAGAATTAAGCCAGATTTCAGTATACTACCGTAGCCCCGACAAGCTAGCGTCCAATGGCAAGCGCTCGAGATATGACTATCTTCAGCGCTTCCGGGGTACCACCGGGAGCAATGCAGACGGCACCGCGCTGACCAACCTCAAAAATGCCTTCACCCAGTTCCCACTCGTCGTCATCGGTTAAGCTGTAGGGACCAAGAACCTTTGCCATATCGGCAACAGCTCTGTTGCCAAAAACCTTGGCATATAAGTTTAGCTGTGGTCCGGCACCAGGGATTCTCCTGCCACTACCAGCCAGCCCGGTGTTGCGGATGCTCCACAATCGCTGTATTTCGGCACCAACATAAGCGTTTACTACACTATCAAGCAGGTGAGGGTTCTCTTTCAAACGTCTGGCGACATTGGGGTTGTTTTTGCACTGGTCAAGGAACTCATCTACCAGTGCATTGCGGGCTATATCCCGACCGCCTTTAGCAGGAACCTGGTCAGCCGTGCCAGCGGCTTGCCTATCCCCGTGCTCAACGGCTAAGGTGGCATTTGTTGCTCGCCAGCCATCGTGGTCCCCTCCTATCAAGTAGGACTCATGAATACTGACATCATCGAAGAAAACCTGATTCTTACGCCCTGGCCCACTACCAATCTGACTGATGTTACCTGAAGGAAACAAGTCGAGAGGGACGATGGTAATGCCGGGCAAATCAGCCGGCGCCAGAAACATAGCCAGATTCTCATGCCTGGGGGCCTCAGTATCACTACGAGTTAATAGCAAGAATCGATCCGGTTGAGGAGGGTGTAGCGACCCGACAAAGATTTTCTGCCCATTAACTACAAAATGGTCCTTATCACGAACGTGACGAAGGGCTTTAGTTTGTTGATTGGCTTCATCAGTACCTGCCTCAGGTTCGGTAAAAAGCTGCCAGCTAATGATTTCACCCTTGAAAATAGGTAGTAGAAAGCGGTTCTTTTGCTCCTCAGTTGCGCAACCCAGGATGGCCGGTACTGCCAATACATTAGAATCATAGTAAGGGGGAGCCGATAACTTTCGTGCTGTCAGCTCCCGACTTATGACAGCGCCATGATCCGCATCCAGGCCGCCGCCACCATACTTGCTCGGGGCAGTGGCCCAAAGCCACCCCTTCCGTCCAAGCCTACGACCAAAGTCGCGCCGTTCTTGCCATTGCTCGTAGCTCATTTTGCGGGTATCCCATGGCCTGGCGACGTCTTTGGGGGCATTCTCATCCAGCCATTTTCGGACTTCTTTGGCAAATTCTTCCTGCTCCTCAGTATACTCTTCAGCGGAAAAATCCATGGGTTACACCTCCAACGAAATATGCTCCTGGTCTAAGAGTGTTGGCTCGCTCCGACAATTATACCACTAGTCAAGTTAACTCTACCGCTTTAATGGCTGCCAATGCGACATCCTGCTGATTTTGTCCGGTTTCTATGTAATGTTATTGACGGACCGCCAGTGGAGAAAGAAGCATGATTAGTTTCGACACACGTGGCGCTCTTGGGTATCGGCCACCTGCCACACCCGTTCCCCGAAGGATATTCTAACACACTGTTTGAGATACAAGGTCAACCGTTTGGTGCGGGAGTTAGATATACAGAGTGGAATAGAACTTTGGGAGCCCAGTCACCGCCGGAGCTTGATGGCAATAGCCGAACTAATACAAATAGAGGAAAGAGCAGTAGAATTCTTCAAGTGGATAGATGAGCGAACATATGAATTATGATATATGATGTTTGCCTGTTAAGCAACCTCCCGGTTTCCTACTACCTACTTTGACAAGATAACAAATTGTAAAGCCTGTATTTATAGCTATAAATACAGGCTTATGGCTGATTGTGATATCCTGCATCACTTTGAGCACTCGGGCCGCCATGTGACTCATTACTGCCCCCATGGTTTGTCTATGGTTTTTGCCGTGATGTACCATCTCGCGATAACAAAGTGAGGCCAGTTGGGGATCGAAGCGCAGACGAATTTTGCTGACGATTTACATCTAGATTTGTCGTCAACTTTATTCACGGAAATAACAATCGCAGAGCCCCACGATTTCGCCTCTCTTAGACGCCCCTGATTTTCGTTTGTTAATCTACGTTGCTTGCAATCGGGGGTGGATGTCGCTAAACTGATGCTAGCTGATGAAGATTGTGCGTTTCAGTGTCGGGAGGAGGGTTGGCTACGGGATATTACGTGGCGAATCCGTCCAAGCCATTGAAGGATGGCCTTTCCGTGCCATCAAACCCGCTGACTACTCCTACGGGCTGAGTGAGGTCAAGCTGCTGTCACCATGCTTGCCCTCCAAATCGGTCTGCGTGGGGCTCAACTACCGCAGCCATGCTGAAGAGACCAACTCGCCCGTGCCCGAGGTACCACTGATTTTCCTGAAGCCATCGACGGCGGTGATAGGGCCTGAGGATGGTATTGTCTATCCGGCCATGTCCAAGCGGGTGGACTACGAGGGCGAGCTGGGGGTGGTGATAAAGAAGAGGACCCGGCGGGTTCCTGCGGGAGAGGCACTGGACTGCGTGCTGGGCTATACCTGCTTCAACGATGTTACGGCTCGTGACCTCCAGAGCTCGGATGACCAGTGGACCCGTGCCAAGGGTTTTGATACCTTTGCGGCGATAGGGCCCTGTAT
>SDBS01001107.1_pt1 | contig 27450 bp, 24 predicted proteins | sample 2277091 | NCBI WGS metagenome assembly SDBS01 (sample SAMN10404972, study PRJNA504765) | marine sediment metagenome | isolation source: marine sediment core GS10_PC15, 163 cmbsf | place: Arctic Ocean: Southern Knipovich Ridge | collected 2010
ACGGCCTTGAAGGATGGTTGGATTAAAGGCGCGGCTCTCGATGCTTATGCAGAGGAACCACTCTATACGAGTCCCCTATTTGAACTTGAAAACATAATTGTTACTCCTCATCAGGCTGGATTAACTGAATCGTCCATAATCGGAGCAGCAATACGGACTGCCAGGAATGCTCTTAGTGTTTTGAGGGGTGAAATGACCTCTGATGTGGTTAATCCAGAGGCGATGAGTGGGCCCTCTGGCAAGAGAAGGTAGGAAATAAAAATGAGTAAATTCCAGGAAGCTATATTTAAGAATTGTTCTTTTTCAGTGAAACAAAGAGATATTCAAGCAAGGACTAAAACAGAACTTGTTAGTCAATAAAGGAGGGAGGCAGAGATGGATGTTTTTGAAGCAATTACAGAACGTCAGAGCATAAGAAGTTTCAGGCCAGAGCCTGTTTCGGACGATGCTATAGGGATTATCCTTCAAGCAGGACGGCTAGCCCCGTCATCTTTGAATAAGCAACGTCGGTGTTTTATTGTAGTTAAGGACAAACTCAAGAAAGCAAAGCTTGTAGATGCATGCCAGGGCCAGAAGTTTGTGGCTGAAGCTCCCACAGTCATCGTTGTATGTTCCGACGATGATACGGAAACAAAAATTGCCAACGGCGTTAACAGTTGGGTAGTAGACACGGCTATCTCTGTTTCATTTATGATGCTAGCTGCGGTGGAACAAGGCCTGGGAAGCTGTTGGGTAGGTAATCTTAGGGAAGAATCGGTCCGTGAAGTCTTGGGCATTCCCCAAAACATAAAGATTTGTTGTCTTCTTCCTGTGGGGGTACCTGCTTCACGTTCCAAGCGGACATCTAGAAAGCCTTTGGAGAGCTTAGTGTCATACGAACGTTGGGTTTGATCTGATAAAATGAGGGAGTTTATATTATGATAAAAACTAATGGTGAACAATTATTTGCTATTTCAGTCTTAGGCAAGGTGGCACCTCCAGTTGTTACTTTCCCCTATCAAATCACTCATGATGGAAACGCCTCGATGCTACCTTCATTGGGAGGTATAACCTATAATTTTGGTATTGGTGATAAAGTTTTTGGGCGCGTTGGCGACCATGTAGAGCCTGGGGTGAGCTGCAAAGCTGATGAAGAAGATAGTAACAAAGCTTTTAACTTGCTTTCATGCATAGGAAATAAGGCTACTGTTTGGTCTGGAAAAGCAGAGGGTACTAGCGGGACGGTTACCGGAAAACATTCTGTCATAAATCACGTATTGGTTCAGTTTTCTACCAAAGTGCTGGACAAACTGAAAATTGGCGATGAGATTCAAATCCGTGCTTCGGGACAGGGATTATGCTTGTCGGACTATCCCGGAATTAAGGTTATGAACATCTCTGTTGACTTGCTTGAAAAGCTTGCTATTGTTGAGAAAAAAGGGTTTATAGAACTCCCTGTTGCTGCAAAAATACCAGCATACCTTGCTGGATCTGGCATTGGCACCAACACGGCTCAATTGGGTGACGTTGATATAATGGCTACTGACCAGGAGACGAAGAGGAGATTTGAATTGCAGAACCTCCGGATTGGTGATTTGGTAGCTATTGAGGATATTAGTTCCCACTGGGGGTTTCTTTATAGGAAAGATGCAATTTCCATAGGTGTTGTGGTTCATGCTGATAGTGTTGTAGCCGGACATGGTCCAGGAGTTAGCGTCATAATAAGTGCTAACAAAAGTAACCTGACACCCGTAGTTAAGGTAGGTTCTAATGTAGGTGATTATCTTGGTTTGGTATGAACAGTTGACGGGCAATTTCGGGAGACCACCTACGAGTTTTTCCTTTTTGATAGGGACCTTTGCTCCTGTGTACTTGTAAAAGGATAAAAGCCTTCTCTAATTTTTAGGGAATGGCTTTTAGAAATTTTCCACGAAACTTTGAATTATGTCTTATTGAGGAGAAATAGGTATGGAAAAAACCAAATTAGCGTCAAAGGGAGGCAAGCCAATTAGAGAAAAGTCTTTTCCTTCCGTGTACGACCGTTCAGGGCGAAACATAGGCCAAGAGGAACTGCAGTTGCTGAGAGAAGTAATAGAATCGGGAGCATTGAATAGAAACAATGGAAACAAAGTAGCACAATTTGAGAAAAGATTCGCCGAGCTTCATGGGAGAAAGTACGGAATAGCGATTACTTCGGGAACGGCTGCACTTCACCTTGCGCTTGGTGTTATTAATCCCAATCCAGGAGACGAGATCATCACTACACCTGTATCTGATATGGGAACAATCATACCTATTCTTTATCAAAATGCCATCCCGATTTTTGCTGATGTAAACCCCTGCACTCTTAATTTAGATCCGGGGGATGTAGAGAAGAAGATTACTGAACGAACCAAAGCAATAATAGTGGTCCACTTCTTGGGTTTTCCGGCAGATATGGATGCGTTCATCTCTCTGGGCAAAGCACATAATCTAATAGTTGTCGAGGATTGCTGCCAGGCCTTTTTAGCTGAATATAAGGGAAAAAGGGTGGGTACCATAGGTGACATAGGATGTTTTAGCCTCCAGCAATCCAAGCACATTACCTGTGGAGACGGGGGAATGATGATTACCGATAAAGATGAGTATTATGAACGAGCAAGATTATTTTCAGATAAGGCCTGGCCCCGATCAACTCCCCACCGAGATCATCTTTTCCTGGCACCCAACTATAGAATGACTGAACTACAAGGAGCAGTAGCCCTTGCTCAACTTAATAAGCTGGAGGACATTGTTGCCAAACGAAGGGAAACTGGAGCCTATTTGAGAGAGATTCTCCGTGATGTGGACGGTGTCATTCTTCCTGCAGAATCTACTTCTAAAAAATACTCTTACTGGTTCTTTCCTCTTCTTGTAGATACCAAACAACTAGATGTAGACGGGCTGACTTTTGCCCGTGCACTTAAAGCAGAAGGTATCCCGGTCAATGAGGGCTATATGAACAAGCCGCTTTACATGTACGATGCGCTGTATTTACAAAAAACCTATGGGAGTTCGCATTGTCCCTTTGATTGCCCTCATGCTACCCATCAAATCAAATATCAGGAAGGGTTATGCCCTCAAGCAGAAGATAGCCTTCAAAGACTGGTCATTATATTTTGGAACGAGTTCTACACAAGGCAAGATGTAGAAGACATAGCGGCAGCGGTTAGAAAGGTAAGTATGGCATTTCATTCATGATTATTTGGGTTTTTTACTATATATCTTGAGATGATAACCAAACTAAATAGAGTAAAGGAGAATCAGCTATGTCCATAAAAGCAGGGGTTATAGGATGCGGTGGGATTGGAACACATCGGGCGAAGTCATTGTTTCGCCTGGATGATGTAGATATAGTTGGCATTGCAGATCAAGATGAACATCGGGCCGCCATTCTATCTAAACAGATAGGCGAGGTTCCCACGTTTTCTGATTATTCTAGACTACTGAATATGTCTTTGGATGTTGTTTTTGTTGCTATCCCGAACAATGACCATTACACTATGCTGCGTGATGTTGTTAGTCGTAAGCTGAATTTTTTTGTGGAGTACCCGTTGTGCCTACAGATAAATGAAGCAGAGGATATAGTAGAAGCGGTAGAAAAATCAGATTTAGTAGCGGAAGTCGGGTATAACAGGAGACATCATTTGCCCGTGGAACTGGCTTACTCTGCTTTTAAAAAAGGTGAAATCGGAGACCCGGTCTGGTGTTGTTTCGATGGGCTAAAGTGCTCGAGGTATACAGGGCATTGGTTCGAGAAACAGGCACGAAGTGGTGGTATGTTTCTCGGCTGGTTGGTGGATGCGATTAACATACTGCGGTGGTTTTTGGGAAAGCCTATTAGAATCTCTGCAGAATGGGCTCAATTGGTTCATAAGGAAAAAGGACTTATCGAGGATGAGACAAATATTGCCAGTCTGAAATTTGCAAATGGTACCTTGGGAAGTATATACGCATCTTTTGTTGCCCCTCCAAATTTTCCCCGTACTATCATAAAGGTTATTGGGTCAAAGGGAGGCATCGGGCAAAGAGAAGACGAAGTTACTATTTATAATAAAGATGGACGCACCACAGTCGGTCCCTCACCAGAAAGTACATTGGCGGAGAGCTATTACCGTCAGGTTAAAGATTTTATGAGGTGCTTAAAGACAGGGGAAAAACCTCGTACTGGCATCAAAGAGGCTTTTGAAGACGTGAAAATTGCCCTGGCGGGTGTCAGGGCCGCAAAGACCGGCAAAACACAAACCTTAAGTTAAAGTAGCCAGCGACGAGGCAACTACAGTTCGGAGGACATTTGGACCTATGAAAGCTCCAAATAATTACCATAGATTGAAGGAGAATTATAAGAAGTATTTCTACAAAGGAAGAAGGACGGACTCGGAGAAGCTAGAGCCTATTGCCTTGCGTGGTGAAAACGCTATCCTCCATCTGTACAACGGGGAAAAAGAGTACAGCGTAATTGATGCTAACTCAGGATGTTATGGTCCTATATCCATCGGTTATTCCAATCCCTCCTTAGTTGAGGCCCTATTTAAACAATCAAGGAAGCTGATACATTCTGTCTTCCTATCCGACCGAGTCCTAGACTTTTGTGAGCGGATGGCACAAATTAGCCCAGCAGGATTTCAATACTCATTTCTAACTATATGTGGAAGTCATGCTAACGAACTCGCCTTGAGATTGAGCTGGAGAGCTAAGAACAGAAGAGGAGTAATTGCCCTTTTGGGGAGCTTTCACGGGTGGAACATCGGAACCTTAAGTGTGAGTAGCCGCTCAGAATACAAAACTGGTTTTCCCACCCTAGCTAATGTGACCTATATACCTAATCCGTACTGTTACCGGTGTTATTTCCATCTTCAATTTCCTGAGTGTAATTTTCGTTGCGCTTATGCCCTGGAAGATGCGATTACTCATGGAGGAGGACAAGACGCGGCAGCCATTATTTTGGAGCCAATTCAAGGTCAGGCTGGTCACATAGGTCCACCAAGTAAAGAGTATTTTGAGATAATAAATAAAATCGCTCATAGGCATGACTTGTTCGTTATTGTGGATGAGGTGCAGACTGCACCTGCCCGAACTGGTGAATGGTTTGCCAGTCAACTATTCGATATCCCCGCAGATATCATCACTGTCGGTAAAGGTTTTGGTGGAGGAGTTCCTATTGGAGCTGTCTTAGTAAAAGAGCATGTTCTCAAAGAAGCTCAAACTGGATTCTGGGGTAATACCGAACGGCAAGATATTCTTTTCTCTGGTACCCACTCCATGGACCCTTTCAATGCTGCAGCTGCAATAGCAGTCATCGATTATGTTCAGAAGAATAATTTGGTAGGCAGGGCAAGGAGACTGGGTAGTCTCATAAAAAGTGAACTTTTGGCATTGAGTAAAAAAAGTGAAAATATTGGTGAAATTAGAGGGTGGGGTTTATACGTTGGGGTAGAATTCGTGAAAGATAGAAAGACGAAAAGGCCTTTTTCGGATGGAGTAGCTAGACTTGTCAGATACGCTTTAGAACAAGGAGTTTATTTTGCCACTGGTGGAGAAGGCAATGTTTTGAAGATAAAGCCTCCTTTGACCATTGATGAGAATCAAGTAGAAAAGATTATTGATGTAATTAAAGAGGGGGTATCTCATCTTGGATGATTCCTCTCTTTTTTTCTATCTGAAGCAGCAAAAGTAGATTAAAATGAGGAAGAATGAAGGAGAGAACCAAATGGAGAAGGTAAAAGTTGGCTTCATTGGTTGTGGAATGATTGTGCGGACACATCATCTGGAGAGCCTGGAGGGAAATCCTGATGTTGAGATTGTTGCCGCCTGTGACATCAAGAAAGAAGCGGCCGAGAATATTGGGAAAAGATGTAAATGTTCTACCTATCAAGACTATCACAGAATGATTGATAAGGAGAAATTGGACGCTGTAATCATCTCCATTCCTCCTTTTGCTCATACTGATGAGGTTCAAGTAGCTGCAGAGAGAGGGGTAAATATTTTCATTGAAAAACCTATTGCTCTGACTCTGGAAAAAGCTAGAGAGATGGTAGAGGTTACAAGAAAATACCAAATAAAAACGCAGGTTGGATTTTGCTATCGATACTCTCCGCTTGTGCAGCAACTTAAGAGCCTGATTGAAACGGGTGAATTTGGACATCCGGGTTTCTTTGCTGGGAGATATTCAGCTGGTGGGTTTTGGGCCGTGCATTTGCCCTGGTGGAAAGAGAAGGATAAGAGCGGCGGTCAGCTTACTGAGCAGTCTATTCATCTGGTGGATTTGTGCCGATTTCTTATGGGGGAAGTAGATACTGTCTCTTGCGTGATGAACACATTCTTCTTTTCTGATGTGAAAAGATTCACTAGCGAGGACATAAGTAGTACCATCTTCAGGTTAAGAACCGGTGCAATTGCCTCCGTAGATTCGGTCGTAGGAGCTCTTCCCAAGCGCTGGGACATGGACTTTCGAGTAGTGGGTGATAAAATGACGGCCGATATTGGCTTATTTGCCGGCAGCGAAGATACTTTCAAAGTTCGGGCGCAAGCGCGGGTGCAAGTAGGGACTTTTTACTATACCAAAGGAAAGTTACAAAAAGAACAAGTGGAAACCAACAGAGATTTTCATAGGGCAGAACTGGTTGATTTCATAAATATGATTAAGAATAATGAAGAGCCTAAGGTTCCCATGGAAGAGGGACTGAGAACTCTAGAGCTGACGTTGGCAGCAAACAAATCTGCCCGAATTGGTGGATCCGTAAAGTTGCCTCTTTAAAGACCTATTTTGGGATATTCAGCAAAAAGTTAAAGGAGGATTAAAGTGAAACTTGCTTTATACGGTGTAAGTTACAATGGCCTGTTCTATGAAGGTAGCTTCTTAACTCTGGAGGAGGTCATTGAAAAAGCAGTACAGATGAAATATGATGGGATTGAAATTGAGGCAAAACGTCCTCAGTCTTCCCCTTTAGATTTGGACAAAGAAGATAGGGAACGACTCAAAGGTTTAGCTGAAGAAAAAAAAATAGAAATACCAGTTGTGGCGGCATACAATAACTTTACCAGCCCGGTTTTGATACACAGAGAAAACGAACTTCTCATGCTCAGAGAGCAGATAAAGTTAGCTCGTGATTTAGGAGCAAAAATTGTAAGAGTTTTTGCTGCCTGGCAAGGATGGACGCTGAGGGATGGAAAAGGAATTTATGATATGGTGTTGAGGTATGAATATCCGGATGTTAGTCGGATTGAACAATGGAAGTGGTGCAAAGACTGTCTGAGAGAATCAGCAAAAGTTGCAGGAGACTACGGAATTACGCTGGCCTTACAAAATCATGCCCCTTTGGTCAGGGATCACCGTGACGTTGTAGATATGGTCAATGAGGTGGGGTCTCCCTGGCTTAAAGTCTGCCTCGATTTACCACTTTTTCCTTCTCAGGATCCTGAGTACATCAAAGAAGTTGTACGGGAAGTAGGAGAACTGGTCGTGCACACTCATAGTACTGGGAATTTTGTGAAGGATTCAAGCGGTGGAATTAAGCAAGTCCCGCTAGGTCGTCCACCTGGAAGAGCGTCGATTGCGGCTCAAGGATCTACCTATCCAGATGTTCATAACTACTCTGTATTTTTGCGGTGTCTCGAAGAGACCGGATACAACGGCTACCTTTCTTATGAAGTGTGCTCTCCGGTTATTATTAATGGCGAGTATGCGCCTATTTCTGAGGTTGATAGACGAGTTAGAAATCAATTAGAATTCATGCGGAAACTTTTGTAGGATATTGAATCTGAGAGAAGGCTCTCGAGGGAAAGCGTTAAATGGTTGCTATGCCGTTATGAGAACTGTCGTGGCAAATTTGAATGATCTGCTGGGGGATAAGTCAAAGCGGAGAAAACGAGATGAGATTTGAAGAGGTTGATCAGACATTATTAGGACCTAGATCGCGGGAAGTATGGGAGAAGGAGAAACGGCATATAACTACGGGTGTGTCTCCAGGCGTTCATCTTACGCCAATCGTTTTTCAGAAAGGAAAAGGTTCCTTGCTGTGGGACGTTGATGGTCAGCGGTATATCGATTTCGCTGCCGGCTGCTTTACCAATATGATTGGACACTGTTATCCCAAGTTGGTAGATAAGATGAGGTCTCAAGTGGAAAAACTATGGCACGTGTATGATTTTCCGGTACCTGATCGACATAAACTGTTGGATCTTTTGGCAGAGATAACTCCGGAAGAAATTGATACCTTCGAATTGTACAGCGGAGGGGCCGAAACAGTAGAGGCAGCCATGCGAGCGGCTGCATCTTTTACGGGTAACTATGAATTTATTGCTTTTTATGGGGCTTTTCACGGGAAAACCATGGGAGCTAGATGTCTAGCTCAGAAAAAGGAGTGGGGATACGGGCCTGTATTAAATGCCATTCGGGTTCCTTACCCAGACTGCTACCGGTGTCCTTTTGATTTGCATTGTCCGGCCTGTGACATGAGATGTACCCAATTCTTAGAGCAGGCTCTTAGGTACGATGGATGGGGGAAACCAGCAGCAATAGTTTTCGAACCAATACAAGCTTTCGAGCATCTCGTTATCCCCCCAGATGGATTCTGGAATCGGGTGATAGAGATGTGTAGAGCAGAGAATATATTAACTATCGCTGATGAGGTTTTGGTGGGTATTGGCAAGACTGGAAAAATGTTTGCAGTGGAACACTGGGGTGTTAAACCAGATCTAATCGTCTTTGGAAAGGCGTTGGGGTCTGGATTTCCAGTGATGGCATTAGGAGGGAGGAAAGAAGTTATGACAGCACAACCCTATGGACGACCCTATGGTGCCTCTACTACCTTTGGTTTTAACGCGCTTGCGGTATGCGCAGCGCTCAATACTTTACAGATAATCATGGAAGAAAACATGCTCTACAATGTTCTTCAACTAGAGAAAGAATTTGAACGACACCTTAGCGAAATGCAAAAAAGACATCCCTTAATAGACAGGGTTCAGGGGAAAGGGGTTTTTTGGAGTGTGGAACTAGTCAAAAATAATGAGACTAAGGAGTTGGCCGAAGAGGAGGGGATTGAATTATACAAAGAATGTATCCGTAACGGGCTTTTCCTCAGGAATCCTTCGCCTATAGTTAAATTCTTGCCTGCTCTCAATACTCCTCTCGAGTTATTGAGAGAAGGACTTAACATTTTTGATAAGTCTTTGGATACAGTAGAGCAGAAATTCAGACATAAATAAGGATTGAGTATTGAATGGATAGAAAGAAAACTGGGAGGTGAACAAAATGAAAATCGGATGTGCGGTATGGTCCCTCACTGGTTCATACGAGGTTCCTGCTGAAAAAGGTATTCTTTCAGCAGCGAAACTAGGGTTTAAGGGCATAGAACTAATGATCTACTCAGAAAAAGATTTGCGGCAGTATTATATACCGTCCAAGATAAAGGAGCTGAAGAGACTATACACTTCTGAGGGCTTACTTCTTTCTCAACTTGTGGCCTACACGTCTTTGGTACAGGGTCTTAACAGTCATAATAAGAAGAAGAAAAAAGATAGTCTAGTAGTTTTTGAGAGGATTTGCGAAATCGCTAAGAATCTGGGGACCACTATTGTAAGTATAGTGTCTCATTGGCCGGAGGGTCTCGATGCCCCTGTCCCCTATCCTCCTTCTTATATTTATACCTATGTTCCAGGAATCAAACAATTTAGTCCCAAGCTTAAATTTGGGCTCCCAGAAGATTTTTCCTGGCACAAAACATGGGAGAATTATGTCGAATCTATTAGCCTTTGTACAGAGTTGGTCAGTAAGTACGGTTTGCGTTTTGCCCTGGAAAGTCACCCCCATACTATTATAAGTAGTACCGATGCTTATCTTCGTCTTTTTGATCGCGTTAAATCTCCTGCTCTGGGGGCCAATTTTGATACTGGATATCCCTTTGTTCTTAGAGAATATCTCCCGGTTGTTATCTCAAAGCTTGCAGAGAAAATATTCCATGTTCATGTGCGAGACGGAGATGGATTACTTTGTTATAACCTCCCCGCTGGTCAGGGAATAATTGACTGGGAGGGGGTGATAGATGCCCTGGGAAAGATAGACTATCAAGGATTTCTTTCCCTGGAACTAACCAAGTACAGGGAGGGGGAAAAGTACGCTAAAATAGCCAAAGACTATCTGGAAACAATAATGGCTAATACTCCATAAATAAAAAAGCGGCGGAGGTGAATTGATGGAAAGAATTGTTTCGCAAATACAAGTATTAAATGATGAAGAAATAGAACAGATACACGATCAGTCTGTACGAATTATGGAGGAAATCGGCTGCCGCTTTCCGGAAAAAAGGGTATTGAAACTGTTTGAGAAAGCAGGAGCAGCCATCGATTATTCAGATAACATTGTGAAGTTTCCTCCTCAGTTAACCAAGGAAATTCTGGAGGAAGTGAAACGGCAAAATGCTCTCTCTAAAGAAAAACCGCTTACCTCAGGCGCGATAAAAGAGAGAATGGGAATCTCCGCCTGGATTGTCGATCACCGAACCGAAAAACGCCGTTATGGATTAGTAAAAGATATTTCAGAGGCAGTAGCTGTGGGTAATCAGTTGGAAAATATCGGGTATGTCTCTGCTTTTGTGGTTCCCCATGATGTTCCTCCTTCTTTTTCCGACGTTATTTCCTTTGCCAAGGTCTTACCCTATACCACAAAACTATCTGGCACCGCCAGACCAGGGCCGGTATACATTTTTTCTACACGATCGGCTGAATACATTATACAAATAGCCAAAGTAATAGGAGCTAAGTTAAATTATCCCTTAGAACCTATAAGCCCTTTACAATACAGGAAGGAGAGTTTAGAAATCGCTTTGGAGTTTGCCAAAAACAATTTTGCTGTTCAAATAGGACCTATGGTGATTGCGGGAAGTAGCGGTCCGGTAACTTTGGCTGGGACTTTGTCTCTCCAAAATGCAGAGGTGTTAACGGGAATCCTCTTAATCCACTTACTCAATCCAAGTCAGAGAGAGATGGTTTACGGGGGGATAGCTCATACTTTAGACCTACGAACCACTATCTGCTCCTGCGGATGTCCAAACCATGTATTATTAGGTTTAGCTCAGATTCAAATGGCCAAACATTACGGTTTATCCTGCCGAGCCAACCTCGGCAATACAGACTCTAATATACCTGATTTTCAAGGTGGATTTGAGCAAGGGCTTAGCGCTATTCTTGCTTTCCTTGCCGGTACCGAGAGAATTTCCCCCCGAGGTGGGGTAGGTGCTGATCAAGCTGTCAGTCTTGTACGGCTGGTAATAGACAATGAATGCATATCTTATCTAAACAAGCTATTAAAGGGCATTAAGGTAAATAAGGAAACCATTGCTTTTCAGGCAATCAAAGAAGTGGGAATAGGAGGAAATTTTTTGGCTGAGGATCATACTTTGAAACATATGCGGGAAGAGATTTGGCCTTCCTCTCTATTTCTTCGGGAAGGATGGACAGGCTGGTCAAGTACTAACACAAAAACTCTAAAAGATATAGCCCTTGAGAAGGTAAAAAGCATACTCACTAAGAGTTATCCACCTGAACCTGTGGTAGATAGATATAAGATAAAGGAAATAGAGCGACTGTGTGATGAGTGTACACATAATTAGCTATAAGGAGTAAAAATGACTAAAGTAACTTTGGGTATGAACAATCTGTTTGCAATTAAAAGATGGCCAGAACCGCATATTTGGGCTCGTATCTTCAGGTCCACCTTAAATCTTGAGTCGGTTCAGTTAAACTTGGACCTACTGGATCCACTGATTGAAGAACCTGCCTTATCCAAGATTTGTTCTGATATAGCCGGTGCTGCTAAGGAGAATGGACTAACAATAAATACGGCCTTTACCGGGTACAAAGCATATGCATCTAATCTGCTTATGTACCCTGATTTGTCCCTGAGACAGGAAGCGATACGATGGTATGAAAAGGCCATAGTAGCAGTATCTAAATTAAACATCTCTGGTATCGGCGGTCATTTTGCGGCCTACAGTGTGAATGATTACGCATCTCCGGAAAGAAGAGAGTATCTTGGAAGAGTATTCATCGAATCTATCCGGTATTTATCAGAGGTAGCAGGAAGATGGGGTCTGAGTCATCTAATCTTGGAACCCATGGGTGTTTTCCGAGAGCTCTCTATGTCCATTGAGCGGACTCTTGAGCTTTTGGAAGAGATAAATAGCCAAAATAGGGGAGTTCCAGTAAAACTGTGCATTGATGTAGGTCACCAATTCATTTATGAAACTGAAAAAGATGCTGACCCTTACCTGTGGTTGAAAAAAATGGCTCATTTATCATCCGTTATCCACCTACAGCAGACAGATGGCAAGGCTGATCGGCATTGGCCTTTTACGCCTGAGTTCAACAAAATTGGCATAATAGACCCCAAGAAAGTGTTGCAGGCAATTAACGAATCAGGAGTGAAAGAGGTCGAGCTTGTGTTCGAAATAGCACATCCTCCAGCAACTGAGGAGAACAAAGTACTAGAAGACTTACGGGAAAGCGTTGAGTATTGGAGAGGATTTGTTGATTAGATAACCATGTCGCCAAAACAGAGGGTATTAGCTGCGTTAAGACTTGAAGAACCTGATAGGGTGCCCTTTTTTGAATTTTCTATTGATGAGGATATCGGTGCCAGAATCTTAAATAAGTCTGCGTGCATATCTCATCCGCGTAGACACTATGAAATTCTGGAAGGAATAAGCTATGGACCAATGATTGGGGGCACCAACTATAAGCCCGATGAGCTTGCCCAAAAGCTTCATCTAGATGGGTTTGGTTATAGATTTTCTCCACTGTTGCTTACAGAAAAAAGACACTCATCCAAAGATGATAGGGAATTCTTGGGTAAAGGAATGGTGAGAACCCGTAGGGATCTCAAGAAAATCAAACTCCCGGATCCTAATGATGATGAAATTTATGAACCCGCTCGTAATTTTGTTGAAAATTATGGGAAGAATTATGCTACCTTTTGTTATTTTAACGTAGGGATAGATAATGTGATCCACAGCCTGGGGTTTGAAAAGTTCGCTATCGCATTGTATGAGGATAGAGCACTGGTAGTAGAACTTCTCGATCTTTTTACCTCTTGGATTGAAAAAGCAGCTGTTCATCTGTGTGATTTAGGTTTTGATGTTATCTGGGTGGGAGGCGATATCGCTTATAAAAAAGGACCTTTAGTATCGCCAACTTTATTTAGGAGTCTTTTCTTACCCCGTATGAAGAAGATAGCCGAAAAAATTAGTTTGCCTTGGATTTACCATTCAGACGGCAACATTGTACCTATTATCGAGGATCTTCTCTCCCTTGGGATGAACGGGTTGAATCCGATAGACCCAAAAGGCATGGACATCTTCTGGATGAAGAAACACTATGGAAAACGTATCTGTCTTGTGGGTAATATTGATGTTGATTTACTAGCACGGGCAAGTCCCAGCCTTGTCAAACAAATAACTATGAAAACGATAGAAGGAGTGGGAATGGGAGGTGCGTATATCTTAGCCAGTGGAAATTCCATAACATCTTATTGCAGAGTTGAAAATGTGCTGGCTATGTGTGAAGTTCTGGAGAAATACGGAAAATATCCTCTCTGAATAAGAAAAATGGCCAAACACAAAATTGCGATAATCCCAGGTGATGGAATCGGACCAGAGGTAATTGCAGAAGAAGTTGCAGGTTCTGGAAGGGGTAAAGCGAGTTATGACCGCCATTGAGGATATCCTCAAGGAAGGTACAAGTCAGAACAAAAGACCTGGGCGGAACATCAAGGACAAGTGAAGTCAGAGATGTTATTGTTGAATCTATTTTAAAGATATAAGTTAGAGGGAGGATTAAATGGCCAAAACAAAAATTGCAGTTGTCGGATATGGCGTTATAGGGCAACGTCTGGCTGATGGAGTTGCTTTGCAGAAAGATATGGAGCTGGTGGGGGTTGTTGATGCAGCTCCTACTTTAGCTGTAAGAGCCCTTTGCGAAAAAGGAATGCCCTATAAACTCTTTTGTGCTATTCCAGATAAGATATCTGGCCTGGAAGCAGTTGGAATTCCTGTTTCGGGAACAATGGATGATATTTTGAAAGAAGTGGATGTAGTGCTGGACGCTACACCAGCCGGAATTGGAGAGAAAAATAAGGAAAAGTATAAAAAGTTCGGTGTAAAAGCCATCTTTCAGGGTGGAGAGAAAAACGAGGTGGCAGATGTATTCTTCCACGGCTATGCTAACTATGAAAAGGGTATAGGGAAAAACTTTTTGAAACTAACCTCCTGTAATACCACTGGCCTTATCAGGGCAGTGGATTGTCTGGATCGAATAGTAGGGATTGAGAAGGTGGTAATAACTATTATCCGCCGTGTGGCTGATCCGGGAGATACCCACCGAGGATTAGTTGACCTTCTGAAGATAGACCCTATTCCCAGTCATCAGGCAGTTGATTTAATGTTGATTATGCCCCATGTAAAAGCAACCGGGATCCTGGTACATACCCCGGTAACGCATGGACATATCATCACTATAGTAGCCACTCCCAAAAGAGAAATCAATAAAGAGGAAGTAATAGAAGAGTTTAGCAAGCACCCCCGCATCCGGGTGGTGAGAATTGCCGATGGGTTTGACTCCAATACTTCTTTATTCCGTTATGCTAGGGACCTGGGTCGTCCCAGAGGTGATATGTATGAAATCGCTGTTTTTGAAGAAGCTATAGGCTTCAGCGATAAAGATATTGTCTTTGCCATAAATATTCCCCAGGAGGCAGTGGTTATCCCAGAAACTATTGATGGAATAAGAGCCTGCATGAATATGCAAAAAGATCGCTTAGAAGCAGTGGCCTTAACCAATGAATATTTAGGAATGAAATAGGAGTTTTCAATGTTCAAGCGAGATTATCTAATCTTAGATGATTTTGAATATCGGAATAAAACAGTACTCCTGCGAGTGGATATTAATTCTCCTATTGATCCAAGAACAAAGAGGATAGTAAATGAAAACCGGATTGATAAGAGTCTTCCTACTATTAAGAAACTGACAGATGCAGGAGCAAAACTGGTAATAATAGCCCATCAGGGGGATACTCTAGACTATCAGAATCTCATTTCTTTGCAGGAACATGCCGGGATCCTTTCTAAGAAATTGGGGAGGAGAGTCCACTTTATTGATGATGTTGCCGGTCCTGCTGCCAGAGAAAGAATTAAAAACCTTAAACAGGGTGAGATTCTTCTTTTGGACAATCTTCGCTATCTAACCGAAGAAGTATCTACTTTTGAAAACAATGTAAAACTTAGTCCTGAAGATATGACTCACACCTATCTGGTAAGGAATCTGGCTCCCTTGTTTGATTTCTATGTCAACGATGCCTTTGCTGCAGCACACCGTGCTTCACCCAGTATGGTGGCCTTTCAGGAACTCCTTCCTTCAGCAGCAGGTGTACTCTATGATAGGGAAGTAAGCACACTTACCAGAGTGCTGAAAAATCCGGAACGCCCTTGTGTCTTTCTTTTAGGTGGAGCAAAAATATCGGATGCTTTCGGGATGATGAAAAAAGTGCTGGCTGAAGGCTCTGCCGATTACGTCCTTAGCACGGGAGTTACCGCTCTTGTTATGCACATGGCTCTGGGTAAGAGATTAGGTCTTCCTACCGAAAAATTTATGAGCGACCGGGGACTGGAAAGATTTGCTGAGCCCGCTAAAGAATATTTGAAAGATTATCCTGACAAACTCTTCTATCCTTTGGATTTTGCAGTAAACAATAAAGGGAAGCGGGAGGAAGTGTCGACTGATGAACTGCCCGTTGAAAAACAGCTTATAGATATAGGCTCCCAGACGATTGAAAGATATGGAAGAATCCTAAAAAAAGCTGGAACAATATTTGTTAATGGTCCGGCTGGAGTTTATGAGGAAGAGATTAGTGCTTCTGGTACCAGGGAACTATGGAAGATTATTGGGGAAGCCAAAGGGTATTCAGTTGTAGGAGGCGGAGATACTATAAATTCACTTAGTCAACTAGGAGATTCATCAAAAATAAGCTACGTTTGCACAGGCGGAGGCGCTCTTATTCGTTTTTTATCAGGCATGAAATTACCTCTGATAGAGGCAACAAGAAAGGCGCGTGAACGCTCGGCTCACATGGCCAGAACATTGTGAATCTCCATAACACTCCTGCTTGGACTTTTAGCGGCTTTGACAACCTTGTTTTGCCAGATTTTTTTGTCCGCGAGCTTAAAGGCGCGACTAGTTATTATCCTGAACCTATCCAGAAAAGCTTAGTAGTTGATGTCAGAAGAGCCATCTATGCTGCGAGGAAGAAATTAGCAAAGTTGAAGACCCAGGGGGATTTCTAAAAAGGGTCTTAAGCACATGAGGAAGGTGTTAGAAAGAACTTCACCACCTTGAAATAAAAAAACTTAAGGGAGCCTAATATGTTTAAAGTAGCGGTTTTTACAGATGGCATAAGCCAAGATTTCCACAGAGCCCTTGATGTTGCGGCTAATGAATTCAAGCTGAAATACGTTGAACTAAGAACAATATGGGGAAAAAACATTATTGACCTTGAAAAGAAAGAAATAGACAAGGTGAAAGAAGAAATTGATAAACGAAATTTGTCGGTCTGCTGTATTGCTTCTCCCTTCTTAAAGTGTAAATTAACTGAGCAAGGAGAAGTAGATGAGACAGATATTTTTTTTGCTGAAGGCGAGAGCTACGAGAAACATTTAGATATCTTCGAGCGTTCAATCCAATTGGCAAAAATATTTAATGTTAATCTCGTGCGATGTTTTGGATTTTGGAGAGAGAAACTGACCCCTGATTTATGGCAGGAGATGCTTAATAGGGTACGTAAGGCCGTAAAGATAGCGGAAAAAAATAATCTAGTATTAGTCATGGAGAATTGCGCCGGTCTAAATATTAGCACAGCAAAAGAAGCTAGCAGGTTATTCGAAGAAATAGATTCTCCTTACTTGCGGCTACTTTGGGATCCGGATAATTCGTTTCACTGTCGGGAAATTCCCTATCCTGATGGATATTCTTTGATTAAGCAACATATAGCTCACGTTCATGTAAGAGATAGTATATGGGATCGAGATGGAAATAAAGCTAAATATGTAGCTGTTGGAGATGGGGAGATAGATTGGAAAGGGCAATTGAAGGCTCTCCTTGATGATAACTATGAAGGCACTATATCGTTGGAGAATAATTATTCAGTAGAAGGCAATCAAGAAGCGGGCACAAAACGTTCTTTTTGGCAATTGAAAGAAATCCTAGCCTCGATAGACGTGGACATTTGACAGTCCAATAGTGAAGAACCCCTGCAGTAAAGTGGGGCGTAAAGACAAAAACGAAAATTCATTTATTCCCTTTGATGTTGATATCTGACGTACACCTGTCCATTATTTCTGCTGTGTAGGCAAATATCCATCGTTCTGCACCTCCATGTGGCAAAGAATCTCCTTTTGAGTGTCTTGTGATTCTGCCACATGTCAAACTGAAACAAACATCTCAAAGGAAAAGGTGATGAAAAGCAAGGTAAAAGTAGGAATTGTAGGTTGCGGATTTGCTGCGCGATTTCATTATGAAGCTTATAAGCGTGTCTATGGAGTAGATGTAGATGTAGTTGGGGTAACATCCAGTACAAGAGAAAGCAGGGAACAATTTGCTGCGGAACGAGGAATTCGAGCTTTCGAATCTCTGGAAGCTATGTTGCCTGAAGTGAGTGTGATTGACATTTGTGCTCCACCATCTACCCATGAACCTATGACCGTTGCTGCATTGGAAGCGAACAAGAATGTCATTGTGGAAAAACCCTTTACAGGATTCTTTGGTCCTTCCGAAGCAAAAAAAGATTTCCGGGGCGATCGCTATCCCAGGAAAAAGATGATGGAAGGTGCTCTGAGCAGCGCCCGGAGAATTTTGGATGCAGAAAGAAGAAGTGAAAAACGAGTAATGTATGCTGAAAACTGGGTTTATGCGCCATCTATACAGAAAGAGCGGGAAATTCTTGAGAAGACAGGTGGACAAATACTGTGGATTATGGGAGAAGAATCTCATTCTGGTTCCCATTCTCCGGCTTATGGTATTTGGCAATTTTCAGGCGGGGGTTCGCTGATGGGAAAAGCTTGTCATCCCTTGACTGCTATCCTATATCTCAAACGTGTTGAGGGAGAAACCACAGGAAATGGCGCTATTAGACCTTCTACGGTTAGTGCAAGAGTTCATAAGATTACCGGGCTTTCCAGCTACCGAAATATGGACTTTCTACGCTCAGACTATAGAGACGTTGAAGATTATGCTCAGATTCATATTACCTTCCAGGATGGAATGGTGGCAGATGTTTTTTCTTCTGAATTAGTCCTGGGTGGGATACATAACTGGTTGGAGGTTTATGCCAATAATCACCGAACTCGCTGCAATATAAACCCTACAAATGCAATGCAGACCTATAATCCTAAGGAAGATCAGTTTCAGGATATATATGTGGTCGAAAAAATAGGTACCAAGCAGGGATGGAGTCCCGTATCGCCCGATGAAGACTGGATGACTGGCTACCCTCAAGAAATCCAGGATTTCATGGAATCGACAGTCACTGGGAGACCTCCTCTATCTGGATCTAGTTTGGGTTATGATGTCGTAGCTACTATCTATGCCGCATATCTTTCTGCAGCACAAAAGGGTATAGAAGTACGGATCCCCTGTCAAGGAGAGTTCTAGGGCGGAACCAGCAGAATCTTCACCTCCTCTGCTGAAAATCCGGTGAGGGTAGGAAGTGACCTTTAGTAGGATGAAGTTTTCTCAGGGAAATGAAGAAAACAGGTAGCTAGATTAACGAAGAGGCAAGGAAGTGTGAGCACGACAGATTAACCCAAAGTAAAAGAAAGAAAAAAAGGAGAGTCTGCGGTGATGAAGCTTTATTTACATAGCGTCAGCTATTCAGGAGCATTTGAAGGTCAACATATTTTGTCTGTGGACAAGTTTATCTTAAAGGCCAAGGAATTAGGCTACGATGGAGTAGAGTTGATGGCAAAGAGACCACATGTTTCGCCACTGGACTACGACGACAAAGCTCTAGGCAGGTTGAAAGCCTTTATCGAGTCAAAGGGTATGGAGGTAGCTTGTATTGCAGGCTATCATGATTTCTCTCACGACAACCTGCATTCAGATATGCCGTATAACGAAATACAATTAATCTACCTGAAGGAAGAGTTGCGGATAGCAGTTGCGCTGGAAGCTCCGATAGTTAGGGTATATGGAGGTTATTTGCATTCAGACGTAGATTGGCGTAAACAACGCGGATGGGTAGTAAGTGCTCTCAAAGAAGGAGTGAAGTTTGCCGAAGAATATGGAGTGACTCTTGCTCTTCAAAATCATAGTGAAATTGGTCATCATCATGAGGACATATTGGACATCGTTGAGGAAGTGGGTTCTGATAGTCTTAAAGTAGCTCTAGATCCTGCTTATGTTGCCATAACTGGTGTGTCCTTAGATAAGGCGGTACATGATGTAGCAAATCTAATCGTTTTATCTACTTTCAACGACTTTAAGTTCAGACCTTTTGTTATGTGGGGGAGACCTGCTACTCCTTATATGTCCTTAGGCTCGTATCTGGTTAATAGATGGCAAAATGTACCTATAGGAGAAGGAGAAGTTGATTACAAAACTTTTATACGTGCTCTACTGGAAGTCGGTTATGAAGGTTGGCTTGGATATGAGATATGCGGACCAATCTCAGGTGGTGGCTCAGAGGAGAATCTAGACCGAAGAGCAAGGAAATCGCTGGAAAACATAAGAGCTTTAGTGGCTGAGGCAGAAAAGAATGGGGTCAAATAGAAAAGATAATGCCAGAAAGAAAGTAAGGATTTCAGTGGGGAAGACTTTAGACAAACAAGAAATCTTGCTGAATCAAAGAGAGCAAAAATAGCTTGTCTTGATACGGAGTGTGAGAATGTCCAGTTTGGAATCGTCAACTGCTTTAAAAGTAGACATAGTCATAATAGGAGCAGGGGGTGCTGGCTTAGCAGCAGCTATAGAGGCAGCAGGAAAAAGATGCGAGGTAATAGTAGTAGAAAAAATGGCCAAGATTGGTGGCAACACGATCATATCATCGGGTTGGATAAACGCTGCAGGAACTGATCTTCAGAAAAAACAAGGGATTAATGATTCTCCCGACAATCATTTTCTAGATACGCTTAAAGGGGGAGACTATAAAAATGATGCAGAACTCGTGAGAACAGTAGTGGATGGCGCCGCTGACGCTATTAACTGGATGATGAGCCTTGGCGTGCATTTCGACAGTGAAGTGCGCTGGGGTAAAGGCAAACTAAGTAATAAACGAGCACATGTGTGTTCGGGCGTACAGTTAATCAAGGTACTCAAAACAGTTGCCGAAAAGAACGGCGCCAAAATTCTCACAGGTAAGAGAGTAATCAAATTAGTCACCGATAGATCTGGACGTGTAGTAGGAGTTATGGCAGAGAGCAATAATAAAGAGATATTCTCTATCACTTCTAGAAAAGCTGTTATAATAACTGCTGGTGGCTTTGGCGCAAATGCTGAAGCGGTAGCAAAGTGCGATTTCAGGCTTAAATATGCTGGTACTACAAACTTTTCCGGTGCTACGGGAGATGGCATTACTCTAGCACAGGCAATTGGAGCTCGTTGCGTGGATATGGAATACATTCAAACTTACCCGTTATGTAATCCAAGGACGGGGAAACTAAGCAGAGTAGCCGAACGAGGAGTTATCTTAGTAAACAGGGAGGGAGAAAGATTTATTGCAGAATCGGACAGAAGGGATGTGAGATCTCATGCTATTCTGGCCCAGAGAGGTGGATCAGCATTTTCCATATTCGACGAAGAAAACAGAGGAGAAGCAAAGATTGGTGCGCAAATTATTTCGGGGGCGACGCCCATAGAACTGGCCAGAAAAACGGGAATCCAGGGTGAAAGGTTAGAGAAAACCATCGACAGGTTTAACTCATATATCAATGCTGGCAGAGATCCAGAATTTGGAACTAGAGTAGATGGCTTAAAGGAGTTGAGAAAACCTCCGTTTTACGCGGTGGAAGTTGTTCCTTCGGTTCATTACACTATCGGTGGTTCGGCTATCAACGCTGGGGCTCAAGTTCTGGATGTGGGTGATAGAGTAATTCCAGGGTTATATGCTGCTGGTGAAGTCGTTGGTGGTATTGACGGCACAAACAGGTTAGGAGGAAATGCGTTATGTGCAGCGATAGTCCTTGGACGTATAGCTGGCGCTAATGCAGCCAGAGAGAACAAATGCCAGTCCTATTGACCGCAGCAGCTGCTCTAACCTAAGGATACTGCCGGGCAAAAGAAGAGTATCCTAGTGGATAGTGCTATCTGGGAGAGAGTAAAGGCTGTAGGGATCCTTTATTGAAAGTTTATTCTGACGCCTAAGACAATACAAAAAAGGAGGAGTACATGAAACTGAGTGCCCATACCGTTTCTTATGGAGGAGGATGGGGAGGTCCGCGCCTGTCATTGGAGGAAATCATTCCTCGCGTAGCTAAATTGGGGTATGATGGCATAGAAATTATGGGGAAAAGGCCTCATTTGTCACCCCTGGACATGGATCGGAAAAAAATAGAGAAAATTAAAGAGCTTCTTGCACTGAATAGTTTGGAGGTATCTTGCATAGCTGGATACAATGATTTTTCATATTCAGATACGTATATCAGGTTCAAAGAGAAAGAACTGATTTACCTACAGCAGCTCATTCGTTTAGCGAATGAGCTTGGTGCAAAAATGGTCAGAATTTTCTCCGGGCACCTGTATCCAAGCACGAGTTATGCCCAGCAATGGCGTTGGTGCCGGGAGTACCTGAAAGAAGCGGCGAGCCTTAGTGAAAAGTATGGAATCGAACTGGGCCTTCAGAATCATCCGGCTATCGCTGGCAGCCATGAAGAGGTATTACAGATGATACGAGAGGTGGGTTCTGATAATGTGAAAGTGATTCTCGATCAAGTGTATGTAAATTGGTGCCGGGAGAACATCTCCAAAGCCGTTAGGGAGACCGGAAAGTTAATCGTACACTCTCACATCATGGACTACAAAATGAAATCACCTCTAATTGAACACACCATAGGTGGCGGAATAAGAAGAACGGATCGCATCGAAGTTGTTCCTGTGGGAGAAGGAGAGGTGGACTTTGATATTTTTGTCGGTTTGTTAAGAGAAATAGGTTACGAAGGTTTCCTCTCTTATGAGATTTGCAGTGCTATTTATAAAGATCACGAGCTCATTACCAAAGTTGAAGACCTAGAGGGATTTCTAAAAAAGGGTCTCGAGCACATGAGGAAGGTGTTAGAAAGAACTTCATCACCTTGAAAAGAAAGAAATAGACAAACGAGATTTGTCAGTCTGCTGTATTGCTTCTTCCTTCTTAAAGTGTAAATTAACTGAGGAAGGAGAAGTAGATGAGACAGATATTTTTTTTGCTGAAGAGTAGAGCTACGAGAAACATTTAGATATCTCCGAGCGTTCATAAGCTTTGCGAAGAGTTTTGGTACAAAGTCACTTGGATATTTTCGGTTTTGGAGGTAGGAATGCAGAATATACGTTTTGGGCTGCTAGGCTGTGGCTTCATAAGCTTAAATCACGCTTGGGCAATTTCCACTTTGGAGAATAGTGAACTTGTCGCGGTAGCAGATATCAATCAAGAGGCAAGTAGACAGGTGGGTGAGCAATTTGGTGCAAGATGGTACACCAAATACGATGATCTTCTCAAACGAAAAGATATCGATGCAATTGCAATAGTTACTCCTAGCGGTTTACATGCAGAGCAAGCCATGGCAGCTGCCATGGTTGGTAAGCATGTAGTTGTAGAAAAACCCATGAGTGTTTCTATCAAAGAAGCTAACCAGATGACAAGGGTTTGTAAGGAGAACGGAGTGAAACTTGGGTGTATTCTTCAGCAAAGGTTTTTTAAATCTAGCCAACAGATTAAGAAGGCAGTTAAGGAAGGAAGGTTCGGTCGATTGGTTTGCGGAGGTGCCTATGTCAAATGGTATCGGCTCCAAGAATACTACGATGCAAGTGGAGGATGGCGTGGCACTTGGAAATATGATGGGGGAGGAGCTTTAATTAATCAGTCTATTCATACTATAGATCTTCTACAATGGGTTATGGGTCCGGTAAAAAAGGTGTTTGGCCATACAGCGACAGTCAGTCACAGAATAGAGACCGAAGACATAGGTGTGGCAGTTTTGGAGTTTGAGAATGGTGCCTTTGGTACAATAGAAGGTACTAGTTCTGCCTATCCAGGACTCTTTGCGCGCTTAGAGGTGAACGGAACAAGGGGTTCCGTTGCCATAGAGAATGGGGTTTTAAAGACATGGAAGTTTGTCGAGAGAGAAGAAAAAGATCCCCAGGAAGAAAAGGTACCGTCTGGAGATGCGGTTGGAGCAGGGCCCAGTGTCGGAATCAATTTCAAAAGTAGAGACCCTGGCAAAAGCAAGAATGGAATAGCTCACAAAGAACAATACAGAAATTTTGTCAAGGCTATTCTGGAAGACAGAGAACCTGTGGTAAATGGAGACGAGGGAAAAAGAGCTTTAGAAATAATTCTTGCGGTTTATCAATCTGCAAAAGAGGGCAAAGAAATTAGCTTACCCCTACAAGAATAACCATATCTATAATATATATCTGGTCATAAGGACGGATAACTCGATAGGAAGGAGATAATCTTTTCATATAGAGGCGAATATGAGATTAGGTGTGTGTATAGACATTAAAGACATATCGCGATTGGAACAGGTTGGCTATGATTATGCCGAGTTAAGGGCTGCAGAAGTACTAGCCCCTGATGCGGTAGATGAGAAAAAATTTGACAATTACCTGAAGACAATTGAAAGATCTAAGGTAAAAGCAGAAGTTTTTTGCAAGTTCCTTCCCAAAAGTATGAGGGTAGTGGGTCCTAATGGTTCCTTTGAGAAATTTAAGGACTATGTAGACATAGTAGTCCCTCGAGCCAGAAAACTGGGGGGAGAAATAATTGTCTGGGGAAGTGGTGACTCAAGGAATATTCCAGAAGATTTTCTTATGCGGAAGGCTCAAGAACAATTCAAACGATGTTTAGAATATGCAGTTGAGATCTGTGCAAAGAACAAAATGCGAATAGCGGTAGAACCTCTGAGTCACGCCTGGTCAAACTGGCTAAACACGGTGGACGAGTGTTTGGACTTGATAGAAAAAGTTGATAGTAAAGAGGTCGGGATTACTGCAGATGTAGATCATATGGTTAAAGAGAGTGAAGACATAGAAAAGAGCTTATGCAGGGCAGGGAAGAGAATTTTCCATGTGCATCTTCGCGATAATAATGGGAAAGCTCCTGGCAAAGGATTCTTAGATTTCAAAAAAGTGGCTAAAGCTTTGATTGGAATAAATTATCGAGAGCGAGGATCTATTGAGGCCGAAATGGAACTGGAAAAAGAATTGGAACCGGTTAAGGACTTTCTGGATAGTATTTTTGGAGACATCGATTAATTAATGTTGTGTTCATGTTTTTCGGCAGACAATGAAGAGATAAATCCTTTTCCACTTTGGTAACTTTCTGAAAATCCGGTAAGAGTTTAGGGCACGGAATGGCACTGATTATGAATTTGGAAAAACATACATGGAATTATGGAGGAAAAGAAGATGGATAAGAAAATACAACCTACCTATTCTACAGTTGAGCACTTAGATGATTTATATCATGGAACTGACCCTAAATACGCTTTTAGAGCGGAAAGTTTAGAGGATTACAGAGACTGGAGAGATAGTTTCAGGGAAAAATTAATAAAACTTATGGGGATAGACCTTATGTCGCCAAAATGCGAACTTAACCCTGAGATTCTGGAAAGAAGGGAATCCGGTTCCTATATTAGGGAAAAGCTATCTCTTCAAGTAGAAGAAGGGTTCCATATGCCCTGTTACCTTTTGATACCTAAGAATATTAGTTTACCGTCTCCGGTAGTTGTAGCTTTACATGGTCATGGAAGGGGCGTGAAAGATGTACTTGGAGAGGTTGACTCTGAGGAATGGAAACGTTGGGTAGAGAGTTTCAACTATGATTATGCTCATCAGCTTGCTCTTAGAGGTTTTATTACTTTTGTCCCTGAAGTGAGAGCTTTTGGCGAGAGAGAGAAGGATTCAGAGAAAGTGGTTCCCCGAGAGGACCGGGACTACCGTACTTCTTGTAGAAAGTCATCTTTTAACTCAATGCTTCTTGGTCGTCCGATTATTGGCGGAAAAATCTGGGACATGATGAGAGCTATAGACTATCTGCAAACAAGAGAAGAGGTGAATCCGGAAAAAATAGCCTGTCTTGGTTTATCCATGGGAGGAATGATAACACTGTACGGAGCTGCAGTGGATCAAAGAATAAAAGCAGCAGTCATAAGTGGTTATCTTAATACCTTTAAAGACTCTATAATGGCTATGGAACACTGTGAATGTAACTACCTTCCAGGGATCTTAAAGTATGGTGAGATGTATGATATATGCGGCTTAATTGCCCCCCGACCCTTACTTATTGAAAATGCCAAGAATGATCCTCTCTTTCCATTTCATGCTTCAGAGTTTGCCTTCGATAGAGTAAAAAGAGTTTACCAGTTATTGGGAGAAAAAGAAAAACTTGCCAGGGACGTCTTTGAAGGCGAGCACAGATTCAGTGGGAAGATAGCATTTGACTGGCTAAGAAAATGGTTGGGGATAAAAATTTAACGCAGAGAAGGTAAAGAGGCTGTGATTAAATATGAATTAAGGCAGGTCGTCACAAATGGCCAAGAAGGAGTATGGTAATTTAGAGAAAGATAGTTGCTGAGTATCTTAGGGGATAGACTGTAATGAGCTTCTAATAAAGGGAACTGCTGATGATACAGGAAAAAAAGCCATGACCTCAAGAGAACGAGTAATCCGGACAATTCAGCATCAAGAGCCGGATAGAGTTCCTCTTGATATTGAGATGAGAGAAGAGGTTTTGAATCAATTAAAGGAGAAGATAGGAACTCAAGATCTAGAGAGGATTAATCAGTACCTACACATAGATATAAGAAAAGCAAGAATCAAGCCAGGAAAGAATTTTCTTAAGAAGAGGGCTTTTTTCCATCCTCGTAATAAATGGGTAATAAGGGTCGGTTCCAAAACGTACGAGGACGAATGGGGTATTCGTTATAGAACTGATGAGGAAAACAGATACTTCGGCTTTCATTCTCACCCTCTAGGCGGAGCAAAATCCTTAAAAGGATATATGTTTCCAGACCTTTCTGACGATTCCCGATTTGAAGAAGTTAAAAGGACAATCAGAGAATTTGGGCAGGACTATGCGATAATGGGTATTGCTGGTTCTACCCTCTTTGAGATAGCCTGGCAACTTAGGGGATACCGTGACTTTATTCTAGATCTTTGCGACAATTCTTCCTTTGCCAGCGAGCTTCTGGATAGACTTGTGGACTACCGTAAGACTCAGTGCAAAAGATACCTTGAGTTAGGAGTGGATATAATCTACCTAGGTGATGATTTTGGTATGCAGGATAGGATGATGATAAACCCCGATCTCTGGAGAGAATACTTCAAACCGAGGATGAAAGAGCTTATCTCAGATTATTCAACTGGACATAAGGTATTCACCCTGTACCATAGTGATGGGTATATTGAACCTATCATTGAGGACCTAATTGAAATAGGTGTTGATATTCTTAATCCCATTCAGCCAGAATCCATGGATCCTTATGAAATCAAGAAAAAATATGGAAATAGAATCACCCTGCATGGAACTATCTCGATCCAGAGACTACTTCTTCAGGGGAGCAGAGAAGAGGTAGCGGAAAAAGTCAGACAAATCATAAGATGCTGTGCTCCCGGGGGAGGATTGATTCTCGCTCCCACCCACACGATTCAACCGGACATACCCATTGAAAACATCCTCACCTTTTATCGGGTAGCCTTTGAGGAAGGGAGATACCTATAAATGAGCAATTTGTCCTACCTCATTCCAATATGGCAGTTTGAAGGAACCAAAAATCGCCGAAACTCGTTTAGCTCATATCGCTTGAAAACTAAGTTTTGCACGAAATTCTTTTGATACTCAAAAATAGCTGCTTTTTCGGCGATGAAGATGTAGACAATGAGCTCAAAGATACATCATTAGATATCATTACCAACATCGATGTATCTTCTGGGAACTGTCCTGATCAAGAGATGGCAGAGCCACTCATCGATGAGGCTAAAGAGGACTTTGGAGTAAAGAGAAGATCTTTAACCGGAGATGGTGCCTATGGCTCCTTAAGATAGACAAAAGAAAATATCAATCAGGAGAAGTGAATGAAACGCAGAATAGCAGTAATTCCCGGAGATGGAATAGGTCCAGAAGTGATTGAGGAAGGAATCAAGGTTCTCAAGGCTACCGCCCAGGTAGTGGATGAATTGGAATTTGAATTTCAGTACTTTCCCTGGGGATGTGAATATTGT
>SDBS01001108.1_pt1 | contig 27445 bp, 64 predicted proteins | sample 2277091 | NCBI WGS metagenome assembly SDBS01 (sample SAMN10404972, study PRJNA504765) | marine sediment metagenome | isolation source: marine sediment core GS10_PC15, 163 cmbsf | place: Arctic Ocean: Southern Knipovich Ridge | collected 2010
AATCTTATATTCATGACTTTTCAAGTAATTGAAGTGATTGATATGCTTTTCTATCTCTACTATTAACTAATTTACCATATCTTCTAAAATTAATATGCTTATTTAATCTTCTTAACTTATTAGTCTTAGTAGTAACTGTAAGGCCTTCGCCTTTTCGTTTATAGTCTCTCATTATTATATAGATTTATCTTACTTCTTTTGTAAGGTTACATACGACCAATCATACAGAAACATAGTAAAATTAACATACTCAACTCTGTTTGAAGAAGTATCGTATAATGACATTTTTGTATCTCCAGAGTAAGTGAATACTTTAATAGTATAAATTTCTCCAACAACAAAACTCCCATCATCCCTACCAATATACTTAGCCTTAATTAAAACTGTATTGGGCATACTCATAGCGCTTCTCTATTTCCTAGTAGTATTACTTTGTCTCCATATCCTAGTATCGGATATTGAGCAACAGCGTTTTTCAAAACTAAAATACCCGCCCCGTTAATGGAGTAGGTAGTTGATACTTCTTTAGTATCTTGGGCGTAATTCTTTTTCATGGATCGTATTACCTATACGGTAAAATTTCCTATTAGGATAAGCAATCGCCATGGTAAACCCTTCCTTGTTTGCTATTATAATTGTTGGGTACTCTTTTTGGAATAATTCTCTAGTTTGTGCCATTGTAGTAGATTTTAACACTACCAGCCGCAGTGTGTTAAAGAAATGATTAAAAAACCAGTCACTCAGCGCCTCCGCCGTACCAAAATGTATATACGAACGGAGGGCTGGTGAACATATTTTTACAGCTTGCTCAGGTCAAGATCAGAAACTGATCCTTCTTTGAGGCCACCGCCTACTCTGCTTTTCTTTGGGATATTAACCCAAGCATCAATCAGTGCTTTTACTTCATCCGAGTAGTTGAGCTTATCAATATCAGATTGTGCAGCTTTTGCAGCATCCAATACTTTATTAAACTCATCACCCCCTACTTCGAGGCCTTCAAAGGCTCCGCCCGGCTTTCCTTTAGTATAAACAACTTGTGATTGATATTCGCTATCTTCTTGTAAGGTGCCAGCGAATCCGTTTTGCTTAGCTAAAGAGAAAGCAGCTCGTATGATAAGTAAAATCATACCGTGAGGCGTTTTCTTTAAGTCTTTTCTGCTTCTTTTACTAGTAGAAGAAGAAGTCGTTGCTTCTTCTTTGCTTTCTTCTTCTTTATTTTCATTTTTATCACTCATGATCTTGGTTTTATGCCTCACACTTATTTTATATGCTCAGCCGTTTATAAATAGTAATTATTAATTAATTCTGAAACAAATATATGTACTTTAAGACTAACATCCAAATAAAAAACGAGTTATTTTACAAAAGTTATTAACAATCGCCAATTACCCTGCTGAGTCTTTTGATTCTCTTAGTACTAAATATCTCATGAAATTCATTTAATAGATTTATGATGTTAATAGTATATGACTGGTCTTTGCAGTCTTGTAAAGCATGCCTAGTATGCAGTCTTAGTATTTTTATTTCGTCAGAACTTACTCTTAGTTTCCTGTATTGTGAATAAGCATCAGAAGTAAACTTCTTATGGTCATCTTCTTTAGTAAGTATAGTTCCTTTAAAGTCATTTTCCTTACCTATATTATAAGCTGACTTTATTACTAGTAATATATTTGCTTTTAATTGACTCATTTTAAAATGGGGGTATAATATCTTCTGGACGTGGTTTTGGTTCTTGTGGTTTTGGAAATCTTAGCTTTACAATAAAGTCATTATATTCACTAAAATACTGATCTACTTTCTTATTGAATACATTAATACTTACCTCCTCATGAAATCCTAGCATTATTTCGCCAAATACTTCATTATCAATCAACCTTTCTGTTTTTCCAAATAGTAATGAATTTGTACTTGTTTCAAAATTAAGCGCTACTAACTCTTCTTCGTCGAGAAGCATATAATAAGTCTCTCTATTCCTTAATTTTATGCATACTGGAAGCTTACTCATCATCAAAATCTTTTCGCCAATCCCTCATAGTATCTCTTAATCCTAGAAATGCAACTACAGCCCCTACTATCATAAGAATAATCATTGAAGTATCGCTATGTATGTCAAGTAGTAGCATTAGTTTCCTTGGCCTATTAAACTATCTACATGCTGACTTTTTGCAACTTCTAATAGAGCAATTATATCAGTATAAAGAACTCCATTGTTTGCTATTTTAAGTCTGGGCGACTCACCTTCATAAACTATTTCAAGTATAAAGTGTCTTTCGGTTTCTTGTTTTTGTTCTTCAAGTTCTTCCCAAAAAGCTAAGTATTCTTCCTCGCTATTATATGGGATAAGATTTTTACCATTGGATGCTAAAGACACTTCAATAAAAGGAATCCCAGACTCAGGCTTACTTACTTTGATTAAATAAGTTTCCCCTTCAGTATATTCATCACTAGTTTCTAATCTTTTAGCCTTAACTATCCTTTCATTTTCTTTCACTGCTTCCATAACTTATATTTCATCTAAATTAATATCTCCGGTTGAATTGTATCCTAATTTCTTCTCCAGTTTCATATCTTCACCTAACAATATAATAACTGACTTACCACAATTTTTACAATCTAATGACTTAGGTTTTTTAGTCCTGCCCATTTCTTTTAAGTCCTCGTTAGTATACCCACAGAACTTTTTACAAGATGGGCATATTTCAGTTTCGGTTGTCATGCTATATATTAATGAGAGCAGTCAGTTCAATTCCTTTTCGATGATACCTTATATACGGCTTATTAGATGATTCAAATTTAATTCGATCACCTATATTACGTTGTATTCCTGTGAAAGTAATAACTACACCGGTACCCTTAGCAATATCATTAAGTAAGTATTCATATTCTTTTAAATCTTTAGTTCCGTCTTTTCCGCCTTCACTATGAGTAGGATATTTAGTAAGATAATCCCATGCTTTACGATATTTTAAATTTACTTTTCTAAACTCATCTAACAAGTCTAAAGTATCTTCAGTAACTGTATGTTTTGCCAAGATTCTTAATGAATCTCTAATTAGGTCTTTATATTGATTAGAACCCATTTAATTATTATACATTAATCGGCATGGATCACCATAGTAATAGAAAGTCATTCCATCTATTTTTAACGATTCAAAGCATGCTATCATAGTCTCATTTTTTTCTAACCAATCATCAGTAGGCTCAGTAATATATATACCCAATCTATCTCCACGATCATTAAATAGCTCGTAAAAATTAAGAGTAGCAAATACCTTAATAAATGTGCAAGTACAGTTATTCATCACCTGTACGATTTGCGTTAATACTAAGGTCAAACTCAAACTCATTTTCTGAAAATTCATAGATTACTTTAATGCCCATTTGTTGAGCAAAGTAAATCTCAGTTAACCGGTCATTATCTAAGTGAGCATAATCTTCTTTTACTACTAATAATTCACATCTAACTAGATTTGCAAGATTTAACTGTACAGCCGCTTTACATTCTTTTGACATATAAGGAACCATTACTTTACCATCTTGTTTGTGGCGGGTAATAGTCTTTATATTTCCAGTGGTAACATATATTTTTTTCTGACTCATATTTCAGTGTTTTGATATATTGCAAATATAACAAATCCAAAAAATGATCAAATAAAAATATCTAATATTTATTAACAATCTTATTAACAGTCAGTCAAATAACTCCCAAGTATTAGTCAGGTATGAAAAGTCTCTAGTTTCATGATTTTTGGAAATCTTTGCTACGCACCTTTTAAAAGCCTCAATTCCGACTTTAATTGCTTCCTCTCTTAATACCTTAATATGCGTATATACTCTTTCATCGCCACCAGCATCTGTAAATTCCTTTTTCCAATTTGAGGTGGATTTAGTATAAAGATTACACTCACTATCAGCCAAAGTAACTATACCAAACCGAGTAGCCCTATCATAAGAAGTAGAATCAATCGAATACCACGGATAACGCTCTATATTCTTCTGACTTGTCATACCAAAACCATGCACTTTCAACTCAGGCTTACTCTGCAATATAACCTGCCAGACCTTATCTAAAAATGACTTCAAATTACCCGCCATCACCATACCACCAAGAGCTATATAATCATAATCCTTTAGTAAGCGCTCAAGATGCTTTAACTCTTCGCCTACGTGGAAAGTAGGGATAGGATTTAGACCGAACTCACCTTCCATGTATTTCTGGTTTTCAATAGTCTTGACTGGATCACCAATAACATCTAGTCCAGCGTAGATGGTTGGCCTGATTGACTTTAGGTAGAGGCAGTAGTTACTTAGGTTTATTTTCTTTCCGCTTGAATAGGCTGAGAAAGCACCAGAGTCAGTGAATAGGGTTTTTTTTGGGAACTCTTTTTGAATATCCTTTATTGCTACTACGCTTGTCTGATTGTTAAAGTAATGGTACGAACAAAGAATGTAATCAGTATTTTCTACTATGGCATCTTTTAGGGTAACTGGATCGACGGCGGCGAAGTAGATAATCATAATGATTTAAGCAAGGCTGCTTTAGTTTTAAATACTTTGCTCTGTGGAAACCAGCGAACCAAGTGTCTATTTATGAATCCATAACTAACACTTGAACTTGGTGGTTTATGTGGATTTATTGGACTTACAGTTTGTATAATTTTAATTTTATGTATAGGTAATTTTAATGCTTTGTTATCATCTAATATCCAAAGTTCTTCACTTAACTGATATAAGGTTTTAAATCCTTCATTTATTGTTTCCGTATCCATGATTTTTAATTTATGCTTTTACCTGACTCTTTTTAAATTCATAATACCCGACTCTTCGTAATTCACAGGCTGGGCATTCATCGCATCCTTTACCCCATTCGTTAATACTATTTCGATCTCCATTATAACAAGTATGAGAGTCATCAATTACCGTTTCAAAACATTCGTTACTAATACCTTTTGCAAATCCAAATATCCCAGCCTTGTCTAGATACATTAACGGAGTCTTAATTTTAATCTTAGAATCACTTCCAAGATTAGTAGTCATTTGTAGTGATGATATGAATTGCGCCCTACAATCGGGGTACCCAGAAAAGTCTGTTTCACACATTCCACCTATAACTGCTGTTGCTCCTATTTTCTGTGCGTAGGCGTGTGCGAGGGTGATGAATAGCTGGTTTCTGTTGGGCACAAATGAAGAGGGTAATCCTTTATCATTTGTCTCATTTACATCACCATCAGAAGTGAGCGCGCTATCTACAATTGATCCTAAAAAGTCTAAGTTAATTAGCGTTTGTTTTATATTAGTCTTAGCACAAATGATTTTTGATTGCTCAATCTCTACTTCATGCTTTTGACCATAATAAAAGGTCATTGCCTCAACAAAATAATAGTTTTTAATTGCCCAGTACAGGCAGGTAGTTGAGTCTTGGCCTCCACTAAATATTACAACTGCTTTATCTTTCAGTACGTTCAATTTTACATTACTCATAAGTCTAATTTTAACTGATCTGTTTTCTTCTTCTTTTTCTTGGCCTTGCTAATCTTTTTCTTTCCTGTTGTGTTAGTCATCTGCTCTTCTTCTTCTGGGCTTTCGTAGTTGATTACTTCCATGCAGATAGGGCAGTAATTACTATTAAATTCATCTTTTCGCTTTACTACTTTGTTGTCTTTTGGACAATTACTGCAAGGGAAGTCTTTACGTATTATTAGTTTTACTTCGCTCATTTATGACATTAATTTTTTAGTTTCTAGTCTCCTTTTTCCCACTATTGCCATGCAGTCGAAACATTGCTTTTTGCATTTTCCTTTATTATCTCCTAATACCTTAGCTGTTTCATTTTCAGATAAAGCTAACCTGATACATTCTTTAAATTTCTTATCATACTCCTCTATTGAAAAATCAGGATCACCAGCTATTATTTTACAATAGAAATTAGATGAGTTCACAGAAATACTATTAATATTACCGTTACCCAAGCCACTATATTAATTACAATAAACAACCCAGTTTTTATTAACAAATAGTCAGCATCCTTAAAATTCTGATTAGTATCACCTTTTGTATATGGCTTTTTTAGAATTAAACATACAGAGTAATCTATTAAACAAAACCCCCAGCCTAAAATTACACCAGTAAGTAGTGATGGTATACTGAATATTAAAAAGAAAATATCTTTAATCATTGACCTAGTCTTTTTTTGAACTTATCATAATTCTTTTGAGCAAGCTCTGCTGTTCCTTCTAAATTATCTAACTGAGTTTGTGAGTCTTTTAATTCCCATCTTTTTAAACTCCAAAGAAATTTACCGTTTTCATGTTCAGTTCTTAATTCAGCTGGAGAAAACCATACATCATGATAGGCTGAGTAAAACCATAAATTTTCTTTTTCTGCCTTTTCAAATAACGGTAAATATGTTTCTATTAATTTTTTTATTACTTCAGTAGTAGTTGTCATTTTATTTTTGTTTTTAATTGTTGTTATTATTTTATCAAACTTAAAAATTCTGCTCTCGGCTCTTTTTCTTTAAATGCTCCGAGCAGGGTGGTTGTTGTAGTATAAGTATCATGAGATTTTACTCCCCTCATTTCCATACATAAATGACGAGCCTTTAATGAAACGGCAACGCCTTTACATTTTAATTTTTCCTGTAAAAAATCTGCTACTTGTTTTGTAATTCGTTCCTGATTTTGCAGATCGCTAGTATATTTGTTCAATACTCTGGGTATTTTACTAAGCCCTATTATCTTTTTATCTGGAATATAAGCAATAGTAGCAGTGCCAAAGAAGGGTAGTAAGTGATGCTCACAAAGACTAAAGAAGGGTATATTAGAAACGGTTATCATTTCGTCAATACCTTCATTTTTGAAAGTGGTAAATTCAAATTCTTTTGGTTCTAAAAAGTCTTTTAGAAATCTAACATAACGAGCAGGGGTATTACGCAAACCCTCTCTGCTGGTATTCTGGCCTAAGTCTATTAACAGGCTCTTTACATTCTCCTCTAAACCCCTGTTGTCTGATTCCATAACTGTATATGTAAACGATTGCTAAAATTAACATTTTGACGGATACATAAGTCAGCTACCATTTTGGATACAGTATCTAAATCATCTTTATTATCAGCCGCTGGCATAAGCCATATTTTTTCTCTGCTTACTAATTTGGGAAATATAAAGTCATTATAAATTTCTAACCAATCTTCTTTTTTTGAAATTACAAACTTAAATATTGTAGTGCTTATTTTGTTCAACTCTCTCAATACTTCAGGCTTGAGTCTTTTCTCTAAAGGTTCACCAGAGTTCTTTAATTTTGGGCTTATATTAAAATATGAAGTATAAAAAGAAATATTCTGAGTTGAAATTATAGTACCATTAGTTTCTATTTCTATTATTGGAGATTTAATACTTTTTTTCCTATATAAGAACCATATAAAATCAACTATTGATTTTTGATGAAGCAATGGTTCACCACCAGTAAAAACTAAATGAGCCCCTTCAAATAACCTTGCTTTAAAATCATACTTTCTCTCCAGCTCATCATAAACTTCATCAAAAGTCATTTTCTCAGACTTCTTCCAAACTTCAGTGGTATCACAAACCCAAGTAGCAAACTCCTTCCTTGCTCCGCAGTCCAGATTGCAACCTCCTAGCCGGATAAAGAATGCTTTGCACCCTTGCGTTTGTCCTTCACCCTGTAAAGAGAAAAACATTTCTGATATGGCGAGGGTGTTTTTAGTCATTATTGCTATAATTTTCCTTGTAATGGAAAGGGTAAAAAATCTTCATTTCTATTAGTAATTAATGAAACTAAAGTAATTTTTTTTGTAGTTATTTCTTTAGCATGGAAAGCACAGGGTATAAATCCTGAATACTCTCCATTTATGCAAGCAGCTTTATATCTTCTTTTATCATCTTTTGAAGGTTTTTTCTTTGCTAATAAAGCTGGAGGTTGAGCGCAAAATGCTTTAATACAGCAATCAGGATAACCTAATTCTTTTCCGTATGGTGCATTTTCTTTATACCAGTCATCCTGTTGCTCCTTTATTGATTTCATTTTACCCATAATAAACACATTCCGAGGTACAAGTCTCATTAATAACTATTGAGTGAATTTTAATATTGCTATTCATCGCTAATTCACGATCAGGTGAACCGAAATATCGTTTAGCTTCCTTATATATATATTCCGCTATCACCTCGCTAGTAGGGTTATTGTCAAATAACTCATAAGCATAATCCATTTCTTTACACAGCTCAATCAATTTATTATCCTCAACAAACAACAGCAACTTATGATCATACTTATGCTCAATATACTTTGTAAAATTACCCAGATGCCCAAAGTCCATACCAAACCCAATATCATCTAACTTTTGACACTCCACTACTATCTTCCCGTTCCAGCTGTGACCGTGGATATTACGGCATTTACCCATATACCCTTTTGAAAGTCGATGTGCTGACTCGAACCGGAAGCTTTTTTTAAGTTGGTACATTGGTTATGATTTTCGTATAAGTTAGTTCTGCTATTATTAGAGTATCGGTTTTAATCCCTAATTCTCTCTTTACCCTGCTTCTTAGTGATGTATTTTCATTGATTGGAATATCATCTACTTGGCATACTATCCTTTCAATTACTCTAGTCTTTTTGCCCCAGATTTTGCTCGTTGGGTTTTGTCTTATTGTTACGTTTACTAAGCATATTGTACCTACTGGTGGGGTTTTCATTTTGTCCTATATGTGGTGTTATGATAACCTATTCTATAAGTTATTCAATTTTCAGACATCCAAATGTCCATTTTGGTAAGAGCAGAGAAAATACCCGTCTCCGAATAAGTACCATAACCTTCGGGTGATAGTTCGCACCACCATTTGTCATTTTCAAAACCCAGGCTAATAGTGCTATCAGGTTTCTTCTCCTGAATTGATTTTATTCCAACCTGTAAAGCAAAGATGAAATCTGCGTGTTCTTTGTCCATAATTTAGCAGGGGTTATTGCATCCAATTAAGGTTATCATGTTCTCTTATTGATTTATCGAGTTGAGCAATTGAATTGCAATCGATCCGATCTTTACCATTTACCCATAATACAACCCTTAAATCGGTTTCTCCGGTTCCTATTCTGATTTCTACATCTTTAAGACCATTATCCGAAGCATAATCAAAGATTAATTGTATTTGTTCTTCTAGCATAATTTTAAAATTTGGGGGTTATTTCAATTCAATTAATTTAACAGCATGTGCTTATCTTCACGCCTAGTACAATACATTTTATCGTCTGCAATGCTTAAAACATAATCACAACCCATTATAGTTTTATACTCTAATTTTGTTGTCTTAATTGTTACATTATACTCTTTTTCCTTAAAGAACTCGACTACTTCATTACTAAACCCTTCACCAACAAACATACAGTCATAATAGTAATAATAACAGCCATCTATTTCTTTAGCACACTCTCGCATCATTTCATCAATAAGCCTGCAAGTCTCGATATATATTTCCCTAGTCGGTTCAATTTTTAATCTTTCAGTTTCTAGCTGGCGTGCTCCATCTTTGTAGTTGATAATGTATTTTTTAGTTGCGAGACTTCCAAACGCTTTTAACCTTGCTCCCTTTGCTTCCTTTGCTGGTATACCTTCATATAGGTCTTGATAATAGGTATCAGTATCTTGTTGTATGATCCCAAGTTTTAAACCTTGACTCCAGTACGCGCTGGTTATATCTACTTTGTGAATTACTTTACTGCTGTCTGGTACTTGAAATAGTTTAAAATAATTTACAAAGCTTTCTCTAGTTTGACCACCAGCTTCTAGGTATTTTTTACCATCTCTTCGTACTTTATTTATAAGGCATAATGATCTTTTATCTGGCTTTCCACTTTGGTTGAATATAATGCTATATTGTTCTTTCTTTACCTTTCTAGTGTAGGTAGTAGCACTTAACTCAAAACTCTGTTTAGTTACTTTTAAATCTCTTAAATAATCATCAAAGAGACTTATTTTATAATAGATAGTTTTCTTTCCCATATTATCTCTTTTTCTTTCTTCTATTCATTTTAGTATACCTCCAATTTTCGTTAATATGCTTTTTCATTTTAGAAGTCTTAATAGCATCCTTATTTTTAGTCATTGCATCAAGTAGGTCTGGATAGACTTCTTTTGTAGTCTTTTCTTTGTCTACTTTAATCTTAGCATCAGTAGATTCCTCTTCATCAAACAAACCCTTATTTTCTCGCTCCACTTATAAAGATATTAATGTTTTCACCTGCCATATCAACATAAATTGGGTACTCTTCATCATCTTCAATTTCTTCAAATATTTCTTCTTCCTCACGTTCACCAGTTAATACTTCAATATTCTTTTGAACTGGACTAAGTAATTTTGTTAAACCCTTTTGTACATTCTCATTCTCTTCCTCCTTAATTCCTTTGGTAATTGCACTCTTCCACCGTCTTAATAAGGTTAGCTCAACCTCACCAACATCTTTTTTTCTAAAGTTCTTTGAGTTCACTCTAAATATACTACGTTTCTTACCCCAAGTTTCTTCTATCTTAACTGTATCGCCAAGATTAATTAAAAAGTCGAAATCTTTTCCAGACTTCATATTTATTTCATTCTGAAGTACTTTGGGGTCTTGATATTGTAGTTCTAAATTTCGTATTCTTTCTTCATTAGCTTCTAATTCCTCTTTTGTAATACTAGGTCTCTTATTCTCTTTATTAATTCTCCGCTTTGCATATCCTATCTTTCTATTACTAGCCATTGCTGACTTCTTTTCCCGTTTTAATCTTGCAATAACTGCTGGACTCTTCTTAAAGGCTTTGGTACGTAACTTCTCCTTTATATCTCGACTCAAGTCAAGTATCGTAGACTGTTCTATTTTTGCCATTGGTTACTGAGACTTGATTCCTGAGCTTGTCGAAGGACTCGAAGTATAAGAAAACCCAGTACGCGAATTACGTACTGGGATTAATTGGTTAGCTATTAACCGAGTGGGAATACTCTGAAAACATCGTACTCGCCATTTGGACCTTCTTCTCTTCCAGTTTGGATAATCTTAACTGGAGCAGGTGCTGTCATTTCAGAAAGAACACCTACTAACATAGTAGAAGCACAGATTTTGAAAGTTTTATCTGGGAACAATAATCTAACAGCAGTTACTTTTCCATCTACTCCATTATCGAACTTAGACGTAATTTTGCTTTTACCAATATAAAAGCATCTTACTTCCTCACCTTCAGCAAATTTATAATACTCACCAGTTACTTCAATACCTTCTTCATAGGCATCTAACTGGTTAACCATAGAATCAATATCCATAGTTTGAAAAGCATCATTTGTAGCTACTTCAGTTGAAGTTTCTTCAATTTCTGCTACAGCTTCATCATTTTCATTTTCTTTTTCTTTGGTCATCTTTATTAAATTTAATAATTATTAAAATTACCACACTTAGAAAAGGCAGTGGTCGCCTTTAATATTATTCTACAATAATCCAGTCTTCAGCAAGCATACAGGTCTGTGATGGGCACCAAGGTACAAACATATCTTTAGCAGTTTTCATGCCTATATAATTATCCACTGCCCATGCTCCATCATTTTTAAAATCAACAAGGCCACCATAGCCTTTACCTTTTTGTGTTGCGTCACCATTTTTTACTAATCGTAACCACATACCGCCTACATTCCAGCCAGTACGATATACTTTTTTATCTTCTTTTAATGCTTGTAATGCTTCTCCAAAATTCATAGTATTTAGTTTTAAATTAATAATTATGACGACTCCGCAACTTCTATTATATATATAGGTAAGCGAGGTCCCCAATATTCTTTAAACCATTTTAAAGTTGCTTCCTTAATTTCGTCACCATCAACTGTACGGTACAGGTAAATATCAAAAGTCATAGTCTCTTGATTATCTACTATTTTATCATAGTGATCTCCAAATACGAAATCAACAATTTTTTTATAGTTGTAAATTGTGATACCATTAATATAGCGGTCTGGGTATTTCTTTTTCTGGGTCATTTAATCTGGTCTTAAATAGGTGGGATTGTCAACTCGTGCAAATATATTTATATGGAGGACATATAAACCCTTTAGAGCGAAAAGTTATTAACAATCGGCCAACAATGCAATGTTAATAAAAAAATTTGGCACTCTCAAAAAATCTTCTATTTTGCGCGAATCTATATATATAAATACAGAGCGATAACAACAGAGTCGACTTAAATAACTGTATAAGTGGAAATAATAGCGGAATTGCATATATGTAATGCAAACCAATAATGCAAATAAATGGACTTCCCCAAAGATATAAAGGAAAAAATAGAAACAGCTACAGCTGACACTCCATCAATTCAAAAAGATGAACCGGTAGGCACTCAACCACACTCTAATAGTGAGGCAGAACAAGTCGAGGTAGACTTAAATAAGCCACCAGAACAGGAATCCACTCAACAAACAGTTAATATTACTGATGGTAGTTTTTTAGATGACTTGTTAGACGAGCCAACTAAATTAGGTACTGGAGAAGCTATTGGTAGTGCTGATAGTGAAACAGGGAGTTTAAATACTAATAAAAGCGTAGCCGAATTAAGAGAAGAATATATTAAAGAAGAAGAACAACAAGGTGAAAAACTAGACGTAGAGGACTTTGAAATGATAGCCGACTTCTTAATTGAGGCTATGGAAGTTGCTACCAGTACAGGATTTAGGTGGTGGGCATTAGATAGTAGTGATGCTCCTTATGAAATGACTGTTTCTAAGAAGAATAAATTAAAGAAACTGCTTGCAAAAATACTTATTAGGTATGCTGTTAAATTCCCGTTAATTTGGGTATTTGTATTTACTATGGTATTGGCTCATATTACACCATTCATGAAAGCCAAAGAACATAGAAAGAAAGTACTACAGGCCAAGAAAAATAAAAAGAAAATTCCAGAAACAGCTAGTACAGGAAATAAAAGAGGAAGACCTCCAAAGAAAAAAGAAGGTGAAGAAGATAAGCCTAGAAAACCAATTACTCCACCAAAAAAGAGAGGCGGAGTAGCTAAATAATGGCAAGGTCTGTAATATGTTGGAATCTAGCTGGTGATAATGGAACTGGTAAGACAGTTACTTTAAAAGAGATTATTAGAAAATGGAAAAAAACAAGACCGGGCGGAATAGTAGCAGCTTTCGATCCTACTCAAACTTTAACCGGGTTATATGATATTGAGTTAGATATTGATGATTGGTATAAGCAAATTCATGGATTAAAAAATGCTTTAGTTATATTTGATGAATTTAGAGTATTGCACCCTAATGATAGAGTAGATAAAAGATTTCACCGGTGGTTTGCAATGCGTAGGAAATTAAGTATTGATATAATATTTACAGTTCATAATCCAGCATTAGTAATTGAGTATTTAACTGGCTATACTGATAAATATTTCTTATATTACACCGAAAGTAAAGAAGGAACATTTAAACGTAAAATGAGAAACTATGCAGTTTGTCATTATGCAAGTAGGTTAATAAATAAGTATGTAGCAAAGTATTATCCAACTAATGATGTATATGAAAAGCTTTATCCTAATTTTCCTTATGTCATTGTTACCAACAAAACAGGTGCTATTCATACTATTAACATGGACTCTGAAAAAGTTAAAGAAATAACATGAGCGAAGAACTAGATGACCTATTAGATCAAGCTGATAAAGCCGGAGAGTCTATTGTTTCAGACAGTGCTAAAAAAAGCGCATTTGCTGAAAACAAGCTAAAACAATATTTAGGTATGCTATCGCTTATGCCTATATGGGCAAAAGTAATGATAGGCTTTCTGATTGTTACCATTATTATAGGATTTGTAACTGAAATATATTTATTGTACCAATACACCAGCTGGGGTCAGTGGGTAATCTTTATAACTACTTTAATTCTTATCAAGATTTATAATAGATATAGGATTATTATCAAATCTACTATACTTAACATTTTAAAAAGATTAAGGTATAGTATATTAAGACGACTAGCTAAACTAGAAGATAAGATAGAAAATATCAGACAAAAAATTCACTTCAAATTTAAAAAGAAAAAATCATGAGTGGCATAATGGATGAAATGAATATGGCAGCTATTGAAGAAGTAGCCGCAGTCATATTACCAAAATTAGTTCCTAAACTTGGGATGATTAAAACTAAGCTAAAGGAATTTTTAGGTGAAGGTGATACTATTATACAAATAAGAACTTATAAAGGCAGGGATGATATTTATATTTTAATAATTGATGCTACTGGAATTAAGAAAATGGAGATTGACAAAGAGAAAATACAAGCTCATGGTATTAATGTATTTTTTGACTTAGTTGCTAATAATGATGTAGAAGCATTATTTAAAAAGTTCGCAGAAATGGAAAAACAAAACAAGCTTAGTACCTAGCCGGACTGCTCGTATTATTTATAAGAAAGAAATCATGGTAAATATCATGATTTTTTTTTGGCTTTGCGTAACACGTTTACAATATTTGCGTTTAATTAAATGATCCGCCGACACTAAAGTTATGGTGGATTAGATTAAACAATAATGTATAACTAAAATAATTACGATGCACAATAGAAAATTAAACTTACAAAAGATGAGTACGGAGGGTGGTTATGTCGGAGGTGACGGCAAAAGCATTTCGGACTCAACTAGAGTTAAGGAAGTGGACGCTAACCCACCACAGGAAGCGAGTCACGTAGATAAGACTTGCGCGTATCCTATTAATATGGATCACCTGCAAGGATACTCCCAAACAGTACTTACCTTTAATTTAGATAACACTACCGGTGGAACTCTATTATGGGGGTTTGGTACTCCATTAATGGTACCAGCAGAGCGGCCAAATATGGGTTTCGCAGCTGCTGACTTATTCGCTGGAACAGCGGGTGCTATTGATGACTTAGGTGCTGGAGCACTTAAAACGACTGGTATTGCTTTAAGGTCACTTAGAAAGAATTGGATTGCTACGCGATTCGATCTTATAATTGATCCTACTACAGCAGTAGGAGCTGCACAGCGCTCACAGGCATTAAGAAGAAACAACTTCGACCTGAACCTCAACGAATGCAACAAGCAAGGAAGACTTCCAATCTCTTGGACTGATTTCAGTGCAGTTGTTGAAAATGTTGTAGTTCCAATTGATGAATTTAATGGTTTCCAGTATCCAATACTTGCTGGTTCTGTTCTTGAAATCAATGTGACTATAGCTGCACTTGAGGTGCCTACTATGTCAAATTCTGACGGTTCTTGTAACTAATATTTTCTAAGATGAGTTGTGGTTGTAAAGTTAAGAGCAGTGGCTCCTCTTTGGAAATGTCTAACCTATTAACTAATCCTAAAACTAGAAGTGAAGTGGTACACCTCGATTATATATCAGCTAGGGACTTTAAGAATAAGGAAAAGTTTGCATTATTGAAATTTGCTTTTTGTGCTGACCCAGAGGCTTTTAAAACAGCCTTTGGGGAGCATATTGAGTTTCCATATGACTTTAGTCCTTCGGACTTAAAAGTTCTGGCGGAAATTTGGGAGTCTGGCGATACTAGTCAGATTGATGTAATGAAGCAATATTCAACTATAGTGTTAGACAAAGAAAAATTAGCTACTTGTAATATTAAATGGGTATAATTATGAAACCTTGGCATTGGATACTTATAGCATTATTTATTCTAGTGATTATCTTCGCTATCTATGCTATTCAGCAAGCTCAAAAAGCTCCTAAAGTTATAGTTCAAGCACCAGCTGATACAAAAGCAGGTATTTGGGATGTTATTGGTGGTTTAAGTGGTTTGTTTGGAAAGAAAGATGAAGATGATAAAGAGCCGGTAGAAGAGTCTGACGTTTATAAAGAAACGGAACTCGGACCTCCTCAACCAGAATACTTAAACGCTTAATTGATTACTAATCACTCGGTACATAATCTAAGTACAGAGTATAATACTTAATAAAATGACATTAAATTTCCCTTGGTATGTATGGCTTTTAATTGCTGTCGGTCTTGTTGCGGCTGGATACTTTTCTAGTATGGCAATGGAGCGACAAAAAGCAAATAAATTAGCCAATAAAGGTAAGTCAAACCTTCATGCAGTAACAGATGAAGAAACAGAAGAAGAAGCTGTTTCTTCTGAAGCTGCCTAATTACAATTTTCTCTGGTCTGGTTAATTACTATCCCCTATGCATCCGGCATAGGGGTATAATTCTACAGTTATACAATGGGCACTGCTCTGGAATTTCTTAAAAAGCTTTTTACCAATAAGTACTTCTGGTATGTATTAGGAGCTTTATTGGTATTCCTTATTATAAGAAAGTACTGGGGTAAAGTTGAAAGATTATTTCAGCCTAGTGATATTGAACTAGAAGAGGGTGAAACTGGTAAACTTACTGCTAGTACAGAGTCTACTCTTAAAACGGTAGCAGCTGGACTCTATAGTGATCTATATGATACTCCTATAACCGGGCATAATTTACCATTCTATAAGGCTGTTAATGACCTTAGTGATACTGAGTTAAAGTTCTTAGCAAAGTATTACCGTAAGAACCTGACTCAAGGAGTTTATTTGTATTCTGATATTGATGATGATTGGTTTCCATTTACTACTAACGTAGATAGTATGTTAATGGCACATCTAGCAAAGATTGGCGAAAAAGGTGCATAAACAAAAAGATTAAAAATGACAACTAGAAATATATTATTGTGGATAGGTGTAGCATTAGTATTAGCTATTGTTCTTATAATTATAAGAGTAAAGACTAGGTCAAAAAGGAAAACTCAAGCTGTTCTTTCTAGTGTTAGCGCTTCTGAACCAGCTACTGGTGAATCAGATTTAACTGTAGTCTCAGTTGATGTTGATACCGAAGTATCTGAAAGAAGAAAGAAAAGAATTAGAAGATTAGGCGATAAACTTTATGATGATATTTATGATACTCCTTTAACTGGTCATACTTATAGTTATTATGAGAAAGCTAATGATTTAGATGATAATGAATTGCTTTTTCTAGCTCGTTATTATATAGGTATAACTAAAGGGAGTTCTTTGTTTGAAGATGTTGATGATGAAGCATTTTCATTATTTAGTGATGTAGATACAAAATTAATGAATCATCTAGCTATTATAGGCGAAGGTGAGTAATAGTAATTAAATTTAATAAAATGAGAGTTTGGGTATTCGTATTGGTATTAATTGGTCTGTATTTTGCAGGCATTGGCATTGAATATTATGGTCGTAGTTGTCCTAAATGCGTAGAGCGCAGAAAAAAGTTATTTGGAAGGTTCTATAAGAATAATCCTACAGATTACTAAACCATTAAATCTATTTAAGATGAGCAAAGAAAAGGAGTATTCAGTAATTAAACTGGAAGATAAGTCTTTTACCTATAAGAACACCGATCAGCTTGAAAAAGGTGAAAAGTCAGTATTCTCTACTGATGATATAAGTGAGGCAATTCAAGACTGCAATGATAGAAATGGTCACCCTGATCATGAAAAACATGAAGAAGTAGAGGAAAAAGAAACAGAAGAAACAAAAGAATAAAAATACTATGAAGCCGGAAACTTTAATACTAGCTGCATTTATGTTGATTGTAGCATTTTATTTAGCATTTCTTGTAGAAAAGAATAGGAAAGCTATAAAAAATACAAAGACCTTTATAGGAATTGAAGGATTGAATAAAGCAGAGTTGGAAAAAGAGTATCTAAAAAATAAACCGACTGGAGCTGGAACTCCTAATTGGGCGTAAATAATAAATATGAATAATATAATAGGAATACTGGCCTTAGCAGTCATAGTACTTGGAATTGGAGTACTTGTCAATCAAGATACTATAAATAAAGTTCGTAAACGTGTAAAAACTTTAGAACAAAAAACTGCTTAAATAAAACAACATGAATCAAATATACATAATAGTTGCAATAGCATTAGTTCTTATAATAATTGCATATTACTCAGGCAGAACTTCTATGAAGCGTTACCTAATTGGCAATAGAGATCATAGGGATGTTTTATTGTTTATTAATGCACCCGGCACTGATATGAAGGATCGCTATATTCCTGTTAATCCTTAATCAATCAGTGGCTATTAATATAATATCAGACTTATTAATACATCCTACTAAAAAGTATGCAACTCGTGATCTTTCAAAAGTAGATACTATTATAGTTCACCAAACTGATGGATATGATAAAGGAATTAACTCAGTTTATGGTACAGCAAATTATCATGTAGAAACTAAAAAATGGCCGGGCATATCATATCATAGATTTATAACAGATGATGGTGAAATTTACAAAACTAATAATCTCGAAACTAAAAGCTATCATGCTGGAGGGTACAATGAACGATCTGTAGGAGTAGTTGTCACCGGTAGACATAGATTTGATTCAAGTAAAAGTAATGAAGAAATAATTGGAACTACTAAATATAAATCATTAGTTAATTCTATTGTAAATTTATTAAGAGAGCTTCCTAATAAAGATATTAAAATTATTAGCCATGCTAGTGTAAGTACAGAAAGGTCTGATCCAAATTTAGATATGGATCAATTACGAGAAGATGTAAAAAAAAAGTTAAGTCAATGGTGGAAGATAATTCTTCTAACTCTGGGAGTGTTACTGATAATCTACCTAATGTATCGAATATCAAGACTAGGATAAAAAGCCATTTAAAAGAAATTGATAGTTTATTAGATTTATTACCATAGTATAATAATTAAAGTAATGAGAAATATTTATATAGTAGCCGGAATTGCAATTGTGTTAATTATTATAGCATATATGGCTGGCCAGAAAAATATAAAAAATCAAGCTAGATATAGCATGGGTAATTCCTTAGTTGGTTATTTTATTGAGGTTAAAAACTTCAAGCCAAAAAATAAAAATAGACTAACTACAGAAGAAAGAATTAAATTAGAAAGAAGTCTAGCTGATGCTATGCTTTCTGTACCAAGTTATAAGTAATGGCTAGATTATTAGTTATAATATTATTTCTAGGACTAGTAATCTACTTAATAGCTCAGTCTATAATTAATAACATAGTCTTAGACGTAAAATTAAAGAAGATTGATGTAGGTGAAAGTTTTATTTCAATACTACAGGGCAAAGGAGAATTAAAAACAACAATTGAAATACTAATAGAAAATCAAAATAGATTTTCAATACCCCTAAGTAATTTAGATATTGATATTTACTATGAAAACATTTTAATTGCCAACACTGATAAAGTAGATTCTAGTAAAGTTGTCATACCAAAGCAGGGTTATGAAAAATTCACTCACAAGATAAATGTATTTCTAGTTCAGTCATTCTTTGATGTAGTAAGTAAATTAAAAGAAGGAGATAAGATAACTTTAGAATACGTACTGAAAGTAAAAATATTTGGAATACCGGTAAGAATACCACTATTCGGAAAAGCAAAATTTGAATACATAAAAGAATAACAAAATGCCTAGCTCACAAGATAAAATAGACCCACTACAGGGTAATATAAATGATATTCAAGTAGAGATTTCAGATATTGATAGCAATATAGCTGAAGCTAATGCTAAGGTAGATGGATTTGATGCTAAAGCAGCTAAAGCGTTTGCTGACAAAAAGACTTATGAAGCTAGGTGGAAGCAGGCTGATTTCTATTCAAAGCAAGCCTTTAAAGTAAAGGATAAATTATCAGCTAAAAAAAGAAAGGTATGTGGCCAAGCATTTTACGATGGAGTATGTAAGGAATATGTTGGCTGGAGGAATGAAGTAAATGCTTGGATTAAGAAATTTAATGAATCCAAACAAAGACAAATTGATGCTATAAATGACAGTAGTGCTTGGTCAGATACAGTTGTAAGCTTAGAAAAGGAAAAGACAACTAAAGAAAATGAAATAGCCGCTATCCAAAAACAGATAAATGCTATCATTGCTTCCGATCCTGAATTGATACAAAAAGGATTAGATGCTGATGTTAAGATTAAGAAACTTGATACTGAAAATCAGAGAAAGATAATTATACTGGGAGTAGTATTTGTATTAGTATTAATTCTAGGGTTTGCAATTATAAAAAGACTCTAATATGAATCAAAAACAAATCATAGTTTTAGTTATCATAGTATTATTACTACTAGGACTTACTGCCCTTTACTTTTTCTATCGCAGAGATACCGACAAGAAAAAAGCAGAAACGGTACTAGAGGTAGTGAGCGGAGTAGCAGTAACTCCTGTTACACAAACCCCAATTATTAAACCATTATCCGAGCCCATAACTATTAAACCGATATTTACATAATGGGCAAAACAGGGTTAATCATATTAGTAGTAATTGTTTTTTTAATACTAGGAATAATTGCTATCTATTACTATAATAAAAGACAAGAAGAAAAAGCAAAAGTAGCTCTAAAAGCACAGCAACTAGCTGGACTTTCATCTGCTGATATTTCATATAGCGGTACAAACTTTGCTGATGTTCTTAGTGGATTGACTAACATTAACTTAGGAGATATAATACCATAATAAAATTACTATGGCAGAGGGTGCATTTTGGGATGGAGTTAAAGACTTTTTCGGTGGTAAAAAAGCAGATATTGCAGCTGAACAAATAGCTGCTACTGCAACTTTAGCAGGACAGCAATTAGCTGCTGAAGTTGCTATTGAAAAAGCAAAACAAAGTCCAGAAGCGATTGCTGAAAGGAATAAACTTTATATACAGGGTACTATTGTATTACTTGTGGCTGGGATAATAATTACTTTTATAATATTGAAATTTAGATAAAATGAACGGCTATACTACCATAAAAAACGTATCTAGTGGTACGCAAATAAATCAGTTATTTGCTACCGGCGATAATATCATAATTTGGAGAAATTCACTAACAGGTAACGTATTTCTACGTTTACCAAACAGTACAGACGTACCTGTAACTGCTTCTGGCGGTATTAATATTGTTGGTGGTCTTGATCCTACTGGAAATATTGATTTCCCAGCTGGACAAGTTGGTGACTTATGGTTCTTTACGGCCGATGGATCAATAGGAGCTCCACCTGAAGATGTTCAGGAAGGCGAGACTATTACCTGTATAACTGACACTGCTGGTGGAGCAGGAGCAGCCGCTGACTTTATTATTGGGCAAGTTAATCTAATTCCAGCATCCGAAACTGAAGCAGGGTTTGCTAGGTTTTGCACTATTGCAGAACTTATAGCAGGGGTAGCAGATAATATAATGATTTCCCCTTTGAATTTTACTGACATACTTACCAATACAGGTATCAGTAATCTTCGTTCTTTATTATTCGAGCCTCCTACTACAGGCGATCCAGCAATACTAAAATCTCAGGATGCTCCTGATGATGGTAGTGCTGCTAACGGAGCACGAGTTGAAGGTGGTGAAGGTGGAGATGATCCAGCCGCTGGTGGTAGAGGCGGAAATGCTCAAACACAACCCGGTAAAGGAGGAGAAACAACTGATGCTGCAAGTACTGCTGGTGATGGAGGTGATTCTGTTAATGTAGGTGCCGATGGTGGCGACGCTGCTGGTGCTGGAAGTACTGGAGGTGATGGTGGTGATGCTATAGTTGGTGGTGGAGCCCCCGGTGCTGGAGCTACTCCGGGTAAGGATGGAATAATTGACCATAGGAGTCTTTTAAAATCCCTTACAGTTACAGGACTTGTAGCTTTACCGGGAGGAGGCCAAGCAGGGGCAACAGCTCTCACAGCCGTATATAATAAAATAGGAACAGTAGCAACTGCTGGAGATTCGGTTCTTGCGACCAGTGCTTTAGAAGGACGTACTCAAACTATTGTAAATAACGGAGCTGAATCAACAGATGTATTTCCCGAACCGGGCGATAATTTTGAAGGATTAGCTGCTGATGTTGCCGTACCAGTTGCAGTGGGAGCAAATATTAAAATTCACTGTTTTGATGATGGTCAGTTTGATTTTGTATAAAATAATATAATAATTTAGAAAAAATAATATTATGACAAAAGTAAGTCAAGAAAAAATAGACGCTAGGGCTGAAGAACTTAGAGTCGAAGGAAAGAATCCAAGAGAAAGATATGAAATTCTTAAATCAGAATTTCCTGAAAATTATTCTTAATAATCAATAAAAGTTATGAGCGTAAAATTACTAAGAGGTGCTATGCCATCGGAATCTCCTGATTTCATAGCTATAAAAAGAATCGGAAGTACTGCTAAAATCTTCATGGGAGAATTTAGTAGCAATGATACTAGTATTGCTGCCGTAGACAATTCATTTGATGGAAATTCAAAAGGTATAGTATTCGTAGATAATAACGAAGCTGGATTATACTTTAATGGAAATCAATTATTCTCAGCTGGAGCTACAGATGCTACTATGCAATTTAATAACGCTTCAATTAATGTATCTAGCCCGGCCGCAGTTGACACTATTGCTATAGGAAGTACTGGAGTAGGAGAAGTAAAGATAGCAGGGGCTGCTGATAAGATTGGTTATTTTACTGCTTCTCCAGTTGTGAAACAATTAGCAGTGCCAGTAACTTCAGCTGGTATTCACGCTGCGTTAGTTGCTTATGGATTAATAACATAATAAAATAATAAAATGGCTGGGCAAAAAAAATTATCTATAGATAGTGAAGATATTACCGATATAAAAAACCTCTTTACTAATACTATGATGGGGCATATACAAGATAGATCCCAATTAAAAGAACTTATTGATGATGAAGAAAATTTGCTTAATAAACTTGATGTAATCCCAAAGCAAAGGGATGATCTTTTAGATGAAAACAAAAAGTTAAAAGCACAGGTAAGAAAGCTAGAAAAGGATGTCGGTAAGATTAATAAGGGATAAAGTACAATACTTAGGAATAGGAACACCGCCTGATGATCCAGTTGCTGGTCAATTCTTTTTGTACTTTAAAGCAGATGGAATACTTTACCGAAAAAATAGCGCAGGTGCAGAAATTCAAATAGGTGCAGGTGGAGGCGGAGTAAATGTAACAATAACATTAAATAATGGTGAAGCAGGCGCAATGGTCGCTGGTGATGTAGTAGTTATTGATACTGGAGTTGATAGCAGTTGTTTGTTTAGTACAACAAATAAAGATACTAAGGTTGCTGGTGTTATTTCAGTTGGAGGAGCATCAGGACAACCAGTACAGGTATGTACCTCTGGAATAATTGATGCTAAAGTAACAGGAGTTGTATCAAGGGGTGATTCATTAAGTACCTCAACTACAAGCACAAGAGCCAACAGTGCTGGTGGTGCAGTAAATGCAGTAGTAGGGAAAGCTTTGGAGGCAAGTGGTGGTGGATTAGCGACAATAAAAGTATTAGTAAATCTCGCATAATAATATTAAAAGAAACGGTTGAGCAATAATCAAATAACCACCCTCCAATGCGGATGCTTAGAGGGGCAAATTTTAAAACAATGAGTATAATAAAAGAAGCAGACGCCTCGGAGGTAAATGATTTGCTTATAACAGGCGAAAATTCAGTAGACTTTATTGATAAAGCTACTGGAACAATGAAAAGAAAATATCCTGATGGAGCTGGAGGAGTAGCAGTTAGAAATGTTCTTGGTGCAGTCCAAGCCGGAGTGGTAGGTCAGGTTATTCTAGTAGCTGGTCAGATTCAGGTAGTTATCAATGTATTGCAGCCATTGAAAACGGTTGGAATTTTTCGACAGTTACCAAATGGAAACGCAGGTTTTTTATCATTTGTAATTGACATACCAGGAGGTCCGGGTGTACCTGCACAGTTTACTATTAATAGTACTTCAGGAGCTGACACCAGTACTGTAGATTATATTGCTTATGAAGAGCAGGAATAATTGATTCTTATTATACCGGAGGGCTCTATGCTCTCCGGTTTCTAAGTAAATGAATACAAATACATTAATAACTATTTATTTTGCTATAACAATAGTTCTGGTACTTGGACTAGTGTTTTATAGAATACCGAATATATATAAAAAGTACCATCCAAATATAATCAATAATTAAAACTAAAAATCATGCGGCTGAAACAACAGACCTACCGGTTAACATCCAAAGAGAATGTTAGACCAACCATTGCTGAAACTAATTCATTACTATTAGTTGTAAACAGCATGCCTACCAATATATCAATTAAAGACCTTTTTCATAATGGAAAGGTTAATAATGGGTATATAAAAGGATATTCCATACTAGAACAGTTAAAAGAGAAAGATGAGCATTTGGCTTTGTTAGAACACGAAGGCAAAGAAGTTGTCATTAGCTTTACGACTGGGAAAACCGACTACTATATCAAGAACTTAGAAAACCCCACTTTCCAAGCAGAAGATGAAGAAGTTGAAGATGATATTATTTTAGACTGGCTGAGTAAATTACAAATAGTCGAAGCAAAAGTTTCGTCAAGTGCCACAGACGAATCCCAGCCTGACGAAGCGGTGGATTCTACTTCTCAAACTGCTCAGCCGCAGGAAGAAGATGAACCCGCTTCTGAGGGCGTTGGTGAACAACCCGAGCCTGAAGCTACTGAGGAAGAGGAAGCTGAAGAAGAAAAGCCTGAAGATCAACCTGATGAAACAAGCGAAGAGCTACAAGAGTTCATTTCTGATATGACTGAACAGGAGTATGCTATTACATCATTAAATGATGGGTATCATGTTTTCTCAGCTGATGAAAGAGTACCTATTATTATACATGAAAACTCAGCTGATAATAATATAGAAGAGTTTGAAATTACTGACTTCAATGAGGAAGGTGAGACAATCGAATATGAGTTTGAAAAAGGCTTTTTGTTTGTTGATGCTGAAGGTGAATTTGAAATAAATTCTACCGCTAAGATTGAGGCAAAAGCTGAGGCTGAGTCTGAGTAACGACTGTTAATAATTATAGAAAATAGCATGCCAGAAAGTTTGCATTTAAGCAGATTTTTTGGTATGTTGTTTTTCTTACAATTCACCCTCTAATGGCCAAACCTAAGAAAGACCCTAAATGGATTCAGAAGGCTACTTCTGAAATTAAAGGCCATAAAACGGTTGGTAAATTTACTACAAAAGCCAAGCGCCATAAGATGACCCCAGTAGAGTACGCGAAGGTCGTTTTAGCACATCCTGAAAAGCATCATAAAGTAACGGTTAGGGAAGCTCAGTTTGTAAAGAATGTGAATCCTGAGTTATTTAATCCTTCGACAAGCTCAGGAATCAATCCTAAGAAAAGAAACCCCCAACTTAGAAAATTAAGTAAATCTGATTATTCAAGAAAAGTTAATGAAGTTGCTGATAGGGTATTTAAGTTAAAGAAAGAAAATCCTAGAGCAAGATTATCATACGCAACTTATCAGCCTTCAGGAGTTGTTGATCTATTTGGAACGCCTGAAGCCAAAGATACAAGAGGCGAAGGTCGTAGACAATTTTTAAATGATGTTGATGATAAGATAATAGAATTAAAGAAAAAAGATAAATCAATGCCTAAGAAAAAAGACCCAATTACATTAAAAAAAGTTCTTGACATAACCGTATTTATTGATAAAAATTATGAAGGTTGGTCAGATGAAGATTTATCTGATGAATCAACTTTTAAAGAAGTAGCTAGTAAAAATAAAATTAATAAAGAAATAGCTAGTGATATTCTTTATAAATATACACAAGAAGGAAAGGTACCAGCTATTATATATCAGGAAATTGAAAGAGAACATCCTTTAAGTACACAATCTAAAAAAAGTTCATCAAAAGAAACCCGCCGACACTCAGATAAATACTACATTATAAGAGCCCTTAAAGACTTACGCGACGAGTATAGAGGCTCTGATGAAGGTGTCAAAGCTAATCAAGTTGAGAAACTTAGGATAAAGATTAAAGGTGGACAGCATGTAGCACTTAATGATAAGGGAGCATGTATAGTTCAGGAAAAATCTAAGTATAAGTATAAGTATGCTGGAGCAAGAAATATATTAGAGCTTTCAAAAACTGACAAAAAAAGAGCCCTTAAAAAAGCAAAAAGCTTTTTAGCGTTATACAAAAGTGCAAAAAGACAAGGTGATACTATAGCAGGTGGAGAGCCTGTAGATACAGTAATTGAAGAATACTCAATATTAGTAAACGAAATAAGAACTAAATAATAAACACAATGAAAACGGCTGAGCAAGGCAAAGACTATCAATTCACCACAGGGGAAAAAGATATATTCACAGTTGAGAATATAATCAAAGGTGCAGTAAGAATACGCTTTAAAGATGAAAGTACTCAAGTATTAAATCTCGAAACCGTAAACAGGCAACTTGATAATGGTGAAATTGAATTATATTATGAAATAGTCGAGGCGGATGCCGAAAACTTGGAGGCAGGCAAGAATGAAGAAGATGAAGCAAAAGAAGAACAAAAAGAAGAACCCGAAGTTACGGATACTCCTGACCCACTACCCACTAACGGAACTTCAGCTGGAGAAGGCGAAAGACCATACATGGCATTACCGTATGAGCGCTTAGTCGAGAATCTTGAAACGTACAGGAAGTCTTTAGCAAATGAAATTACTGAAGAAGGAAAAGAGAGTATACAAAAAAGAATGCTTTTACTTGAAGATGAAATAGCATTACGACCCAATAGATGAATTTAAAACAGGTAATAAGACTAATAGATGTTTTCTATATTGGAGTCATTCTAATTTGGATAGCATTTAGGTTTGATCTTCCTGTAGCAGTTAAAGTACAATTAGTAATTCTAGGTGGAGCAACTATTATATATAATGGATATAATTGGGTTAAGGAAAGACAAAAAGAGAATTTGATTAAACGTAACGAACACCGAATAGTTCATCTACCTGACCTTAATGTACAGGAAGGTAGTTTACGTAAAATTTTAAATGAAAACTATAACATAAAATTAACTTATTAAAATGGGAACAAGGGATTTTTTAGTGTGGCTATTTGTATATGTAATGGCGATGGTAATACTTATATATGTATATAAGAATTATACCAAAAAGAAATTATTGCTCGCTGAGGCTGATCAGAAATTTTTACAAAAGTATATTACTGACAACCACCCAGATGTTACTATAAAGGTATATAATGGTGATAGCGGTGATGAGTATGAACCAGTAGACAAAGAAGAGTCGCCTGCTGATGAACAGCCAGAAGAAGAAGAAGAATCTAATGAGGAAGAACCAGAAGAGAAAGAAGAAGAACCGGTTCAAGAGTCCAAGCCAGAAGAATCCGAAAGCACAGAGGAGCCTATACAAGAGAAACAGGAAAAATCAGAAAATAAAGAAGAAATTCCTATAAAGAAACTGAGAGCACTAGCTAAAAAGATCAAGAAAGGTACAAGAATAAGAGGAAAAGGTGATTTACAATTACAAGCAAATTATCCGAATGAATTAGAAGCTGAGATAAAGAAACTAGGAAAGAAAAAGGCTATCAAGCCGCCATCAACTAAAAAATAATGACCCCAGCAGGTGCGATAGTTCAGGTATTAACAGGTACAGGAATTAAGGC
>SDBS01001109.1_pt1 | contig 27440 bp, 18 predicted proteins | sample 2277091 | NCBI WGS metagenome assembly SDBS01 (sample SAMN10404972, study PRJNA504765) | marine sediment metagenome | isolation source: marine sediment core GS10_PC15, 163 cmbsf | place: Arctic Ocean: Southern Knipovich Ridge | collected 2010
GTACGTCCATCGCCTTGCCCGCCACCTCCAGCGGGACTACGCAGGCGTTTTTAGTGGCCTCGGTAATTGCCGCCAACCGGACTTTTTTCTCTTCGTCGGTATCCTTGGCTTGTTTACGCGCGGCCATGATGGCATTAAACGCATCGGCATCTTTTTGAATCAATTTGCCGAGGGTGGCGCGCAGGACGTCGGCCTGGCTGATGATCGATTCCATTTTTTCTTTGACTTCGGCATATTTCTTTTTGCCGATGGTCAATCGTCCCACCATCGCTACCAGGGACGCGGCCAGCATCCCCGAGGCGGCGGCCACCGATCCTCCGCCGGGGGCCGGTGAGTTAGAGGCGACCTCGTCGGCAAAGCCGTTCAGGCCGGCTTCAGTGGCCTGCTTGGCCATCGATTGGGTAAGCTTTTCTTCGAGGACCTGGTCGATGGAAAAATTCTCCAATTTGAGATAGTGCTCGGCGCAATCGATTAACGCTTTCTGCGGCGTCAGGCCGACAATTTCCGAGGAGGTCACCTGCACGCCCCAGCGCTCGGCCTCGGATTTAATCATGTTAAATACCCGGAAAATCGGGGTCTTGGTGTAATTGACCAGGTTCATCGATACTTGGGCCTGGTTGCGGTCCTTGATCTCAAAGCCCATTGCCTTGACAAAGCGCAGCCCGCCGCCGCCGAACCGGATGGCCTTGGCGATCTTTTTGGCGATGGATACCCGGGACGTATTCAAATAGGCATTGAAGGCAATCAAGGGGAAACGTACGCCGACCGCCGTCGCTCCGGCTTTTAAGTTCATTTTTGCCGGACCGAAATCGGGTTTGCGGTCGGGGTTGGTTTCGATTTCGTCGCGGATGCCCTCGTACTGTCCCCGGCGGACATCGGCAAGGTTTTCGCGATCGGGACGACTGGCCGCGGCCTCGTACAGATAAATGGGGATTTGCAGTTCATCGCCCACCCGGCGGCCAAGTTCCTTGGCCAGGGAAATACACTCCGCCTTCGATATCCCGGAGATGGGAATAAAGGGGACAACATCGGTGGCGCCCATTCGCGGGTGTTCGCCGGTATGGGTGGTCAGATCAATCAGTTCAGCCGCCTTGGCTATTGCGCAATAAACCCCGTCGGCCACGGCCTTTGGTTCGCCGACAAAAGTCACCACCGCACGATTGTGATCGGCGTCCATTTCATGATCCAAAAGCACAACGCCATCCACTGCCAGCGCTGCGCCGATTATGGCCTCAATTACCTCGGGCCGGCGGCCCTCCGAAAAATTCGGCACACATTCTACAATCGCGGGCATTGTTTCTCCTTTACGCTTTGTCCCCGGTCACTTTCATAAACGTGCAATGATACCTATTTGCAGGCCGAAAGGCAAGCGAGTCACCGCCATCCGATTCTCCGTTAACCACTCGTCGTTTTGATGGTTAGCCGACATTACGTTGGTCAATAGGCGTACGGTAGAGGGTATTTTGACAATTTGTTCGCAGCTAAAGCGAAAAACGCCTCGCCCCGAAGTTCGGGGTGTGGAGCGGATTACGTGGAAGGGACGTCAGTGGGGGCTTTCTTGGTGAATTTATACTTGTTGATTTTACGATAAAGAGTGGAATTGTCGATGCCCAGGATTTCGGCGGCTTTCGATTTGTTCCAATCGGTCTGGCTGAGGACCCAGTAGATATATGCTTTTTCAATCGATTCCATTGTGGGAGAGGAGGGCGGTGAATCATCAACCGGGCTTGTCTTCGGTGTTTGGGCGAGCTTTTCCGGAAAATCGGCCGCCTCCAGCGTGGTGCTCTTGCCAAGCAATACTGCCCGCTCCAGTACATTATGCAATTCGCGGACATTGCCCGGCCAGTGGTATTTTTGCAACCACTTAAGCGCACCGGGGGAGAGTTTCTTTTCCGCAAGTTTCAACCGCGTGCATGAGCGGTGCAAAAAATGCTCCGCCAGTTCCTGGAGATCGTCCAGCCGATCACGCAAAGAGGGCAGGAAGATCGTGATCACATTCAACCGATAATATAAATCGTCGCGGAATCGATTGGATTTGACCATCTCCTCCAAATCGGCATTGGTGGCGGCCAACAGCCGTACGTCGGCGTAAATCGGTTTGGTGGCCCCGATCGGGGTGATCATTTTGTCCTCAAGTGCGCGCAAGAGTTTAACCTGGATGGCGGGAGAGGTCTGGCCGATTTCATCCAAAAACAAGGTGCCATTGTCCGCGGCCTTGAAAAGCCCGTCCTTGTCTTTGATCGCCCCGGTAAATGCGCCGCGCGTATGGCCGAAAAGTTCACTTTCCAGCAATGTCTCCGGTAGTGCCGCACAGTTGATGGCCACAAACGGCCCGCCCAGACGCCGGGAATGGTTATGGATAGCGTGGGCGATCAAGTCCTTGCCGGTGCCCGATTCCCCGCGGATCAAGATCGTCGAATCGGTTTCGGCCACCTTCGCTGCCATTTCCTTCATCTTCACGACCAGGGGATTTTGTCCTAGGAAATTGTCGAACGATGCTTCTTTGATGATATGCTCTTTGAGCGATACATTTTCCTGCTGGAGTTGTTTTTTCTCGAGGAACTTGCGAATGGCGATTTTGATTTCATCGATTTTGAACGGTTTGGTAATATAATCAACGGCTCCGTTCTTAAGGGCCTCGATTGCCGTTTCCACCGAGGCGAATGCCGTCATCACCATGAATTGTGTCTGAGGGCATTCAGCTTTGACCTGCGCCAAAAGCTCCAATCCGGACATCTCGGGCATCATCAAATCGGCGATTACCAGATCATATTTCCCTGACTTGATCTTGTTCAGGGCCTTGATTGATGATGGCTCGGATTCGACGGCATATCCTTCCTTGGTGAGCATAATTTGCATGAATTTGCACATGCTGTCTTCGTCGTCAACCACTAGGATATGATCGGGCATTAGCGGCCACCTAAGGTACAGATATGTCCTGTATAAGTATCGGTTATCCGCTGTAGGATATTTAATTTCCGCGGAATTCCGGCGCTTGAATTCACGGGCTACCGCCCAAAGAATTCTTTGTTTCGGAATGGGGCAAGCAGCAAGTTATGCAGCGAAAGTATAATCAGCGAACCATCGTCAATGTGCACTAACAGTGACGGTTAGTTCTCCTTGGATTCGGCGGCACTAGGTTGCCAAATATGTGGTGTTATTAATACCGTAATCTCATTTTCCAAGAACTTGGTATCCGTATGGCGAAACAGGTGGCCGAGAATCGGGATGGAACCCAGCAATGGGACTTTGCGCACGATCTCCGTCCGATAATTGACCCGCAAACCCCCAATGACCACCGTTTCTCCATCGGCGACCCGTACGGTGGTGCTCACACTTCGCTTATTAGTCACGGGCAGGCCGGTGCTGCCGGAGCCGACTACGTCGGAGACTTCCGGTTCAACTTCCAGTGTGATGAAGCCATCTGCCGAGAGGTAGGGTGTAATAGACAGCGAAATCCCCGTTTTGATCACTTCCAGTCGCGCGTAGGCGTAAGTGACCGAGCCGGTGAGAATGCTGAAATATTCCTCGCGCCCGACGAAGATGCGGGCTTGTTTGCCTTCCAGCGTGGCGATGCGCGGGTTGGCCCGGATCCGCACTTTGCCTTCCTCCACCAGAGCGCTAAGCCGTGCCTGATACTGGCCAATCCATCCTTTGGATTTAATACCAATGTTTTGGAAAAACGCGCCAAAGGTGGAATCGGCCCCGACATTATTGGATGGATAAGCGCCCACGCTGATTTCCTGCTCGTCGGCCGCGTTGGAACCCAGCACGTTCCAGGAAACTCCTAATTGTCGGTTATCTGTGGATGACTCTTCGATCACCAACGCCTCAATCATGATTTGACGCGGCGGTTGGTCGATCTGCGCCAAATCTTCTTTCATCCGCGCGATCAGGTCCGGCGATCCGGTGAGCGAGACAGTGTTTGTCTCTTTATTGACGCCCAGGAAGGGTTCATAATACTTGGACAATAACTTGGGGACGTCAGTCGCCTTGATAAAATTGGGGCGATACAACTCGGTTTCGGTGAAAAAAAGAAAAGACGGATTTTCCGGCCGGGCTGCACCAACTAAGTAATAATTACCCATCCAGCGATAAGTCAAACCATACGGGGTTAACACGCGTCGAAGCGCCTCCTCAACAGTGACGTCCACCAGTTCAACGGTGACAATCCCCATCACGGTCTCATCAGAGACAATGGCCACCTCGCATTGCGCGGCGATGGAATAAATGACCTCGCGCAAGTCGGTATCATAAAAGACATTGGTAATCAGACAATCCGACTCCGCACCAGATCTGGCATACTGGTTTGCCTCCTCTGCCTGTTGCGGGGTTGTGAGTTGGGCTAGGGCTGTGATCGAGAACCATGTCGATAGGACCATGATTGCTGTCCCGATAAGCCTACTTTTCAGTTTTGCTCGGCTTGATAACAAATTCTTTCTCTCCTGTTGCAGGTTCTTTACTGCCGAATGAAATTTCCACCTTGGCTCGATAGCGCCCCGGGGGCAACAATTCCATGGTTTCCGAGGAGAGCATCCGCGGCTCCCCGGGCAGAATCAATACGGAATCCGCTTCGATTTCCACGCGCCCGACATCCTCAAATTTCGGTTTGGAAAGAACGACCAGCGAATCCACCACCGATTTTTCCTCCGCCCACATTTGGATTGTCGCAAAACCTCTGACCGTGGTGTGGACGTTGCCGGTATTAAGGAAAACCGGCTTCAACGTGGCGCCCTGGGCGGCAGTCTCCTCAATTTCGATCCCAATAATTTCACCAGCATATTCGAAATGGGGTGGTACTTTGACGCCAATCGGCAGGAACAACTCCGACGGCAGGAATCCGGCGGCTTCGGCAGCGGTGTCCGCCGACTGCGTGGTAAATAGCATACAGCCGTAGTAACCGCCGGATGCCGTATCCGGGACATTCATCGTTACCCGGACTGTTTGGCGGCGGTTGGGCGCAATGGTAAAAGCCGTCGGTTCATAGGATAACCAACCGGCGACGGCGCGACCGGAATCGGCACTTGGTGAGGTCCACATTTGGCCGTGGAGATCATGGTAAATCTGCCCCAACTTAACGTCGACGTCGACGGGAAAGCTCTCGCGGTTGATGAGGGCCACGCTGAAGGCCCGAAATGCGTTGACGGGCGCCGAAAGATTGATCTGCTGGGGGCGGACATCGACCTCCAGCGGTACGGAAACATCCAGATCTCCCGTCTGGGTTGCGGCCCGGCGGGATACTTCAAAATTGGTCAGCGAGATTGCCGGCGAATGGCCGCCATATTGCATAATCGCGCGCAGCGAGTAAGTACCGGGATTTAGTCTTTTGATTATCGACCGTAAGTATGTTTTGGCCCCGGGCAGAATTGCCCCCCGACCCGCCCCCATCGGGACGCGCCGGATCAATCGACCCTCTTCGTTGCGAATAATCAGCTGCCCCTTGGCCTCCACCAAAATGTTCCCGGTGTTCTTGATTTCCGTGGCCACCAGGATATGGTCCGGCCCATGCAACTTGGCCAGCTTGTCGTCGGTTTCCGGGGTCCGGATAATAATCTCGCCGGATTCCAGTCGTTTTAGGACTCCGCCGGGCCGCTTGATGGTGATTTCGACAAACGCGGGCATTTTAAAACGATAAACCGAACTGCCCAGGCGCCCCGCCCCCGGAGGCGGGCGCTGCGGCATTATTTCAAAGACCACTGCGCCATACGCGCCGCCCATCGCGCGATGGGGTACCTGCACCGGAACCAACACCTCATGGGATGAATTAGGCGCAAGCTCGAACAACGTGTCCGGTAATTCCAGCCAGGAAATGCAGGAATGGGGCATCGCGGTATCACTGAGCAAATATTGCCCCCGCGCCCCCTGCCCGAAGTCCTTTAGGAAAACGCGGATGCTTACCGGCAGTTCTTTGTTGTTATTGCTCAAACTGAATGATAACGTGGAACGGGAACCCGGCCGCAGTTCGACCTTCATTAAATTGGGCGACAACATGACCCGGAAGTCTCCCTGGCCCTGGGCCGGCATCGCGGGGAAGAAAGCTGCCGCCAGCCCCCCCAGGATCGTGGCAACGGCGGCGGTGCGCCGCAACCGCCCGGGGCAACTGTATTTTGCCTGGTGGGTAATAGTCATAAAGTAAAGATATCTGCAAGTGCTCTGGTGCGCAACAGGAAACCCACCAAAATGGCGAGTAAATCGACGGCGCCGAACCTCGCTGTCCGGCGCCGTCTCACTTAGCTTGAATACTCTTCACGACCGGGGCCGACTTGTTGTCGACCACCCGCCGTTCATTTAACAACCCCGGATTAATTAGGGGGCGATGGAGAACCAACCAGGCAGATACGTACCGTAGGTGTTCGATTCTTCATCCTGGTCGATCCAATCTTTCTGTTGATTGAGGGTGAGAATAATCTCCGCCTCATCTTCGTACTCACAGGCCGTGTTGCAATCAACGACACAGATCATGTTCCAGAGTTTCCAGGTAATGCCATCGTGCAGGTAATTGCCCTCGTCGATGGTTCCGACATTATACCACATTGTGCTCTCTTCGAGCAAGTCGTCGTCGTCGTCCAGAGCCGGGCCGGGTACCCAGCCGTTGTTGGACGCGTCGGTGATCGAACCGCCAAAGGCGTAGCTGATTTCAATCTCTCGGCCGTCGGCATTCACCAGGTTGCCGAAACCGTCATAATCGACCAAAATGTCGCCATTGGAGGCGATATGGGCGGTGATGCAGTCAGCCGCGTAGCAGCCCGGCTTCTTGATATACCAATCCCAGCGTGTGCCCGTCATCCACCAGTCAATCCACTGGCCGACTGAGGCATGGATGATCACCGGAATGCGCCAGAATTTCTTATTGCAATTACCTTCCTGGTCCATCGAGGCAAAGCAACGTGCCAACTGGTCCAATTCGCCCAGATGACCAACGCCATCAACGGGCGTGCCATCTGGATGCATATAAAACATTTCGACCTCATAGGCGCCAGCTGGGGGTGGGGTACCGGGCTGGGCCAGGGCCGGTGCGGTCAGCAACGCGCCGATCGCAAGCAAGAACAGAAGTTTTTTCATGGCTGCTTCCTTCTGAGTTGAATGGTTTGTGGGTTTAAGTGATTTGGTTATAGTAACAATTGCCGTACTGTGTTCTGCTCCTTTCATTTGCCTCCTTCCTGGAATTTACTCTCCATCATCGATCCATGCTTCGCTGTTTTCCAAAGTCAAAGTAATTGCGGCCTCGTTTTGATATTCGCATCCGGTCACTACATTAGTGACCTCGATTTTGGACCAGAGGGAAAATCGGTGCTCTTGCTCATCACCGGGGATCGTGAGACCCTGCTGGTTGAAATCGGCGGGCGTCAAGAACAGTAGCGGCGGATTTGGCTCCGCTGCTGGTGCGGTCGCATAAAAAGCCGGTATCGCGCCCGATCCCGAGCCCGCGACCGGTAGCAGGTCGCCAAATGATTCAAAGGTAATATTCAAGTCTATATTACCTTCAACGATCATCGTTGCCAGACGGGAGGCAAAGATGCCGGGCTTGCGGACGTAAAAATTAAACGCGCTGGCATCGAGCGACCATTCAACACACGGCACGAATGGACAGTCAACAACACCGGGAACGGGGATCATTTCGCAATTCCGCCCGGATTTGATCAGGGCATAGACTTCCCCAATGGGATAGCAGGCATCATAGGTAATCGTGAATGTTTCTTCTTGCCCGTCGCCCATACCTTGTTCGTCCAAAAGCCCAAACGCGTCCTCGCAGTGCGGATTACGAATAGCGGCCGGCTCCTCGAAATTGAAGAATTCGCTAGAGAAAGTGAAATTTTCAACGCAGTTGGGGGGCATGGGGAAAACCAGGTGGCTCAAGCCGGGGATGCCCGATACAACTGTGTAGGTGCAGGTGACCGTTTGGGAAACGGAATCACAATCGCATTCGCCTACGATTATGCTTCGGATACTCGCCGAAAACATCGGCGTGGTTTGAGAGAAAGCTGGGGCCGTAATTGCAAAAAAGGCTATTAATGACCAGAGGAGAAACATTCTCCAGGGACGGTGTAGAGATGAGTCCCTTCGCCAATGTTTCGACATATTCCCAAATTCCATTTCATCGCGCATAATTCACCCCATACACGGAATTCCATTTCCGCATTCCCGTCCATGGGAATTGTAGTAGCCCCCCTACAAACCGCTTGCGCCTTAAATACAGGCCACTAGCGTTTGGTTATTAGTGGTTTACATTTACAAAGTCAAGACAAAAATAGGATAAATTAAAAAAAAATTTAATTCGCCCCGGCGTTTCTACTTTTAACCCGATCATCGCCTCACTCACTGAATCTCCAGTGGTGCTTTTGCCGGCCAATATCTTGGCGTAGTCAATAAGCAAGTTTATATGCACGCGTTCACCGTTGCCGAGACTATGCAAAGTATTGCATGGTTTTACATTTATTATACAGTAGAAGCGTGTGTTTTTCTAGCTTGTCGTCGTTGGAATCCTGCTATCACACATGCGCAATGCGCAATGATATAAGCCGTAATGATTGAACTCCAAACGTCTTGCCACGGCGCCCGAATATAAACTTTTGGTGATTTATTAAGGGTTTTTCTTGACGAAGGCATATTCTTTGCTATCTTGATAAAGAGGAAGGCCTTAGGGCTGGTTGAAAGAGGTTATCTTTTCGTCCGATCATGGTCGGTATTTAAAGCCGGGCTGATCTGAAAGGGAATAGGTATGGCGCCACACCCATATGGAGAGGATTCCACATACTCAATCCACCCGCTTCGGGAAACTGGATGGGTTTTCGATCAGCAACGAATGGGGTTAAGCTGGATTTTGAAATCCAGGAAAGCGCTCGCGACATATACCCGTGAGTATCTTGTTTCCGGTTTCATCCTGGTGTTTCTCGCCACTACATTGGTTGTCTGCGCCTGGGTTCGCCGGGCTCGTGCCACGCGGTATAAAGTTATCCATCGCCTGAATTTGGTTTTCAAGCGAGTTATTGATATCACCGTATCGATCATCGGCTTGCTATTGTCGGTCCCGATATTCCTGGTATTGCCGGTTATTATCAAGCTTGATTCTCCGGGGCCGGTATTTTTCCGCCAGGTGCGAGTAGGCGTCAATCGACGCAAGAATGATCGGCGACGGGCGGGTGCGCACGCAACCACCGACCATCGCGGGATTGATCGCCGGGGTGATGACCGGCACGGCCGTCCATTCGAGATTATCAAGTTCCGCACCATGGTGTGCGGGGCCGAGAAAAAATGTGGTCCGGTATGGGCTACGCCCAATGATCCCCGCATCACCAGGGTTGGCACCTTCCTGCGCCGGATCCGACTTGACGAAATCCCCCAATTTATCAATATCCTGAAGGGCGAAATGAGTCTGGTCGGACCGCGACCGGAGCGGCTGTACTTTGTCGAAAAGCTCGCCGACTGCGTCCCCGGTTTCCTCGATCGGTTGCAAATGACCCCGGGAGTTACTGGATTGGCCCAGGTGAAAAACGGATACGACACCTCGGTTGACGCCGTTCATCAAAAAATCAAATACGACCTGGCATATATTCGCGACTGGAATTTGCTGAAAGACCTGAAAGTCCTTTGCGCGACCATTGTTGTGGTCATTACCGGTCGCGGCGCATATTAGGCAAATTGAGTTTCCCCCCTTTTTATCACCGGGCCCTGGGGCCTAACCGATCAGCTGTCCCGAATCGGTAACCCGTAATATTTCTTGCGTAGTGGATTTGGACCGCTATTTTACCGAAAATTGAATGCGGCGGGTAGCCGTGACGGGAAATGAGAACGGCAAAAGCGAAAGGGAATTCGCGTGCGTATTATCCTTCAGTTGACCGCAATTGCAATCCTTCTGTCTTCAGTGGCTGATGCCCAGTCCGACCGGGGAGGCGGGGTAACCATTGCCTCACGCCCATCCGGCTGCACGGTATACATCTCTGGGGATGTTGAGTTGGTTACCACCACGCCGGCCATTGTAAATGAAGACCTCAGGGGGATTTACACGATTAGGGCCATGCGGCCCGGGTATGAGAAATGGGTCCAGCGGGTTACGTTTGCATCCGGAAGCCGGCAGACGCTCACCATCGAACTGGTTCCCAAAGCGCGGTGGAAAGCTGCGGCGCGTTCGTTGGTTATTCCCGGCTGGGGACAATACTATGCGGACGAGAAAACCCGTAGCGCGCTCTGGGGTATTGCGGCAATCACTACGGGGGTGGTGGCCGGAGTGTATGAATCACGTTACCACGACCGCAAGAGCGGTTGGGAGGACGGTCTGGATCGATTCAATCGGGCCGAGACAATTGACGAAAAAGAACGTCTGAGAGACGAGGTATTCACCCTGCAGAACCGGGCGTATGACGCCGAATCCGACCGACAGCTGGCGTGGGGTATCGTAGCCAGTGTGTGGGCGGCCAACTTGTTGGACGCGCTGGTCTTTTTCCCGGAGGAAAAGAAATATTCCGGAATTCCCCTGACCGTGCGACCCGCCTCTGATGGACGCGGGACGCTGGCCACATTCACTTTTACGTTCTAGGCGAAAACGAGGCAAATCCATGTATAATCTGAAATTATCGAAATATTGCAAAATAGCCGCGTTGCCGATTGTCCTGGCAGTGGTATTATTGTCGATATCATGTTCCCGCGATATCGAGCGCCCGACGCGCTACGGCTTGGCCATTGACGCGCCGGCGACACCGGCGGGAATTACCGTCGGGATCGGTGACCGCACTATCCAGTTATCATGGCAGGTGACCACCGGCGCGGGTCAATACCGAGTTTATCGGGCGGACGGCACAGCGGAGGATTTCCGGCTGTATGATTCGACCAACACAGCTTCATTCGCCGACCGCAACGTGGCCAACAATGTGCTATACCAGTATCAGATAGCTTCGGTCAACCCTGACGGCCTCGAGGGCGTGCGTTCGCCGGCTGTTTCCGGCCGGCCCGGCATATTTTCCCTCGCCATTAATGATGACAAGCAATACACAGGTTCACAGGCGGTAACCCTTTCGCTGACTGGTCCTGGCGGCGGCACGGTGCGGATCGCTGAATCCTCCGACCTGACCGACCGCCCCTGGCTGCCGTATGCCTCGTCGAAAAGTTGGGAGCTCACCGCGGGGGATGGCGAAAAAACGGTGTATGCCGAGTTCCGCGATGCCTCGGGTGCCGCCTCGATTGATCTGGTTTCCGATAATATCATCCTCGATACCCGCGCCGTGATTGATTCTGTTGCCGGCAGTCCAGAAGGAACATTAAGCGCCGCAGAGAAGGTGCTGTTCCTGGTAGCCACGGGGGAGACCGATGGTGAGGCCTCCGTGCAGATCGACGATTTTTCGGTGGATTGTTATGATGACGGCACGCATGGGGACACGGTGGCCGGCGATGGTTTATATCATCGATTATGGGAAGTGCCGTATGACGCTGATTTTGAATCGCAAGCGCCAGTGGGTAGTTTCACCGACCGGGCCGGCAATAAAGCCGAGAGCCGTTCCTCACAAACACTATTAACCGTTAGGCGTGCCCCCGATCCGGTGACCGTATTTGCCTTCACCGAATCGGAGGCCCGCATCGGCGTCTCCTGGACCCAATCGGACGTGGATGACTTTGAGTATTATCGACTATTTCGCGACGAATCATCCGGTGTTGGCGATCAATCAACCATGGTCTTTTCCACCGATTCCCGGACGGTTACCACGTTTGCCGATACTGGCTTGGATGCGGCTACTGATTATTATTACAGTGTGTGGGTTTACGACCAGACGGGATTGACGGCCGCGGCCACCGCCATCTCGGCTCGCACGGAAGTCAATACCGCCCCGGAAGCAGTCATTGTCTCTGAACCGGTTGACCTGGATGATACGCGATTGCGCATCACCTGGACGGCTTCGACGGAAGACGATTTTGTCTCATATCGGCTGTACCGCTCTAAAAATAGTTCTGCGCAATTCAAACTCCTTTCCATTATCACCAGCCGTACACAAACGGAATATACCGATGATAATCTGGATCTCGAAAATGAGTCATACCAATACCGGATAGACGTTTGGGACCGTGGTGGTCTTCATACAAGTTCGGAGACAGTTACCTGGGAAGCAAGCGGCGATCCCTTAGAAGCCGTAACAATGACCACGCCACAACCGGTCGACCCCGATTCGACGAGCATCCGCATCTCCTGGACTCCGTCCGATGCGTCAGATTTTCAATCATATAGGGTTTATCGGTCGGCAAATGAACAATGGAATTCAGAGCTTGATCCGATAGGAATTATCAGTACGCGCACTGAGACACAATACACAGACGGGAATGGGGATTTTAAGAACGAAGCGTATTATTACTGGGTTGTGGTGTATGACAAAGACGAAAATTCCGCTAGACCAGTAGATCCGGTGGCCTGGATTCCGCCGGAGAGTCCGTAGGAACGATCAAACTTGATGTGTTAAGGGTAAAATATGATTGAATCCTTAAACCGTTATTTCGCCGCCTGGCTGGCCACGCTTAAGGCGATGTTTACGCCGTGGGTTTGGGGGCCGTTTCTCTTGCTGGCGGGGATTCAGTGTCTGCTGCTATGGTTGCTGGTGATTGCCCCGTCCCCGACCTTTGGCGGGTGGCCGATTGAGTTGTTGCGCTACTGGTTCGGGCCGGCGGTCGGTCATTATCCCGCCCATTTGGTGGTTACTCCATATATGTTTTTCCGGCTGGCTATTTTGTTGTACGGCATTTTCGGCATCGTGGCGTACGCCATGGCTACGGGGGCCTTTTCCCGGAGGTTTACCGGCGCTTGGGACGGCCCCGGCAATTTTCTCCGCAGCGCCCTGAAGAGGTACCTCCCTTTGTTTGTCATCTGGCTGGTTACAACCGGGATTATATTTTTCGCTCTAATGCGGATCCCGGAAGTTATGGCGGACTGGACGTATGGCAGTCCTCGACGTGATATATTCATCAACGTGGCCTCCCGCATCGTGATGCTGTTGTTTATGTCGTTTTGGGCATATACCACGGTCCTGTTGATCGTTGAACGGTCTTCTCTGTTAACCGCCGTAAAGACAAGTTGTCGCCGCTTTCTGCGCCACCCAATAGCGACATTTTTTCTGCTGGGGATTCCGTATGCGATTACCGTTCCTTTCTCGTTGATGGCCTCAAAATCGGCGAATCTGGCTCAGCAATTTCGCCCGGAAACAATCGTATTTGCCTTGATCCTGGTAATTATCACGCAGTTCGTGGCGATGATAATCACCTGCGGGTCGGTGACCTACTTTTACCTGACTGAACCGGCCCGGGAGTAGGGCCGTTACAGGGGCAGGCGAAATGATACCCGGTTTGCAGGTGACAACTCTGATTCTGGCCGGCATCTCGGCGGCGGTTTCCCTGGGCGTTGCCCTTCGCAGCTTGCGCCCGGGCGTAGAGGGCCGGGGATCGGCAATCTTCCGTGCCGCGGTCCCGGTATCCGTGGTAACCGGCCTGTTTGCTCTGGGCGCCGGTCTGATGGTTGTCCCGCGAACGTTCGATATTGGGGAATTACTCATTTTAATCTGCGGCCCCGCAATGCCGGTCCTATGGGCCTGGCTGGGGTACCACGTTATCGCCGAGGCGGAGGAGACGCCGGCGCGTTCCCGCCGCATTTTCGGTTTGGGAGTTTTTGCCGCCGCAGTTGTAATCGTCTATTTGTGGGTTTCCCGGCCGGTATTCAGTGAGGGCGCCTGGTATATCGATCCGGACACGCGATGGGCGTTTTTTATCCTGCTGGTTCTTGGCGCCTGGGCGATGTCTTATTTTGAGCGAACGTTCCGTTGGTCGGTCGGGCAATTGCGCTCGAAGCTGCGCTGGCTTCGACTGTGGCAGGCCTTATATATCACGCTCTGGTTGTTGGCCGCCGGTGAGGGATTTTTCTGGGCCCGCCTCCACGCCTGGTGGCTGCCCGTTTTGGCCGTGGCCCAAACCGGGTCGCTCCTTGCGGCTTATCGGTTCCTGCGTTTTCGGGCCCTCGCCGAATTGCCGCTTGCCCTTTCACGTCGAGCGGCCTACACCTCCGCGATCGTGGTTATTCTTGGCGTATATCTTCTTTTTCTGGGCGTGGTGGGAATAATCATCCGGTGGGCGGGAGGCGACATCGAAACATATATTTCGGTCCTGATTGCCTTTCTGGCGGTATTATTATTATCCGGTTTAATTGCCATGCCCTCCATCGGGCGGCGAATACGCCGGCTGGTGGATCGGCACTTGTACAAAGGCCGGGTCGATTTTGCCGCGGAATGGGCCAAAATCACCGAAGACATTTCCGGAATTCTTGATCTGCCGCCATTAGTCAAGACCGTAGCGAATTTTCTTCGAGAGGCGTTCTCCGACGGAGTGTATGTATTCCTGCCCGTTCCCGGCGGCGGGAGGTTCGGTCTGTATTATCCATTCGGCCACGATTTTACCGATACTCTGCCAGTGGAAGGCGAGTCCGCCGATTGGCTCTGGCGTCTTGGGGAGCCCGTTTTTATTGCCAATTGGGTTTCGCGGGTGGAGAACCAAAAAGAAAAACAGTTCCTGACGAATATTGCCCGGGCGCTGGGCGGCCGGATCGCCGTTCCATTACTGGCGCGTCGGCGTTTCCTGGGGTTCGCTATCTTAGGCCCGCGTCGGGGCCGGTCGGACTACGAAGATGAAGATTTTGAGTTTCTTTCGGCGATGTCCGGACCGGTGGCGTTTGCCGTATTAACCGGGCAGGTTTCCGTGGAACTGCTGGCCCGGCGGGAAATGGATTCGTTCAACCGGATCTCGACATACATCGTTCATGATTTGAAAAACTCGATCTCGATGCTTTCGATGCTGTTGCAAAATGCGGAGAAACATATCGCCGATCCGGCCTTTCAACAATCGGCGCTGAAAACAATCAATGAGGCGGTGGGCAATATGGAGCGTCTCATCGGCAAAATCTCCGGCGGAAAAGACCGCTTGCGCTCCGAGCCGCGGCCGACAGATCTAAACCGGACAATATCAGAAATCGCCGATCGGGCCGGGTTGTCGGCTCACCCGCGCCTTGATTATCGGTTTGAACCGGGCGATATTCCTGCCGCCATCGGTGACCCGGTGCAAATCCGGCGGATCATCGAAAATCTGCTGATCAATGCCGTGGAAGCCATGAATGAACATGGTAAACTGGAGGTGTCCACGGGAGTGCAAAACGACTCGGATGGCCTCTGGGTTTGGGCGCGGATCCGCGACAGCGGGTGCGGTATGACGCGGGAGTTCGCCAGCACGCGGTTGTTTAAACCGTTTGAAACAACAAAGAAAAAGGGGCTGGGCATCGGGATGTACCAGGTAAAGGAAATGATTGAGGCCGATGGTGGCCGCATTCAATTGGCCAGCGAACCCGGAAAGGGCTCGACTTTTGAGGTGTTTTGGCGCACGTCGCGCAATACCGTCCACCAGGAAAAAGTGGAGCGACCCGGCAATGGATTGACTGCGAGATAGGGAATAATATCATGTGGAGACATCCGGGCCGGTATCTTTTCGGCCGCTGATGTCGAACTATGAAAAAAGAAGTGTATTCGGGCGCGCGAGATAGTAATGGCTGAAGATATAATTCTGATTGTTGATGATGACGAGGGTATTCGCGACCAGTTGCGTTGGGCCTTGGAGTCTGATTACCGAATCCTGAGCGCGGGAACGGCTGCTGAAGCGGTGGATACGTGCGAGCATGAATCTCCCGATCTGGTGCTTCTGGATATCACCCTCTCCGACCGTGAAACCGAGCCCAGCGGGATGGATATTCTGCCGAAACTTACCGAGAACGACCCCTTCCGCAAGGTAATAATGGTCACCGGCTCGACCGACAGGATGCACGCACTGGAGGCCATGGAACGCGGCGTGGTCGATTTTTATACCAAGCCGATCGACCTTGATGAACTCAAGACCATCATCCGCCGCGCCCTGTACATGCAAAAACTCGAACGCGAAAACCGGGAATATCGCGAGCGACTGACGCAAAAAACATCCATGGCCAACATCATCGGTGATTCAGCCCCGATTCGCGAGGTGTTCCGGCTTATTGAGACGGTTGCGCCGACCGATTATACGGTTTTAATCACCGGTTCGTCAGGGACGGGAAAAGAACTGGTCGCCCAGGCAATCCATGAAAAAAGCAATCGGCGCGAACATTCGTTTGTGGCCATCAATTGCGGCGCCATCCCCGAGGAATTATTGGAATCCGAACTCTTCGGCCACGAAAAAGGTTCTTTCACCGGCGCGCATTACAAAAAAGAAGGCAAATTCGAGACCGCCGAGCGTGGGACCATATTTTTGGATGAAATTGGCGATCTTTCCGCCCGGCTGCAGGTAAAGCTGTTGCGGTTTCTGCAGGACCATACCATCGAACGGGTTGGCTCGAACAAGCTTATCGAATTGGATGTGCGCATCCTGGCCGCCACCAACACCGACCTTGAGGCGGCGGTCGCGTCCCGCCAGTTTCGCGAGGACTTGTTTTACCGTCTTTCCGTGATTAACATCCGGTTGCCGGATCTGAAGGACCGAGCTGATGACATTCAACTGTTGGCGGGGCACTTCCTGAATAAATTCATGGTGGAAAACAAAAAAAAGCGGATGTCGTTTTCAACCCGGGCAAGCGCAGTACTAGCTACTTATTCATGGCCCGGAAATGTCCGCGAATTGGAAAACCGAATCAAGCGTGCCGTAATCCTCTCCCGCGGTCCGAAGATCGAACCCGCCGATCTTGGCCTGAAGAAAGCCGATGCGATGGGGGCCGAGGGTTCGCTCGACCTCGCCGCCGCCCGGGAACGCATTGAACGGGAAACAATTAGCCGGGCCCTGACCCTGGCCGGCGGCAATATCTCCAAGGCCGCAAAGTTGTTAGGGACTTCCCGCACCACCTTATATTACCTGCTGGAAAAAGTCGGCATTGGCAAACCCTCCGACTCAGCTGGCCAGTAACACATATCATCTGAACCGCCAGCTGGTCTCGCGGCCGCTTTTTATATTCCGGCGTATCGTTGCACCTGGTAATGGCCTGTCCGATGGTGTTCGCCGGGCCATTGTTCAAGTATTGTACAATTCAGGCCGACTTTAGAATTGGGACCTCTTGAATGTAACGGAGGAATTCGGTGCAAAAGCATATTCTCCTGGTCGATGACGATCCGGAGGTAACGCAGGCGGTATCCAACTACTTTGATCCCGCCGATTACAAATTTCATACCCTCTCCGACGGTGATCGGTTATTGGAGGTCCTGCCGCGGGTGACCCCCGATGTCGTGCTGTTGGATGTACACCTGCCCTCCGTATCGGGACTGGACCTGCTTAAAAAAATCAAACAGGATAATCCCGGTCTGCCGGTGATCATCGTTTCGGGACAGGTCTCGACCGACAATGCGATTGAGGCCATGCGGGAAGGCGCATTTGAGTATTTAACCAAACCCTTCCGGCTGGAAAAACTACAGGAGACAGTTGAACGGGCGATTGGACAGTCTTCATCGAAACGGCGCCCGGTACCGGCCTACGATGAAGTATGTGTCGAATGCGACCGACTGGTGGGGCGTTCGCCGGAAATAGTGGAAATTGCCAAGATGATCGGCCAGGTGGCCCGTTCGGACGCTTCGGTTTTGGTCCTTGGCGAATCCGGTACGGGCAAAGAACTCGTCGCCCGGGCCCTCCACCGCAATTCCCTGCGCAACGAGGCGGCGTTTATCGCGGTAAATTGTGCGGCTCTGCCCGAGACATTGTTGGAATCAGAATTGTTCGGCCATGAAAAGGGTGCGTTTACCGGCGCGTTGAGCCGGAAACTCGGCAAATTCGAACAATGTGACGGCGGGACTATTTTCCTTGATGAAATCGGGGATATGACCCTGCTCACGCAAAGCAAGGTGCTGCGTGTTTTGCAGGAACAACAATTCGAGCGCGTGGGCGGCCAGCATTCAGTCCATGTGAATGTGCGTGTGGTCGCCGCGACCAACAAATCCCTGGTCGAGGCGATGAAGGAGGGAGCGTTCCGCGTTGATTTGTTCTACCGGCTTAAAGTGGTCACGATCCATCTGCCTCCGTTAAGGGAACGACGGGCCGATATTCCACTTCTGGTAGAGCATTTCATTGAGAAATATTCCCGGGAGGCGCGAAAGCCGGTCAAGGAATTGGCCGGTGATGTATCCGATACAATGATGCGGTACCCCTGGCCGGGGAACGTCCGTGAATTGGAGAATGCCATTCACACCGCAGTGGTACTCTCCCGGGAAGACCGGCTGCAGTTGAGCGACTTTCCGCTCTTTACGGAAAACGCCGATTCGCCCGGCCTGGATTTTGATAGAATCAGAAGTGATTATTATCGGCTGTTCAGCTCGGTGATTGAGCCGATCTTTTCGCGAATTGTGGCTAATTCCGAGGGGCATATTTATGCGGATTTGGTTGCGGCCTTGGAGCGCTCACTGATCTCGAACGCTTTGAACGCTACGGACAACAACCAGGTACAATCGGCGCAGATACTGGGAGTTTCGCGCAATACACTGCGCGATCGCATGAAAAAGTATGGCATACTATAGGTCGGAATATCCACCAATTGCCGAGTGTAACGTCCGGCCCATCTGTGCAAAATATGGCCAGTTGCCGGGGTGAAATTAGCGGCGGGAAGGTAGATTCAGAAAAGGGAGTAAAATTTTACGGCAAAACAGCCGACAACTAAAAAGAGCAGTTTGAAGCTCGGTTGCGAACCTGGCGGAGGTCTTGGGTCTCTCCCGCCTGACTTGGGTTTTTTTTCAACGAATGGTTCAGACAATGAGTATTCCATTTCGTCGCCAATCAAAGTGTATGGCTGGTTTAGACATCGGCGCCTCCTCAATTAAATTTATCCGCCTGGAAAGCCGCGCCGACGGCTACGCGCTTACGGCGGCCGGTACGCGGGAATTGCCACCGGAGGCGCTGGTGGCCGAGGAAATCAAAGACCGTGAGGCCATCATCCTGAACATCCAAAGTCTGGTGGATGCCTGTGACCCGAGAACCCGCGACGTCGTCGTTTCGGTCGCCGGGCATGCGGTAATCACCGACAAGTTTGAAATCGATCAGAAATCCGGCGCCGAAGCCGAGCAGGCCATTCTCTTCGAGGCCGAGCAGCGCAGCCCGTTTGACGTTGATGATGTCTCGATAGCTTACCACGTTTTGCGGGAGGATGAGGAGCGCCGCAAAATGGAGGTCCTGTTGGTGGCCGCGCGCCGGGAATATTTGGTCGAATACTTGAACCTCATCACCGACGCTGGATTAAATCCGGTCATCGTGGACACCGATTCGTTTGCCGTGTACAACGCCTACGAAGCAAACTACGAACCGGACCCCGACAGGATTACGGCGCTGATCAACATCGGTTTCGATACGACAAACATCATCTTCCTCAAGGATGGGCTCTATCATTCGACTCGTGATGTTTCCTCGGGCGGCCGGGCGATCTTCGATACTATTCAAAAGGAATTCCGGTTGAATCGCGACTTAACCGAAAACGTCATCCGTGGCGAACTCGACTCGACGGTAGACCAGGAGATGCTCAAGACCACCATTCTCTCGGCGGCCGAGGAACTCTTAACCGGGCTGGAGGTGGCGTTCTCGTATTTCAAGTCTCTGGCCAAAGTCGACGCTGTGGACTGGACGGTCCTCTCCGGCGGCGGTGCGTTGATCCCGTTTTTACCGGAGTGTATTCAGTCGCGGCTGGGAATACCTATTGAAATATTCAATCCGTTGCGAAACATCGAATATGATCCGGAGCAATTCGGCGGGCTGGACCCGGAAAAAATTGCTCCACTTCTGGCCGTACCAGTGGGGTTGGCCACTCGCAGGGTGTAAGGAACCATGATTGAGATAAACTTACTTCCCAAGGAGATGCGTCGACCCAGTGGGTTGGGACTGCCGAAGTCCGCCCTGATTGGCGCGGGGGTGGCGGTGAGCGTTCTTGTGCTTTTGGCCATCATCACCGGATATCAAATGTACCGTCTGAACGGGATCGACGATCAAATCACCGAAGTCCGGCGCCAAGCCGACAGGATGCGGGAAGATATCATCCTCGTTGACCGGCTGGTGGACGTAAAGACGAAGATCCTGGCCCGCCTCGCGGCAATTGAAAAACTGGACCGCGACCGTGAAAGCTGGGCGATGATCCTCGACGAACTTTCCAACCGGGTGCCTGATTTCCTCTGGTTGACCGCTTTCCGGCCGGCCGCACCGAAGGGCGCGGCCCATCCCGGCCGAATCAGTTCGTCCACCGCCGCCCAGCCGACCGATTCGACCGCCGGCAGCAAACCACATTTGGCTATTGAAGGATATTCATTTACCTTGAACGGCCTGGCGAATTTCCTGATGGAATTGAATTCATCAGACTATTTCGACGAACTGCAATTGGACTTTGCCAAACTGATTAAGCTGGACGAGCAAAAAGCATATAGTTTTAGTCTGCGTTGCCGCCTGGAAGACCCCATCGCACTCCGCGAGGCACGTGACGTGGAAAATGCCGAGCAGGATGGGCTCGATGAAAGTAATGCGAACCCGGAAGAGGCCTTCCTTTTCGATGACGATCAGGGGTTTTGAGCGCGGCGCAAATGACGGGACATAGACAATGGATTTGAAAGATCCGAAAACTCAAAAAATCCTCCTGGCGGGAATCGGACTGTTCCTGGTAGTCTATTTCTGGCACTCCAAGGTCTATCAGGGATATGAAAACAAGATAATCGCGCATGCTCAGGAGTACGAACAGATTCAAACCGAATTAAAGAATGTCGAAATGAAATTTCGGACGTTAGGTGCGCTCAAGGAGGAGTATCGCCAACTGACACATCGGTATCACGGCGTCGAACGGTTGTTGCCGGAAGCGCAAAACGTCCCCGATTTCCTCTCGGAGATTCATTCGGCTGCTTTGGAAGCCAATTCGCAGATAGTGGAAATCACCCCGATCGGCGTCTCACCCGAGGGGTTCTATAACCTGGACACGTATCGGGTCACAATAAACACCAACTACCACGACCTGGGCTGGTTTTTGGCGGACGTCGCCAACTTCCCGTTTATTGTTAACGTGTCGGCGGTGGAACTTCAGGAAGTGCTCAGCGACAATGTTGAAGTGGACAAGTATAATCAGGAATATACGATGACGGCTTCATTTACATTGACAACCTATTTCGTCCAGCCATCAGAAAGACTGGTATTGTTCGATATGTGATGGCGCCGCGGGCGGGTCACGATTTGAGGATAACGGATATGACATACAGACGAACTCAAACCTGCTGGATGGTTGTTATATGTCTGCTTTTTGCCGGCTTGCCCGGTTCGGCGTCGGCTGACGTCGATGTCCGACAGTTGACTCTCACGCACAACGGAGTGTTCACCGAGTTGATCGTCCATGTCCCGGGCCGTCTGTTGAGCAATCATTTTATTGAAGAACCAAAGGCCGGCCGGCCGTTTAGGTTGGTCGTCGACTTTAGCGGAGCCGTCCACCAACTAGGCCAAAAGAATTTTGAGGATTTGCCCTCGGAATTTGTGGCGCGAATTCGCACAAGCCAATATGCGACAACTCCGCAGAATGTTGTCCGGGTGGTTTTGGACCTGAAGCGGGAGGTAACATATAAAGTCTCGGTCGAGCCCGAAGCGGTCATTATTTCCCTGGTCACGCCGGGAGAACCGGAGATTGAACCGTGGTCGTCCTCTTCGACAGTACATGAGCCCGTATCGATTCAGCAGCGATTCGTTGTGGACGAAGCCGTGCCGTCAGAAACCGTTAAAGACGAAAAAAGCCGACGGTTTCTGGCCCGTTCTTATGCTCCATATAATGAAGCAAAATCACCAAAACCAGTGGTGGCGGTCAAGGAGCAGATCTCCGAAAGCCTGGCGCCTGCCGAACCCGTAATCCCTGAAGAGGATAAAGTGGTTTCGATTGTGCCGCCGGCAGAATCTCCGGCGGAAGAATGGACAGCACTCAATCCCAACCAGGTTACCTCAGAGACGACCAAACAGGTATGGGTTTCCGCACCCCAAATAGAAATCACCGAAAATACTGAATCGCAGTCCACTGTTTCCGAACCACAGATGGAACCGGAGACGATTGAGGTGGATGTTGCCCCGGCCGTCGAGGGCAAACAGCGGTATGCGGCGGTTGTTCAATATGACGTACCGATCGGGCCGGAATGGAAACAAGAGCCCGCGCAGGAACCCACTGAACCCAGGGTTGAAGAAACACCTGCTTTAGCCGAAGTTGAATTGCCGGAGAGCCCGGAACCGACCGAAGAGGATGCGGTAACCAGGGCTGAAACGCCTTCCGAGGAGGAGTCACCGATCCCGGTCCAGGACCCAGTCGAACCGGTGGCATCCGGGGGAGCGGATTCCGATGAAGATCTCCCGCTTCTGGCAAGGCTACAACGAAAGTTCTTTGGTCCTGCTGATGATGAGCGGGTTGCTGCCGATCCGGATTCCGCCGCATTGGCCCGGATCAAGGCCCTGGCCGCAATATCCGATGAACCGGCGAGCGACGATCGGGTCACCGAGGATCGTGAACAGGCCGCGCCGCCGACCCGCCATGTCGACCGCGAGGAGTTGGAAAGCAAAATCGCCGTCGGCGATCCGGATGCCGTCGCGTCGATACATGCCGCGACCGACGGCGGTCCCATCGGCGGCGAGACAAATCAACGCACTGCCTGGAAAGGTACACCGGTTCGCACTGACGCTGCCAGAAGAGAAGTTACCTACGAGCGAGCCGGCCGCCGGGACCCATTTCATCCATTAATTGAGGGTCAGCGATCCGGATTGTGGACTACCGCCTTACCACGTGTCGATGCCCTGCGCCTGGTGGGGATTTTGGAAGACTATGACGGCACGGTCGCGCTGTTTGAAGACATGGAAGGGTATGGGTATATCCTGCATGAAGACGACCCGGTCAAAAACGGTCATGTGAAGACCATCGGTAAAAACCGCGTCGTGTTCCATATTGATGATTTCGGATGGGTGCATACCGTAGTGCTGCAATTGCAACGGGATGCGTCCATGCCGGTGCCCGATTGGGCAACCGAATTTGACGACGAGTAATTCATGGGGAGATATAATGATTAAGTCCAAGGGTATACGAAAGAGTGTCGCGGCATTTATTGCCTTGGTGGTCGTCATCGGTTTTGCGGGCGGCGGATGGGCCCAGGCGGACAAACCGATCAAATCGCTCAGCTTTCAAAACGCCGATGTGCGCTCGGTGATCAACTTCCTCTCCGAGTATTCCGGAATTAATATGGTGGCGGCCCCGGCCGTGGAGGGCGATGTAACCCTCAATGTACATGACGTGACCTGGGAACAAGCCCTTGATATTCTGGTTTCCACGTATGGGTTGCATGCCGTGCATGAGAAAGGTTACATCCGAATCATGCGGGCCGAGGATTTCCAGCAGGAAGAGGACGCTCGCGAACAGCATGATGCCAATAAACGGCGCCTGGTCCGAACGGAGACCCGGATTATTGAGATTCTGTATGCCGCCGCCCAGGATATGGTCAAGCCGATTAAGTCGATCATGACCCCGCGCGGGAAAGTGGATGTTGATCGGCGCACCAATTCGTTGATTGTCACCGATGAACCGATTAACGTCGCCGCCGTTGCTGATTTCGTTAAAGAACTTGACCGCGAGACCCGGCAGATCAGGATTGAAGCGAAGCTCGTGGAGGTTTCCACCGACTACCTGGAAGAAATCGGGTTGGATTGGTGGATTTCCGGTACCGGAACCGGGGGCAGCAATAACGATAAACAGTACGATAATACGCTTGAAGTTGACGGGGCGACCGGGCGCGTTTCCGACGCGTTGCTCAGTTATAATTTCCGCACGCTCCAACGCGGGTGGAACCTCGACGCCACGATTGAGGCGATTGTCTCCAATGGTAAGGGAAAAGTGATTGCCCATCCTCAAATCACCACTGTCGATAACAAGGAAGCGCGCATTCAGATGGGCCAACGTATTCCGATTAAGGAATTCGACGCTTCCGGCAATGTGATAATCACCTTCACCGAGGTCGGTACGATCCTGCGGGTTACGCCGCACATCACTGCCGAGAACCGGATCCTGATGCATCTTCGGCCGGAGCGCTCGACTTACGAGTTCGATCCCAACGGTGTGATCATCTCGACCAATAACGCCGAAACAAACGTGGTTGTTGAAAACGGGCAAACGGCGGTCATCGGCGGCCTGACCACTCAGGATGAGATCACTATCGAATCCGGCGTGCCGCTTTTGAAGGATATTCCGATTATTGGCCGGTTGTTCAAGTATAAAAAGAAACAAATTGAATCGCGGGATCTGATTATTTTTGTCACACCTACCATCGTGGATACCAAAATGATGGGTTCGGTTGAGACCGGTCCCTAAGCGCGTTTAAGGGCTGGGGAGTTCTTAAGGCAGTCGGTTAAAAGGAGAAAAAATGAAGAGGCACAATGCACAGTGGCGATACGGAACGCTGGCGGCTGTAATCGGGTTTTTAATCGTCGTCCTGGGCATCGGGTGTTCCGCGCCGAATAATCTCAACGAGACAGCGGTGATCAACGCATTCACGGTATCACCCTCGACGCTGTTGCCGGGTGAATCCACGGTTATCGAAATCGAGGTCACCGACAGCCGGGGCGAGCCCCGCGAGGGTGTGGTCGTAACTCTTTCGGCGGATCCGTCGAGCGGCGGCTCTTTTGCCACGACAACGCTGACCACGGGTTCTGATGGCACGGCCGCGACAATCTTTACCGCCTCGGCCACCGGGACGGTGACCATTGAGGCCGCCATCGATGGTGGGGACTCCCAATTTGCGACTATTACCGTCGAGGATGAGGCCTCGGCCGCCGGAAGTATCAGCATCAGCATTACCCCGGCGGTTATGACTGCTGATGCCGTGTCCCAGGCGATCATCAGTTGCCGGGTGGATGACGCTGATGGCGAACCGGTCCCTGACGGTACGGAAGTTAAACTGGCGGCCGGAGAACAATTCATTGATGCCGACAGGAGCGGGTATTTCACCCCCGGAGTCGATGAAATTATCGATGACATCGATGAAGACGGCGAGTGGGATGCCATCGGACAAATAGACTCGAAAGTCACGACAACCGGAGGCCTGGCCACGGCCTATTATACTGCGGGCACATTCGAGGCCACGGTATATATCAAGGTCACTGCCACTATCGGCGCTTCAGTTATTCAGAAAGAGGTGTCGCTTTCACTTTCGGCCAATACCGCCTGCATCGAAATCGAAGTCGAACCGCGAAGCATCCGCGCCAATGGCGTATCACAGGCGCTGGTTACCTGCCGGGTAACCGATGCCGGCGGCCAGCCCGCCCCCGACGGCACCCAGATTTTGCTGGTGGCCGGAGACGAATTTATCGACGGCGATCAGGACGGTATTTACATCTGCTGCATCGATACGTTAATAACCGACAACGACAACGATGAACTGTGGGACGCCATTGGCACGATAACTTCGACGATTACCACTGTCGATGGCGAGGCCTCGGCGATTTATACCGCGGGCGCCGGCGCCGCGACGGTATATATCAAGGCGACGGCCGTTTTTAATTCGGCGTTTGTCCAGAAGGATTATGCCTTGTTTCTCCTGCCCGACAGCGGGGGGGTAGCCGTCGGAGTCGAACCGTCGCGGATCCGCGCCGATGGGACATCACAGACCCTGGTGACTTGCTATGTCTACGATGCCGATGGTAATCCCGTCGCCGACGGGACCACCGTCAAGCTGGTCGCCGGCGAAGGGTTCATCGATGCGAATATGGACGGGCGTTATGCCTGCTGTAGTGACATTTTGTTGACTGATTATGACAGCGACGGGTTATGGGATGCTATCGGCAGCATTGCTGCGGAAATCACCACCGCCGGTGGTATGGCCAGTACATATTACACCGCTGGTACACTGGCCGGGCCGGTTTATATCAAGGCCACGGTGACCGATCGGGATATTCCCATTCAGGGCGAGGGTACAGTAACACTTTTGGCCACGGATTCAATTGCTTCCATTAACCTGACGCCCGAACGCGGCCGCGTGCAGGTCCGTGGTACCGGCGGCATCGAATGGAGCAGGGTGACGGCCACGGCATATGATGCTTTCGGCAATCGCGCGTCACAGGATCTGCCGATCGACTTTACCATCACGGCCGGCCCGGGAGGCGGCGAAAACATCAACGGCGATCCGGTAGGCCCGGTAACTGCATTGACCGACGTCAACGGCGAAGCCGTCGTGACTTTCAATGCGGGTCTAATTTCCGGAAGCGCCCGCATCCGGGCGGTCGCCGGCGGGGTGGTTTCCGCCGCAACCCAAATTGCCATCATTTCCGGACCCCCGGCTTATGTGTCGGTGGGGGCCGAAGATTGTAATGTTCCCTCCTGGGAAGAGTACAATTACCTTAATGAGATTACGGCGGTGGTCAACGATCAGTGGGGTAATGAAGTTGCCGATTCCACCGCGGTTTATTTCTGGACCGAGCAGGGAACCATTGAGGGATTCGGTCCAACCAAAGTCAGCTTTACTGAACGCGGTGTCGCAGTCTCGATCTGGCACTCCTCCAAGCCGAAAAACGACGGCTTGGTTTGGTACTGGGCGGAGACCGAAGGCGGGGAAGTTGCGGACACTAGCGTGTTCATCGAATCAGGCCTGCCCGGCACAACAACGATTTTGGTTGCTCCGACGAATTTATTGGCCGATGGCCTGGATTGGGCGCAAGTCGTGGTCGAAACATACGACCTAAACGGCGTTTTCATGGATACCGACTATCCGATTGATATGAAAACGACCTATGGCACCATTATGTCTGGCGCGCTCGGCGATGGCTGTCACAGTAGTTATTATGAGACCGAGTTATACAGCCAGGTATTCGACCAGGATAAATCATACTCGATTCCTGATGACGGGATCGCTGGAGTCTCACTGCTGGAGGCCATTGCCGGCGGGTATTACGGCGCTTATGACTCGAAACAGGTTATTTTCAATTCCGCCGCGGCTTACACTAAAAATTGCGAGATCGACGTGGCAACTACCATCCCCCATGGATTCACCGTGCCGGCATCGGTCCTCATCAAGGACCGTTATGGCAATCCGCTCGGCGGGCACAAGATCGTATTGACCTCGCAAAACGGCACGATCACCGGTTCGCCGCAATTTACCGACGCCTGGGGTGTGGCCGGTGGATTCTCGTATACCACAACCAGCAATTTTGGTATCGAAGTCGATTTCCTCGTGGTCGAGGACCAGGACCCTGCTTACGGTGATATCAGTTTCAGTCAGAAGATTACCGTCAAGGAAGACGAATAAATTACGGCTTGACCACAAATTCAGACCGGGCGGGTTTCCTTATTGTGTAAATTCTTTTGTGTAAAATTAGGTTTCGCGGATAAGCAGAACGGGCATATCCAATTAGGGAATTATTTTAACGGAGGATATGCCCGATGCGAGAAATGGATTTCTCAGAGGGGA
>SDBS01001110.1_pt1 | contig 27437 bp, 26 predicted proteins | sample 2277091 | NCBI WGS metagenome assembly SDBS01 (sample SAMN10404972, study PRJNA504765) | marine sediment metagenome | isolation source: marine sediment core GS10_PC15, 163 cmbsf | place: Arctic Ocean: Southern Knipovich Ridge | collected 2010
TTGAAATCATGTCAGAGAGCCCGGTTTTTGCAGGTAGTTCCTTTATTGATCTAAAATTATTTTGAATAGGTTTGCCGCCAATAAATTTCCAGATATATGCATCAAAGCTTCCATGCTCATGTTGAATTTTTAAAAATACCCTGGCATTTCGAATGGCTGATTTAATCTTTAAGCGATTACGGATAATGCCTGTGTTTTGTAGTAATCCAGCTTGTTTTTTTTCGTCATATAGGGCAACTTTTTGAGGATCGAAACCATCAAATGCTTTTCTGTAATTATTTCTTTTTTTTAGAACTGTCTCCCATGAAAGTCCAGCCTGGGCTCCTTCTAAAACAATCATTTCAAAAAGTTTCCGGTCATCATGAACCGGTACACCCCATTCATTGTCATGGTACTCGCAATATATTTTATTTTCGGGATCAACCCAGGAACATCTTTTCATAATTATATAAATTAATATTTTAATGAAAGAAACTAAGAAAATATATTATTTAATTGGTTGCCTTAAAATGGTTTTCATTTTTTCAGGAACTGTTTTCCTTGGATCTGAAAGATATATTTCATGATGCAATCCATTTTCACTATAACCATTTTGCTTCATTAAATCTTTCATTTTTTGAATAGTTTCAGGTTCTGTTGCATAAGGTCCAATATGCATGATTTGGACACATTTACCCTCGTCAATTATTTCAAATTTGATTTTCTTGATCAAATCTAAACCTTTTTTCTTAAATGTTTCTTCTTTTGCGTTTTTCACAGTTTCAGACACTACAAAATCCGGCATACGGATCAGGAGTCTCCAATACCACTCTGATCGTGGGACTTCTAATGCTGGTTTATTTGATTTCACCCACCATAAACCTTCTAATTTGGGAACACCAAAATCTTTCCCCTGCATCTTGCAGATCTTTTTTACTCCATAAGCAAATGGATACAGTGCTTCAATTGCTTTTGAAAAAACTTCTCCAGCAGGCTCCCCTTTACCTTCAATTGACAAGTATGGAACTTCTCCAAATTCAACAACTATTGGATTGTTTTTAGCAGTGTAGTACTGCCGGTATTCTTTTGCAAAATCTAATTTTGTGGTCATACTGCCTCCCTACTGATCAAAACTTATATAAATATCTAATGTTCAAATTCAAGTAACTGGCAGAGAGAGTGGGATTCGTTTGAGTCTTTAAGCACGCTTACAATATATAGCATGTAATAGATATTTATACCCGACAGCCATTTTAGTCATCACTTTTTTCAATAATATTTATGGTTGTCATTTCAATTTCTTTAATAAAACCTTTTGCGCTTTTTAACCAACTTCCAACAATATCTCTATCAAATTTAACAAAATCTTTATAGTCGCCTTCCTGTCTCTCCTCGAACACCGTTGAATAAAATTTTCCCCATTTTTTATCGATCAATCCTTTATTTATGAATTCCTTATTAAGGAGAGCTCTTACTCCGGAATGTTTGGATGATGAAAAATTTTTTGATAGAAGCAGACTATTTACAGCATAAAATATAGCATAGTATATTCTATTTACTGTAGAAGTAAGGGATGCTTTTTGAAACATTATTTTTACATCTTGTAATGTTTCTTTGGATTTTTTTAGACGGTATTTTATTAAATCAACAAGTTCTTTTTTCAAACAATAACACCATCCTTTTCCACTTTCTGATATAGAGGCATTACTTTATATTTTGAAGATCTCCAGAACTTTTTTCTTTCAATAATAAATCCAAATACAATATTATTATCTAATTCAATATCGTAAGCAATTTCTATAATTTTATCCTTCAACTCATGGTCAACCTCTTCATCTACCAGTATAAGAATATCAATATCTGAAAAATCCTCAAAATCCCCTCTGGCTTTCGACCCAAATAAAACCAATTCTACTTCAGGAAAGCTTTTTAGCAATTTGCTTTTTAAATCATAAATTGCATCTATTTCTTTTTTATTTAAATTCCTGTTTTCTCTTTTTAAAGTTTTCATTTTTTATTAAAACTTAATTATCTGGTAAAATTATTTTTGCTATTATTCACTATTAAAAATCTAACCCTGATCTAAACCAGTAATTATAATCTTGGTTTTGTTACTAATATTTTAACCTCTTTAATAAAATATTAAAATTAAAAACATAAAGTTTTTACCATGTTATCACTCACTAGCTCTACCATGTCTGATGTTAAACTGTATATATCTGGCAGACGCAGTCGCAGCCAATTCGAATTATTTTTAAATATCCGCCCTCATTCAGATATTGCCCACAAGGCAGATTCCTTTATATCAGAAAATATCTACAAAGGCAAAACAGCTACATACTCAGGGAATGTCTCATAATAAGATCGCCAAGGAATTAAATACGAGCAAGACTACTATTATGAGAGCATGCAAATATAACATTAATTGAATTTAAATATTAACAGGATAGTCATCTTATTCCATAAACTTTTTATTTAATTATTAAAACATTTATTAAGCTTATTGAGAAGTTCTTCAATGTTCTTATTAGTAGCATCATCCAGTTCAGGGATTTGTTTTTTAACTTCTTGCAAAAACAATCTTGCTAATAAAACTTTATCTCCATATTTTTTAGATTTATTGACCTATTCACTGTTAGAGGATTTATATTCTAGATTTTCATTATGTAATATAAATTTTTTAAAATCTTTTAATGAGAAAATATCTTCTATGGCTCCTTTATCCTCTAATACCGAATTGATTAATTCATCTTCAACACAAAGTTTAGCCTTTAGGGGTCCGACATCGGAAGGATAATATACTCCTGCATGTATGACTCCGGAATTTCTTGAGGATTGATTTTCCCCATTTATCTGGCTGTTTCTCTCTATTACTACTATATCTTTTAATCCAGTATATTCACTTGCGATCCGGTAGGCCACTGCACACCCTATGACACCTGCACCAATTATTGTTATATCTACTTTTTCAGACATTTTTCACCCGGTCCGATCTATTACAAGGCCACATATAAAGCTGATTTCCATTAAAAAGCATTTTACCAGAATAATGATATATTAAAATATTCTTACTTATATGTTTTTACCAACAGTACTATAATTTTATTATTATCATTAAAAAGTTATTTTTATAATTATAAAAAATCCATAAGATAGGGGTTAGTCATGGAAAATTTTAATTTTTATAATCCTACAAGAATAATTTTTGGGGAAGGTACTGAGAATAGAGTCGGGAAAGAAACAATAAAATTTGGGAGTAAGGTGCTTTTGCATTATGGTGGAGGAAGCATTAAAAAAACTGGTTTATATGATAGGGTCATAAAATCACTTGAAAAAGAAAATATAGAAGTAGTGGAGCTGGGGGGAGTAAAGCCAAATCCAAGATTAAGCTTGATCAGAGAGGGAATCGATCTTTGCAGGAAGGAAAAAATCGAATTTATTCTGGCAGTCGGAGGTGGAAGCACCATTGACTCAGGAAAAACCATAGCAGCAGGTACGCCATACGAAGGGGATGTGTGGGATTTCTTTACCGGGAATACAGATATAATAAAGAAAACTATTCCACTTGGTGTGGTACTTACAATTCCTGCTGCTGGTAGTGAAGTTAGCCCTGATATGGTTGTCACCAATGAAGATGGATGGTATAAAAAATCTGGCATCGCTTCGGATCAACTGTTCCCAAAATTTTCAATTTTAAATCCAAAAATTACATATACCCTGTCACTAAAAAACACCGCTATTGGAATTTCAGATATAATGGCACATATATATGAAAGATATTTTACACTTGTTAAAAATACAGATCTTATTGATAGATTAGCTGAAGCAACTTTAAAAACGGTTATCAATAATGCGGAGCAAGTAGTGTCTGATCCTGAAGATTATAATTCCAGGGCAGAAATAATGTGGTCCGGGAGTATTGCTCACAATGATCTCCTGGGAACTGGTAAAACCTCTGACTGGGGATCCCATATGATAGAACATGAACTTTCTGCAATATATGACATACCTCATGGTGAGGGTCTTGCAATAATTTTCCCCGCCTGGATGAAATATGTGTACAGGTCAAATATTGAAAGATTTGCTCAATTCGCTTCCAGGGTATGGGGTGTTGATATTTATCTGGATAATCTTGAGAGGACAGCGCTTGAAGGTATTTCCAGAATGGAAGATTTCTATAGGAGAATCGGCTTGCCGATCAGGTTAAATGAAATAGGAATAGGTGATGACAGGTTTGAAGAAATGGCAGCTAAATGCTCAGAAAATGGAAATGTGGGAAATCTTAAAAAACTTGGCAAAGACGATATATTGGAGATCTATAGACTAGCAATGGAATAGCTCATCTCAATATTTATTTAGTTTTTTGATCAATATCCCACCGTTTCCCAGCACTTAAAAGGTGCGGCGATCTCTTCGCTTACATATACCTGAGTATCAAGTATTTGGAATATTGAACTCGGTACATATGGGGTCACCGGTCCCAGCAATATAAGTCTCGAGATCATCCTCTGCCAGGAAACAAAAGTGCCCATGGTCTGAAGTGCATGCAGCTCCATCCTTACTCTTGCACGTGCAACATCAGCTGGCCCTATAGTAGCTGCTTTAGGCGGTACATTTGCAATATCTCCGGACTGCCCAAAAACACCATGCAGTGAGTTCTGGCATATGGTCAGGGGATGCAGGGTTAATATCCTTGCGTCCTGCTCCAGATACTCGTCCATATCATCTTTTAAAAATTCAGGGGAGGGATCGACAAAAGCTATATGTCCTGCCCAGCCGGGACCCGAGTAACATACATCGGCACCGCCTTCACCTGTCTCGGTTATCATCTTTGAATAATCACCTATATTTTTATTTGTAGGATAAAAGACATTTTCTAATGGCATGCGCAGTTTCTCATCTATCTGATACACAAAATAATTAAGCATAGAATGTGCAAAACCAGCCTTATAGCTGACCGGAGCGATATTACCATCCTGGTCCGCCCATTCGTCCATTGCAAATATGTACAAATTCCTGCAGTTTACTTTGTGATAATTAATAAGCTCAGCCACTGGTATATATGTCTCAGGTTCAGGATTTCCAAATATCAATACCTGTTTTTTATCCAGGTCATCCGACATCTTAATCCTTGTAAAAATATCTCCTATCATTATCGGATGAGGATTTTTGATGACCTTAATCTTCATTTTGTCATTGGAATATTTTTCAAGGTCTTTTCCATGCACTGACCTTGCTTTTTTCAGCACCTCTTTGTCTTTAAAAGGCACAAAATCTGCGGGTTCAAAATTAAATTCACTCACCTTTTTACCTCCATTATCACTTCATGTGAATTTTTCATTTTTTCTCAGTTAGAAAAATTTTAATAAATAAAACACTTGATCCATTAAAAGACGGATATTTTATATTACAAAAAGCTTTTTTAAGTCAACAAGACAAACATGAGGATAATATAAATACTGTACCTGGCAATTCATAAATTCATTGAAGATACCAGGCTACTCTTTTACTGCCCCTGCAGTCAGGCCCTTAACAATATAACGCTGGAATATCAAAACAAAAACTACCGGAAATATAACTGCCAGTACAGCTGATGCAGTTATCTTCCCATACTCTATTGAATATTTTGTTATAAACTGTGCCAGTGCCAGCGGCAGAGTATGAAACCTGGTAACATTTATTATTGCCATTGCACCCATAAATTCACCCATCGAAAAAACAAAACATATGACTCCTGAAGAAACCATCCCCGGCAGGGAAACAGGTACGATTATTTTCATCAATGCACCTATTTTCGATGCCCCGTCTATGCGCGCAGAATCCTCAAGATCCTTAGGGATAGTCTTGAAATAGCTGTATAATATCCAGGTGACTATCGGCAATAGCCAGGATGTCTGCATGATTACCAGGCCCTGGAGCGTATTTGTAAGGCTGAGCTGCTTAAAAATCAAATAGAAAGGAATAAGAAGTGCAACAGGAGGAAGCATCTCTGCAAAAATAAGTGCAATAAACACTATATTTGAGCCCTTGAATTTTAATCTCGCAAAAGCATAGGCAGCAAAAATTCCAAATACAATACAGATTACTGTCACAGATACTGCTACTATCAGGCTGTTTTTAAGTGCTATGGCAATATTTACCTTTCCAGCTCCCAGGATATTAATATAATTATCAAAATTTATATTCCTGGGAATGAAATTTGGTGTAGCTGCATATAATTGGTCCTTTGGCTGAATGCTGGTCATCACGATCCAATAAAATGGGAACAAAAAGAATCCCATGGTTATAGTCAGGAAAAAATACAGCATTATTCTTTTCATTTTCTTTAAAGTATAAAATTTCGTTTTCATATTACGCTATTTCATTCCTCCTCATAGTAATAACATACCCTATTGTTATCAGCATTGAGATCATGAGTATTACATAAGATATGGCTGACGCATATGATAAATGATAGAATTTAAAAGCATTGTTCCAGTCAAATAAAGTCGCATTTGTTGTAACATTGCCGGGACCGCCTTTGGTAAGCACAAAGAACAGGTCGAATGCATTTATTGCAAATATGGTTCCGAGGATCGTAGAGATAAACAATGGAAACTTTATCAAGGGAAGTGTTATGGAAAAGAAGGCCCTTATCCCACCTGCACCATCCATATGTGCAGCTTCATAAAGATCCTCTGGTATTGTCTGCAATCCGGCAAGTATGATTATTATAAAAAAAGGTGTGCCCTGCCAGACATCTGCCATTATTACAAATGGCATGGCAAATATCCTCAGCGATAAAAACGGAATATAGTCCTGTATGATCCCAAGTCTTTCTAAAATAAAGTTAATAACACCGACTTTGGAATGAAGCATCCATTTCCACATGAGGCCCACCACCACAAATGGTGTGGCCCATGGGATTATTATTAGTGCCCTGGTTATACTCCTCCCAATAAATCTCTCCTTTAGCATAAGCGCTACCAGGGTACCCAGCACTAATTTAATTAAAACTGTAAAAAAAACAAACTGAGCTGAGACCTGGACTGAATTAATAAATTCCGGATCGGTAAAAGTCTTTATATATTGAGAAAATCCAACAAAATTATAATCCCTAATATTTGCAAACTCCACATCACCAAAACTCATCACAAAAGAATATATGAGGGGGTATGCAACAACACCGATAACCAATAATAATGTAGGAGTTACAAGAACAGCAACAAGTTTGGCATTACTTTGTTCAAAATCAAAAAATTTTTTAATGGCTGCTTTCACTTTAATAAAACTCCAAGATAAAAGTTTGTATTTATATGTTTATAATTTATCCAGATTATTGCTTCTTATAAGATAATTATATTTATTTTACCCTATATTGCTATTGTTGGTATCCCCTTTTATAAAGAGGATACCAACAATTTTTTACCTTATAATTCCTTTTACTTGAAATGCTACTACTGTGGTACTGACTGCTGAGCATCAGCAAATGCCTGTAATGCGGCACATGCTTCTTCTGCAGATACTTCTCCCAGAAGAGCCGGGTGTATCTGTGTTGCAGTTTCAAGCCTCAGTTCATACGTGGTTGTTATAGGCGGGAATTGATCCGCCAGATTTTTCTTTACCAGGTCAATGACAGGCAAGTATGGAAGTGCGTCTATTATTTCCTGATCGCTAAATTGTGCAGTATATACCGGGATACTCTTATCCACTATTGATCTTTGTTTTGTGAACTCATAAGAAGTAACGTATTTTATATATTCTGCGGCCAATTCAGGATTTTCAGCTGATTTAGGTATCATCAAATATTCATGTCCGTCAAGTGTACCTGTCATTCCCTTTTCCTTACCGGGGAATGCAAAATAACCGGTATTCTCAAATGCCTCGTCTGTAAGGAAGCCTGCATACATCTCCCACATAGACATCATAGCAATATCACCCTGGTCAAATAGTGATGAGACCTCCTGCTGTAGCTGAACCAGTATTCCTGGATCGATCAGATCTTCATCCAGCAGTGATTTCATAAATTCTACTGCCTCAACTGTTCCGGGATCATCAAAGTTAAATACCAGTTCACCGTCTACCCAGTTATATTCATCTACACCTGATGACTGCATGGTCAGGATGAAGTTTAAGAAGAAGTTCTCAGTGGTCCAGTCAGCAACATAATTATAATTTCCATTATAATCATTTACTTTCTTGAGTGTTACAAGGAATTCATCCCATGTCTCAGGAATTTCAGCTTCTGCTTCCTCGAATATGGTCTTATTGTAGAACATGATCTGGTAACTGGGCAGGATAGGAACTGCCATGATCTCTCCACGGAGAGTTGAGTACTCAACCAGTTCCGGTACCATATCGGCAAATACATCTGGCAGAATATCAGTTAGCGGTGTGAGTTTGTCCGGAAACTCTATCCAGGCATTTTTTCCATTACCCATTACATCCAGTTCTTCATCAGTTGCAAGGATCTGAGCCTGCTGTGGGAACCACAAATCCCAGCCTATTTCATTATAATCAACAGTTACCCCATATTCCTTTTCGAACTGTTCAGTCCTGGCTTTTAGTCCTGACATAGCCAGATCAGGTGATAATTTGACGACTATGGACTGGCCCTCAAATTCTTTTGTTACTTCTGCTGCTGCTTCTTCTGCTGCAGGAGCTGCTGCTGGTTTGCAGCTTGACCCGATCAAGACTATGGATACCAAAAAGACCACCACTAGCATTCCTACAAAAAACTTTCTCATTTTGTCCCTCCTTAAAATAATAATTTTTTGTATTAACAGCATTGGATTCTGTTTTATTTGATTTTGGTATCAAAATAATCACAAAACCCGTCCGGTCAAGAGAATTATTTCCTCACCTCCGATCTAATATATTTTGTGATTCTAAGAATTAAAATTAATAAAACTATTTTCAATAATAGAATATAGTTTTATCATCGCACTAATCATTATAACCCACTTTATAAATCTTTGTCAAATGTAGCCGGAAATAATATTTATAAAATTTTTACAGTAATTTCTTAATCAATATAACTTTATTAATGCATTTCCGCATCACATGTCCCAATTCCCGGCCTATAGAAATTGAATTGTACATCTGGATGATCTGCAAGCAGTGACATGGGAACAGAAGAATCTGGAATTTTCTTAGAGATCATCAAACTGGTCAACCGCATTCCAAAAGGATTGTCGTGAGTACCGGCATGCCAGATTGATATTTTCGCCGATTTCCATGTCTCAACCGGACCTACTGTTATTGCCTGTGAGGGGATGTTCGAGACAAATCCGCCGCCAGAAGTCCTTGCATTCTGGACGATCGTCATCGGATGAAGATCTACTATCCTGGTTCCCAGTTTCCTATATTCCTCAGGACTGGGCGGATCATCCCTATACTTTCCCTCTCTCTTTGCCGGGTCATTAAATGCCCAGTGTTTGACATCTCCCTGTCCTCCCTGCATGATAAGGCATTTCGCACTATCAAAGGACTTTGAATACTGCCTAATATTGTCAGCCCTTGGGAAATGAATATTTTCTGGAGGCATCACAAGTTCCTTTTTGATCCTGTTAAAGCATAATTCCATATCAGCTCTTTCAAAACTGAGAGGGTCGGATAAGGGTATTTCCTTTCCATTTACATACCATTCATCCATTCCCCAGAAATGCCCATGCCTTATATCTATTTCCAGATCATTGACAATTTGGGCAACCAGTGACAGCTGTTCTGTCGGCCCTACCGGTCCACATATTCCAGCAGGGCGGCTTTCTGTTGCCTGCTGCCAGCATTGGATATATTCTAGAGCCTCCGCAAGATAAAAAGACCTCAAGGTATCGTAAAATTTTATGGTAAAGCCCGGCCTCTCAAGCTGTGCCAGATCATCGACTGTAAGCCAGGCAGCATCCTTTAATAACTTCTCATCTAATGTAGTATAGTCCCACCAGCTCTCCGATACTTTACTTATATTCCTCATATTTTTCCTCCTCTTTTTATTAAAAAATCTATTATTTATAAATATATATCTTAATTATTTACTATGTAGATAATCCTATATTTTAATGCCCTCATCCAGGATTTGAAGTCTGGCGATTCCCGCTTTTGTTCCTAAATAGTCACTACATATTCCAGATACCTTGGATTTGAGGGATTAATATTTTTCTTTATAGCCCGGTGATATCCAATAAGCTGCCCGAATATTTGAAGGAAAACTGTCTGCAATGATTCTTCCAATCCTAAATCAATATTAATCAGCCAGTCATATGCATTACTTGATCCATCTATAGCTTTATCATCGCAAATAATAAGTACTTTTGCACCAATTTTCCTAAATTCCCTGCAAGTCTTTAATTCATAATCACTACCATTTTTTGAAAGAAAAAGCACCACCAGAGAATCACTATCCAGTATTGTATTATGTCCATGCCTGTATTCGAGAGTCTGCCAGAACTCTGTATTTGTGATGGACATCTCCTTGACTTTCAAAGCTGCTTCTCTTGCCACTCCATAAAATGGTCCATGTCCCAAAAAAATATACTTTTTAAAATCTTGTTTTTTTATGATGGAATTTATTAAACTCGAATAATTATCAAATCTCTTAAAAAATACTTCACAGTTCGAGGATAATCTCTCTATCAATTCTTCCTTGCCATAAAGGGTAAAAAACAGACATAAAATAAATGTAGTAAACCCGGATACAGCCCGTGTAGAAGTAATACTTCTCTCCTGACATTGCTTTAAGACCACGGAATAATTACTTTTTTTTGAAATCTTACTATCTGGAAATGATGTCAGGCACAATGAAAACCCTCCGATCTTTTCTATTATATCAAGCGCCATTAAAGTATCTGATGTCTCTCCGGTCCTTGAAATAAGAATAAATATGTCACTGTCAGATCTATTTTTTAAATAATTATCAGGGAAAAATAAAAACTCTGAAGAAGGAACACAAACCATATTTTTATCAGATAAATCCCTGTATATAAATTCCGTAATAAGTCCGGTATGGTAGGAAGAACCGCTTCCGATCAAATAAATATTTCCATGGTCCTTAAAGATGCTGACAAGCTTATCTTTTTTCTTTAGAAAATCAGAAATGGCAGACGGCCATATCTTTCCCTGGGATTTAATTTCCTTGAAAATAATACTTCCATTTAATATTTTTTCTTTACTTTTTTTATTCATCACTTAAACCTCTAATATTTACCGTGCTTCTCTATGAGATATGGAATCGATCTTATATTTTCAATTTTAGCGTCTGCCGGAACTGAATCACCGCTACTCAATATAAAATTTCCCCTGTCCTTGTTCTCTAGTATTAATTCACTGACATATTTCTTAAAATCATCCAGTTCCTTTAAGTAACAATTCGCCGGGATCCCTCCCATTATGCATACTCCAGGTAGAGCTTTCTTAAACTCCCTTATAGAAACATTTCCTGTTGGAGGCGGTGAGACTGATTCTATACAGTCTACATCTATCCTGGAAAATGATTTTTTTAGTCCTTCAAGATGCCCGCAGGCGTGTACAACAGATATCTTATCTCTACTGTTGATTATCCTGCAATATTCATTTATAACAGGATTTAAATATTCATCAAAGAAAGCTGGTGAATAAAGGGTGGTACTTGCATCTTCGGGAATCACTATGGCTGGGATATCGGTTTTTGCATAAACTTCATAACACCGGATAAATTTTTTAAACATCTTATTTATCAATTCAAGTGTCTCTTTGCGGTAATCAAAAAAGAGATAATGAAAATTTTCCATACCCATAAAGCATTGGATGAGCTCATATACAGGTGTACTGTGAAGTACGGCTGCATTCATACCGGACCCGCCTATCTCATTTTCCATATCAGCAAAATATTTACCCAGGTCTTCGTACTCCAGACTTTCTATCATATAGGTAAAGATCCTATAATCTTCAATCTTTTTAATTGGAAATTCAGAAATGAATACAGTATGTGATTCTGGAGTATAAGTAAACTTTGCTGTTAATTCACCAGAGGGGGTTATAAATTTTCTGGTTATAGTCTTATCATTACTACTTTTATAATAATCTATATTGCCTATATAATTATAGAATTCGGTCAGCCAGTTTCCGCTCTTATCCTTTTCTACCAGTCCGCTATCATTATAGGTTTGGACCTCAATCCCGGGACTTCTGGCTTCCATGCCAAGCCAATTAAACACATCAGCTCCGACTTCTTTTAAAAAATCAGAGGTACTCATATCACCTAACACACCTCTATGAAAATTAATAAAATAATCAGTGATCAAGCCTGACCATGGTACTCTATCTGGGATTTTATGATTAAGTGCTGCCATCAGTCTTTCCCTTGAATTCATGATTATATCAAACCTCCCCTGTAATCCCTCAATGTAGATAGAAGCATTTGAAAATTTTCATCAGTGCAGTCTGATGTGACTTCGTGAGAAGGAGAGATTATATATCCCTGATACTTACCCAGTACTGCGATCCTATCGGTGATCTCCCTGCGGACATCCTCCGGGGTTCCGAATGGAAGTGTTTTCTGTGTGCTTATCCCGCCAAAAAAAGTTAACTGCCTTCCAAATCTCTCAGACAGCCAGACAGGATCCATCGCTTCGGGCTGGATAGGGGAAAGCACATCCAGTCCGATCTCTATAAGATCAGGGATTATGCCGGCTAAATTCCCGCAGGAATGGTGAAAGACAGGCAGGCCCTCTGCCTTATACACTTCCCAGAGCTTCTTGTATCTATCCTTGAAAAACTTCCTCCAGGTCTCAGGTGACATTACGAGGCCTCTCTGTGTCCCAAAATCATCACCTGTATACACGCCGTCTATATTCCCTGTTTTTATGACTTTTTTTGCCATTTCTATATTGAACTCTGTAATGCCGTCCAGCAAATAATTAATTTCCTTTTCCCTGTAGTAAAAATCAGTCAGCACATTTTCATAACCCCTGAGGAGCCAGCTTCTCTCAAAAAGAGTAAACCCCTGGTCGAATAGCATAAAATAATTTATTTTTTCTTCAGGATCCACTGTTGCTACAGAAGATACTAGTTTTTCTTCTGGATTGGGAAATATATATTCCTTAAGATCCTGGGATCCAATAAGTGGATGATGCCTTATATGAAAACCCTCAGTAAGTGTCAGATCCCACCCTACTCCCCAGACATCATACTGGATACCTTTTTCTTTATCAGTTCTAACTTTATCATCCAGAAAAAGGTATTTAATATGATTATCCAGCCTCTCATCGATTTGGTCTTCTTCAATATTTAATAGTTTTTTAACCTTGTCTTTCATCTCAGGAGTACAGTCTATCTGGTTTGGCAGTATGTCCTGGCTATTTCTATTAACAGCATTTAGTATTTTTATCTTTTTTTTCATTTTTTAATCTGGCCTAGATATCTAATCTGGTAGTATAGCCCAGACCTTTAGGTTTATCAGGATCAAGACCCTGTTTTAGAGTCTTTATATAGGCAAATACCTGGAAAACAGGAATATTTATAAATGACTCTACGAGCTCATCTCTAAAGCTGGCATCATCGAGAAAATATCTTATAATGCCTTCATTTTTTAAATCTTTTACACCTTTTCCTATAATAGCTATTCTCGATTTATTTTTTATTATCTCGCCTACTACAGCATCGACATTACGCAGTTTTTTGCTGATCGTCAAAAAAAGTACCAGGCAGTCCTCTGAAAGCAATGCTTTGGGCCCATGATTAAATTCAAATATGTGATAAGAGTATTCCGGTATCCGGGACATCTCTTTCATTTTTAGATCTGCTTCAACCGCCAGCGGGTAATTAAAGCCGCTGCCCAGTGCAAAATATGAATTAAAATCATTCTCATCAATATATTCTTTTACCTCATCAAACAATAAAGATATTTTACTTTCAAGATAGGTACAAAGACCGGAGAATTCTTTTAATCTATCTTTATTGTCCAGATATCTCGTCAATATGACACAATATGAAAATAACATGGCAGAGAAAGATCTTGTCATTGCAATACTTTTCTCTTCAGCATTCCTGCATACATAATGATCTTCCGAAATATCTATAAAGCTGTTTTTCTCCCGGCAGGTAAACGCAAAGGTCTTTATTTTTTCCTGGCCCTTGAATTTATTTATTACCTCTATGCTCTCAGTTGTCTCTCCAGATCTCGAATAACCTATCAATAAATATTTTTTATCCTTATTAATATATGTCTCTGAATTGAAAAGCAGTTCAGAGCTAGGAAGTGCAATTGAATCAAAGCCCGATACAGTATTGGTAAAAAACGAGGAAGCCATTGCAAGATTATAGGATGTCCCGCATCCAAAAAAAACTATTCTATCAAAATCTTTGGAGAATAAATCCGTACTGATTTTTGTTTTTTCCCCTACTATCTCATCAAAATTTTTTTTCCAGCTTTTAATCTGACCCTTTATTTCTTTATATGTATGATTACTGTCCATCTATTATCCTCTCTATTTGTTTTGACCATCTTTCATTTTTTTAATATATTCTTTCGATACTTCCATAAGCTTACTGTTAATGACTGCCGGGTCTTCCTGGCAAATATGGACCGGGCCCACCCACATCCATGGGATAGCTATTACATCAGGAGCAAGAATATCCATTAAGTTCTTAAAGGCTGCAACCATCTCATCAGAATCCTTCATATTGGTAAACTCAACAATCGCTACTGCCTTATGGTGCTGGCGGAAAACTTGTCTTATCCTCTTATAATCATCCAGGCAGCTATAATATTCACAGGTGATCCCATACGGTTTAGGGTTGTGGTCCCAGAAATGCTCCAGAGCTGTCTGGGGACCGCAATTATGAATAAAACCGGGCCCAAATTTTCTAAATTGGCGGTTGCAATAAGGCAGATCGAATGTAAAATAATCATCCGGGCTGTAAAGAGGCTGCAGGTCGGCCGATATCAGGCACTTTTTCCCTTCCGGGAGCCATTTCTCATCCCATTCAGTTGAAGTGATATTATCAATGCCGCCGGCTATTTTTATTACTTCACTCTCAATATCGATGATAATATCTGTAAGGATATCAACAACATTATGGACAGCTCCCGGGTCATCCCGCATGGCAGTAAAAAATAACTCAGTGTCGGTTAACTCATATGCCATCAGAAATCCATTACCACAATCCAGGTTGGATGTAGGTATTTCATAGTTTGTCGCTTCCATTATATACCTTATTCTCTCCAGTCCTTCAGGTATCAGTCCCCTGCTAAAAATATCTTCGGGCCTCTTGAATTTATACATATCATCTATATTTTTTATTGGTTTTGTAAGGGGATCTACATATGGGGCCTGATCCGGATATTTTGCCGGCTTCCTGTCACTACTGTAAACTGGTCTCATGCCAAATATGCTCTGGATGACTATATATCCCAAATCTGATTTTATTGAAGGAATATAATCTCCTCCGGAGACTTTTGAGAGCGAACTTTTTATCTTATCCAGCTCATACTCTAACTGGATCTCCTTGTTCTTGTATACTTCCGTCAGGGTATATCCATTTGAATTTGGAAAATGGGTTATGAGTATTGGGATATGGTCCTGGCCGTCAAACCTGTAGTCCAGCACATCCCTTATCAGCTGTTTTCTCTGTTCGGTCTCACCGGCAGATATCAATTCATCCAGTATCATTTATCTTCCCCGCTATCAATTGCTAAAACATATTTCTATATTTCTTCCAGGTATCTATAAACTTATATGTATTTGCCCAGACATTTTCAGTTTCTTCACGGACATTATCTACCGGGGAGAGAATAAATCCTCCGCCTCTGCCAAGTATTTTTATTGCTTCTATTGCCGCCTCCTCGGCATCTCTGGCAGTTCCCTCTTCAAGAGTAACCGGGCCGCTTACTCCGCCCCATAAAGCTTTTTTCCTGCTTGAAAACTTTTCTTTTACAATATCCATTTCTGTGCCCTTTCCCTCTTTTGGGTCAAGCCCTATCAATATATCTACTCCTGTGTCCAGTATATCATCTATTATTGGCAGGAATGCAGAGGTCATTATATAACCATATTTTTTACCGGCCTGATGGACCAGTTCCGCTTCCTTTCTAATAGTGGGGGCAATAATATCTTTATAGGCCTGCGGGGTCCAGAATTCAGTTGTCTCATACCAGGCCCTTCTAACTACAAGGTCAACATCGGTAATATCAAGATAGATCTCGATCTGCCGCCTGTTCCATTCACTTATAATATTCATATATTCTTTAATGATTTCAGATTTTGTCAAAGACAGGGTCATGATATCCTCAAAACCGGATAACCAGGACATCATATCGGCTCCGGAGATCAGGGAATAATTTCCTTCATTAAATAGATTTCTACTCATTTCTCCGGCAATCTGAAGGAGGCCATGTTTGTCCGCAATTTTTTTTGCCTCAGCGGCCCGGCTTCTAAGTGTTTCAATATTTTCCTTGCTGAACGGACCCAATAAATATTTTAATTTATCAAGGTCTTTTTCTGCATTTAAAAAAACCTTTTTAGCTCTCGGGATAATATAATCATCAAATATGGGAAAGAAATCTTCCGGGGGCCAATCATTCCTCTGGACCACTTTCTGGGTCAAGGGTCCTACAGGGGTTTCCAGCTTCCTATGAAAATATTTATTGCCATCGGTTTTTTCAATCCATTCGCTATATTTTGTATCCGGATGGAAAGAATGCTCCAGGGTACCCACATTGACAACAGAATCCAGACCCATTTTTAATTCTTCTTCAATTGCTTTATCCTGCTCTTTAAACTTATTGGTCAGATTGAAAAACATCATAAACGCACATGGAATATAATCCAGGTCACTATAATCAATAGCACCAAGCATCCTCTCCTTAGAAGTCATCTCAGGTCTCATTATTTTTCCCTTCCTTGATATGATATTTCATTATCGATTATACCGATCATGTTCTTTTAACTATTTATATGTTAAAAGTGTTAAGTTCCAATCCGGGCAAGAATAACTTAATTTTCCAATAATCTAATATTAAATAAATTGCAGAAGTACTTTATCTCTCCACTTAGATCCCCATAAGTCATATGAATGTATTCACTTCTGAGATTCTGGACAAAATTATCAATATTACCGTCGACTTTGATCAGTGCATGCGGCCATATCGGATATCCGCATTCGGCCATGATAGATTCTTTTTTGCTCTCGCTGACAGAGATTGCCTTGCCGGTAGTCAGGTGCAGGACATATTCTGAATTTATGCGTGCAAGTCTTATAAGGGTCACTTCTCCGGGCTTTGCAAATAGTTTTGTGCAGATCCCGCTTGCTTTTGCCTCGAGTGTCGGCTGTGTAAGCAGTTCTACCTCCTCTTTCGGATTCAATGTTAGTTTTGGAGAACCTGCACCATCATCGATCAATTTGATCATATTTTCTTTTTTCATGGCCAGGTTTACATCTGCCGTAAATACCGGTTCATCTCCTATCCTGAGTAGACCGAGTATGTACGCCGATAATGCTCCATTGGCATCATTAAGACATGCTGTAACAAATCCCCTATTGGATAATCTACTTTGGGCCAGACATGCCGAACAATAGTTATCGCTAAGATCAAATGTGCATTTCACACCGGTAAAGTCATATCTTTCTTTTTCTATTAACTTCTCCATTGCAAGATAGGTCCTTATTGATCTCTCAAATACCTTATTAAATTCAGGAACACTTTTATATTCATCTTTTAATATTTCATAATAATCTTTGACTTCCTGTATAGAGAATTTTTCCGCTTCTACCACTAATGTGTACTGATCTGTAAATCCTGTAAGTATACCAAAATCCTTCAACCACTGATTGGGATCCACTATCCCTGTGAGTATACCCATCCCCTGGCCGCCAATGGAGCCATAACGGGATCTGCTTAAAATGTTTTTTACCATACAGGCCCTTGAATACTTAAAAATACTATCCATTACTGATCTGTCATCTATATCTCCATAAGCTACCAGATTTTCAATACCTACCTCATCAAATCCACCCCTGGTAGCTGCAAGGCCCCCTATTGACCATGCTTTTGAATCATCTATTGCATAGACGATCAGGGGTTTATGCATATTCCTGGCAAACTGTGTTACCTGGTCCGCCCAGTTCCACGTAGATATGTATAGAAATATCACATCAACATTCTTATCATTGAATCTTTTTTCAGTATCATCGAATTCATAAAAGGATCCCAGGACATCCTCTATCACCACAAGATCCAGGCCACTCTTCGTCAGGCCATTCTTAACTTTTTCCAGACTCTTCTTATCAACCCAGTCATCTCCAGTCTCATTTTTTGCTTCCTTATGTGTGGGACAGGTAATTGCAAGAAATCCCACTTTCGGTGCTCTCATGGTTTTCACCTTTGTAAAGTTGATTAAATATCTATAGTTCTATCATCGTACTAATGATTATACCACTTAAATCTTTATTGTCAAAAAAAATAATCTTTACCAAATTTACTATTTATGTTAAATTTGTTTAAGGATTAGTTCTATCAAGAAACTTATTAAATAACTAAAAACTATGGAAAGAAAAAAGGCAACACAGGAGTCTATTCAGGAACATAATCTGGGATTAATACTAAGACTCATAAAGGAAAATAAGGATTTTTCCCGGGCAAGGCTCAGTATTGAAACGGGGCTCTCCAAATCCACTATTTCAGGTCTTGTCGATATTCTTATCAGTAAAAAGATAATTACAGAAGGTGATAAAATAAATTCAAGCCGGGGCAAAAAACCTACTATTTTACAGTTCAATAAAATCTACTACCACATAATGACAATAAATATTGGCATAGAGTTTATTTCTGTTGCTATAACCGATCTTTATGGTGAAATACTTTACAGGGTAAAGAAAAAAAATTATCCAAGAAACAATAAAGATAAGATACTGGATAATCTATTCAATATAATAGAAGAAGCACTGGATAATTCAGGAATAAGTTTTAAAAAAATCTATCTTTTCAGTATAGGTACACACGGAATCGTCAATCCAAAGACAAATAAAATATTATTTGCTCCCTATTTACCAAAATTACAGGGAATCAACCTGGTTGATATCATAAAGAAAAAATACAAGAAAGAAGTCATAATAGATAATGCAGTCAATCTTGGAGCACTCGGTGAGCACTGGAAAAATAAAAATGATATTAATAATCTAATATATTTATTTATTCATTATGGAATTGCAGCAGGAATAATAATAGACGATAAACTTGCCGTAGGGACAAACGGATCTATGGGGGAAATTGCTTATTTACCTATATTAAAAAAATATGACATTAAGAAAATAAGAGAAAATAAGCGTGAAATGGGACTTTTCGAATCTCAAGTCGATATTGTCGGTATAACCAATACTGTCAGGCGGGAATTACAAAAACAAAAAAGCTCCCTTGGAATAATTCTCGATAAAGATATTGATAAAATAGACTTTGATGATATCTGTAAGTACTATAATAGCCCGGAAGACAATCTGGTAAAAAAGATCATCGACGGCGACATCATTAAAATGCTGGCCATAGGAATAGCTTCTCTTATCGCTGTTATTGATACAGAAGTAATTATAGTAAATGGCAGGATAATCGAACTGGAAAACAATTTTATTGATAAGTTTAGAAATGCGATCTACGATATTACACCATTTAAACCAAGAATCGTGATCTCAGACTTAAAAAAAGATGCTTCCATCCTGGGTGAGATCAAATTCGGACTGAACTATATGGATGACCTACTGTATAACAGGTTTTTTTCCTTATCATGAAAAAATTTTATATCCAATATATAAATCTGCGGAGTACTTATGATAATTAAGCAAAAAATAGACCAGAGTAAACTAAGGGACCATTCTGAAAAGATGGGAATCCCTATCGTGGAACTACTGCTGAAAAAACTTGACTATCTGTCAAAGAAAGAAAATAAAAAATATACATTATTTGCAGCCTGTCCTAATTCATATAATGTAATGGTGGCTGCATTACGTGCTGCTAAACGTGCAAATTCCCCTATTAAATTTGCAGCAACTCTAAACCAGGTTGATATGGATGGCGGCTATACTACCTGGACACAAATGGATCTAGTGAGAAAGATCAAAGAAGAGTCCTACAGAATTGGATATACTGGTCCGATCATAGTAGCGATCGATCATGGCGGTCCATGGGCAAAAGATATCCAGACTATAGAAAAGTGGGACCTAAATAGATCCATGGACTGGATCAAGAAATCCTTTAAGGATTCCCTGGCTGCCGGCTATGATCTTATTCATGTCGACCCGACTATTGATATCCTTGAAAAAGATTTAAAGATAGAGACTGTCGTAGAAAGAACAATTGAGCTGATAGAAGAAACGGAAAAATACAGGAAAGAAAATGATCTCCCTCCAGTATCTTATGAAGTAGGGACTGAGGAAGTCCATGGAGGACTGGTAGACCTGGAAGTATTTAAGAGATTCTTATATCTATTAAAGAAGGGTTTAAGGAAGAAGAAACTGGAATATGCCTGGCCTATTTTTATAGTAGCAAAGGTAGGAACCGACCTCCACACTTCCCTATTCGACCCAGAAATAGCTCAAAAAGTAGTAGAAATAGCACGAGAACATGGCTCATATATTAAGGGGCATTATACGGATTCAGTATCCAATCCGGAAGATTATCCCAAAAGTGGTATGGGTGGTGCCAATGTCGGGCCGGAATTCACAATAGTGGAATTTGAAGCATTTAATGAACTGATAGAACTTGAGATGAAATTATTTAAAGAAAATAAAATTGCCTGCGTGTCTGATCTTAAGGAAAAACTAATAAATGCAGTTGTCAGGTCAGGAAGATGGAAAAAATGGCTGCTTGATGGTGAAAAAGATTTTCAATCACTTAACAAGGAAAGAAGAGATTGGATCCTGGGGACTTGCAGCAGGTATGTATGGGCAAACCCGGAAGTAAGATGTGCCGAAGCTATTCTGCATAACAATTTACAATTAAATGGCATAGATTCTAAAAATTGGGTTCTTCAAAAAATAGAGGCAGTAATGGATAAATATTTCAGGTCGTTTAATCTTATTGATATAAATAAAAAAATCGATAAATTATTAGATGAAAATGAAAACAAAAATTATTAGAAAAGGTGAAGGAAAATTCTTACTCGAGGGAGAAGAATGTTCCCAGATCTATGTAAAGACCGGTAGGTTGATCTTTACGGTCAGCACCCTGCTTCCCGGGCAAAAGGCGTGTCTGGATAAAGGTCATGATGGAGCGGATGAGGTATGCTACATAATAAGTGGTACTATTATTGTCCATTTACCGGATATGGACGAATACCATAAATTGAATGAAGGTGATGCAATACTGATCCCTGAAGGTGTACCCCACTACTCTGTAAATGTAGGGGAAGTAAAATCGGTAACAGCATGGGCATGTGCCCCTCATCTTTAATTCTATTTATTGCAATATCAATAAAGTATATGCCGGATAGCAGGGGTTTAAAAAAGATATTGTTAATTCTTAAATTATGTAAAACAGGGATATTCTATGAAAGGAAATTGCCTGGTAATAGGTGATTTAAATGCAGATCTTATTGTCGCTGATATAAACGGACCCCTTGAAAAAGGGTCCGAGGTGACTGCTCAAAACCACTTATTAGATATTGGAGGTTCAGGTGGGATATTTTCTGCTGTCCTTTCCGAACTTGGTATAAAAACATATGTGATCTCAAAGATCAGTGATGACATTTTTGGTAATTATGTTATACAAAGATTGGAAAGCCATGGCGTAGGGGTAGATAAGATACTTATTGAGAGAGGTAAGAATACTGGAGTTACAATAAGTCTGACTTATGCTGAAGATAAAATGCAGGTCTCATCGGTCGAGATGGTTAAAAATTTTAATATTAGTGATATTGTCTTTGAAGGATTGGGAAATATAAAACATGTACATTTTTCTTCATATTATATGATGGACGGTCTTCAAAATGATTATATAGAAATCATCACCAGTATTAAAAAAATATATAGAAATATTACTTTTTCAATGGATACAAATGACGACCCTTCCAATGAATGGGGCAATGAAATATATAATATATTACCTCATATTGATGTCTTTTTGATTAATAAAAAGGAAGCACTTATGATAACAAAAAAAGATAATATAGATAATGCCCTTGAAAAACTGAGCAAGATTGTAAAGACGGTTGTCATCAAACTAGGTGTGGAAGGATATATAGCCAAATATAATGATAATCTTTATAAGGGTGCTTCATTGCGTGTGGATTTTAAAGATAGTACAGGAGCAGGAGATAATTTTGATGCTGGCTTTATCTATGGATTTTTAAATAATATGGGACCCGAAAAAAGCCTGCATATCGGAAATATCTGCGGGGCCAAAAGTGTTGAATATCTTGGGGGTTCCGGAACAAAAGAAAAGTTTGATAAAATTCATAAACTGATCAAGGAGACAATATAATCTGATTTAAGCTTTACTATATTACCCATGAACAATAGATTTAAAAAATCTATAACAAGAGGAGTAAAATGAACAAAATGAGCTATACCTATAATGAGATAATGAAACAGACCGATACCCTTGAACTCGTTTATGAAGATATCATCAGTAATACTTTTGATTTTAGTTTTTTAGAAGAACCCTATGATGAACTGATATTTTTTGGTTGTGGAACAGATTATAATCTCTGTCAGTCAGCATCATTTTTTACAAGATCTTTATTAAATAATTGCACCAGTCATGCTCTGCCTCCTTCTGAACTACTGATCAATCCTGATACCTATATTAAGGAAGATAAAAAATATTTGATCATAGGTTTTTCTAGATCGGGAGAGACAACAGAGTCTATAGAAGTAGTAAAAAGACTTAAAGAAAAAAAGAATATTACACTTTATATGTTTTCTGCAATAAAAGATAGCACAATAATCGACTTTGCTGAAAATCATTTTATCTGCAGGGGTGCTGCTGAAAAAAGTGTAGCAATGACTAAAGCTTATACAAGTTTTCTGTTTGCATATTGCGTGATATTGGCCAGATTCTTAGGTCGTACAGATATGCTAAGTGAATTTGAGTACTTTATAAAATATCTTAAAAACAATATTGATATTCTATTCGAGAAGATTAAAGATTACCTAGAAAAAAATCAGTTTAACACTTTATTTGCCCTGGGAACTGGTTTCAATTATGGAATTGCTGTTGAAGCAGACCTAAAGATGAAAGAAATGTCCCAGACACAGGCATACTCATATTATTTACATGAGTTCAATCATGGACCGAAAACCCTTGCAGGTAGTGAAAGCTTGATCTTGATTTTAACCCTAAGCAAGGATTTGTACAGGATAGAGAAAGTGCTGAATGATATTATTGACCTGGACTCAAAAATATTGATCGTATCAGGTAAGGACCTTGTAAATGCAAAAAATAGAAATGTTCATTTCCTACTCCAGGGGATAGACTTTAAATTTGATCTGGTCAGGTCTTTTATAAATATACCGGTTTTTCAGATATTGGCGTATATCCAGGCATCAAGAAAAAATCTAAATCCGGATATGCCCAGAAATCTTAATTTCACAACCAGAATATAAAATTTTTTGAGGAGATCCTATGTCTAAAGTCTCTGTAAAGATAATGCTCGATGACGCAATGCAGAAAAAATATGCTGTAAGTGCATTTGCGATCAACAATATGGAACAGATACAAGGTATAGTCGAAGCTGTCCGCATATGCCATTCCCCCCTTATTCTAATGATCAGCAAGAAGAGCCTGGAGTATTCTGGATATATACCCTATTTAATGGATGCAGCTATTAAGGAAAACCCTGATATCCCTATTGCCATGCATCTTGACCATGGAACTAATTTTGAACAATGCAGAAAGGCAATTGATTTTGGATTTTCTTCTGTAATGATAGACGGGTCCTTTAATGAGGAAGGAAGACCATCCAATTATGGCTACAATCTAGAATTAACAAAAAAAGTTGCTGATTATGCACACGGATTTGGAGTAACCGTAGAAGGAGAGCTTGGTGTTATTGGCGGGAAAGAAGATGATATTGATATAAAAGGGCATAAGTTTACCGATCCCCATACGGTAAAAGAGTTTGTTGAATATACAGGAATAGATTCTCTTGCAGTCTCAATCGGTAATAGCCACGGATTAAATAAATTTGATGGCGAGGCGAAATTAAGGTTTGATCTATTGAAAGAAATCCAAAAAAGGATCCCGGAGATGCCCCTTGTGCTACACGGAGCATCCAGCCTTCCTATAGAGTATATCCAAAAAATTATAAAATATGGAGGGGACCTGCACAATACAAAAGGTGTACCCATCGAACAGATAAAAAAGGCCATTAAATTAGGTATCAGGAAAGTAAATATATATTCCGATATAACTCTTTGCATGATTGCAGAGATAAGGGAGTTGCTGCTGAAAAAACCTGAAGTGACCGATCCGAGAGAGTATCTTGGAGCCTGTCGGGGGGAGATCACCAAATTAGCTATAAATAAGATAACTGAATTTGGATCACTAAATAAATTATGATCTTTTTCTGCTTCAATAAAGAAGAGCCGCTAAGGAAAGGTATAGTGGGAATTCTGTTACTAACAAAGCAATAGCTCCTGTGGAGTGGTCTTAAACAGAATATCGTGGAAACCTGATAAAGAGAAATTCTCCGGAATATATAATATATGAAAGGGATTGATTAGTGGGAAAGAATATTTCAAAAAAAATATTAATAAATATAAGTTGTTTCAGCGGTGCCCTGATATTTGGAATGTCCCTTGTCATGGCCAGTCCTATTTTGATTGAAATAGGACAGAGTATAGGAAGAAATATAGAGACAATGGGATCTATTTTTCCATTTTTTTATACTGGCTTCATCATTGGAAGCCTTCTAAGCAGTCCCATAGTAAATCATTGGGGAAGAAAAAGATCACTGACAATTTTTTATTTCTTAATATTCGTTTCCTCTGCAGGGATGCTATTTGTGTCCAACTACCTTTTCTTCATAATCATATTTTCACTTATCGGTTTAAGCGGAGGTTTTATTGAATCCCAGATAAGCTCGATAGCCCTTGAAATAAATAAAAAGAATGAAGGATTTTATTTAAATCTAACACAGGTTTTTTTCGGTATTGGTGCCTTTATTGGTCCCCTGCTGCCAACATTTATAGTAAGTAAAGGTTTCAGCTGGAAGTATTCATATGCCATACTCTCACTTATCTGTATTGTGAATTTAATTTATTTCCTATTTTTAAATTTTCCAGATGTGGAACTTAAGAAGACAATAGGCAGCATGAAGATTTTTAAATCTGTATCATCTAATAATGGAGTAGTGTTTTTCTTGCTTATTTTTGCAATGTTTTTTTATGTAAGTGCAGAAGTCGGTATTGCATTCTGGCTTCCTACCTTTTTGAGATTGGATAAGCTATTTTCAAATATTCTTGCCAGCCAGGTATTGTCCTTTTTCTGGTTTACTTTCATAATTGGTCGTTTTTTTATAGGTCTTTTATCAAGAAAAGTAAAAATATTAAATATTTTAATAGTGATAACTACCCTATCAATACCATTTATATTGATGGGTATCTATGCTGAAAACAAATTATTAATAATAGTTGCTTTCATGTTAACAGGACTATTATTCTCTGGCATTTGGCCACTAATTGTCTCCTTTGGCGGACTAAAATTTTCATCCTATAGAGATTTTGTCGTTTCTGTTTTGATAATGGCAGGTGGAGTAGGGGGATTATTTGCCCCATGGTTTATAGGGAAAATCTTTAACAATTTTAATTTAATGTTTGCATTGAATATCACATATATATTTTTATTTTTTTTACTGATATTGATAATAATTCTTATAATACTTGATAGAAAGGGGGGAAGAGATGGAAAACAGGAATTCTGAGTGGCTCAGGGAAGCTGAAATAGTATCAATAATTTTATCAAATGCTCCTGTAAAGGGGTTTAGAAGTAGCTGGGATGATATAATAATACCAGGACTTGATTTCCTCCTTGTTGAGAAGACTCTGGGCAAGTTCTGTAGTGAAGTGGAAGTATTAACAAAATTACCAGTAAATTTACAACAGTTTGTTTGGAAATGATCAATTACTTTTATTAGATCGGATTTATTAGAATTATTTGATTATTAATGGAGGGTCAGATTGAAAAAAATTAATATTGCAATTATCGGTACAGGGGGTATGAGTAAATATCATAGCTATGGCTATAAAATCGTTGATCATTTTTTTGATCTTGATATAAAGATTTGCCTCAAGCTGCTTATAGGTAGATCGACTGATAAGAAACACCTGGCAGATAAATATGGTTTCGAAAAATACAGCATAAACATAAACGACGCTTTTAAAGACGATATAGATCTTGTGGATATTGCTACCCCAAATTATTTACATATTCCACTTGTAAAAAAAGCAGCAGCCGTTAATAAAATTATTTTTTGTGAAAAACCGATTGGAATGAATTATAAGGAAGCTCTTGAAGGTTACAAAGAAGTGGAAAGAAGTAAAGTCTTAAACTGTGTTAATTTTAATTTTAGAAAAGCTACCCCCGTTGCACTTATAAAGGATATTATAGAAAAGAAAAAAATCGGAAAGATCTATACATGGAAGATAGATTTCCTGGCTGATGATGGAAGCGATGTTAATAATCCCATAAACTGGTTCTATCAGAAAAAGTTCGCCGGAGGGGGCGCAAATTACGATCTTAATGTTCATCTTATAGACCTTGCTCATTTTTTAATAGGTGATATTGAAAGCATTGTAAGTCTTCAAAAAACATTTATAAAAGAAAGAAATAATGCAGGCGGTAAAGGTACGGGAATAGTCGATACAGATGACTATACGGCCTGCCTTGCAAATTTCAAAAATGGTGCTGTTGGTATCTTTGATGCCTCAAGGATATCTACTGGAGACAGGCTAGAAAGTTCCCTGGAAATCAGAGGGTCCAGGGGCGCAGTAAAATGGGACTACCAGAATTTTAATTTCATTCAATTATACCTTGTAAATAGCAGTGAAATCGATGGTTTTAGGAAGGTATACACTTCTGAACCTGATTTCCCATATATGGATGGATATTATGGCATGCCCGGTCATGGTCAACATTATGATTCCCTTATAGTCCATCAAATATATGATCTTCTTATATCAATAAGCAAAAATACTATGCCTTCCCCTAATTTCAAAGATGGCTTAAAAGCCCAACAGGTTCTGGAGGCGATAAGCCAGTCCCATAAAGAGAAAAGGTGGATTAAGATTGATGAGATAAACTAGAAACAGTTCTTTTTCAGATAATGGTAGGAGCTTTCCAAAATCAGTTTACTGGAATATTGTTTGGCAAAGAGTCAAGAGCCGGAAGAGCCTAACTGGCGGAGAGAGTGGGATTCGAACCCACGGTACTGCTGTTAAGGCAGTACACTCGATTTCGAGTCGAGCGCCTTCAACCGGACTCAGCCATCTCTCCTATTAATTTATACCTGAGATAG
>SDBS01001111.1_pt1 | contig 27436 bp, 29 predicted proteins | sample 2277091 | NCBI WGS metagenome assembly SDBS01 (sample SAMN10404972, study PRJNA504765) | marine sediment metagenome | isolation source: marine sediment core GS10_PC15, 163 cmbsf | place: Arctic Ocean: Southern Knipovich Ridge | collected 2010
TTCTTTTACCATTTTCGACATGACAAATTCTCCTTGCTTGGAAAACATTTTAATTAATTTTTGGCGCTACGCGCTAAAATTAATTATTATCCTTTTTGTCGTCGAAATATGTAACCTATACAAAGGATGACACCGTGCATGAAATATTCGGGTTAGGGGCCCGCCCTGCTACAAGGTAAATTTAGTGGGCCTCATCCCAATTTAAGCCAACACCAATATCAACCACAATTGGAACTGTTAGTTCAATAGCATGAACCATATATTCACGAATATTATTAATAGCAGCATCGACATCGCTGTCTTGGATTTCGAAGACTAGTTCATCATGGACTTGCATTAACATTTTGACTTGCAAATTAGTTTCTTGGAGCCAGTTGTCGATATTAATCATGGCTATTTTGATGATATCTGCTGCTGTGCCTTGCATAGGGCCATTGATGGCTGCGCGTTCGGCTCCACTACGCCGCATAAAATTAGTGGCATTGATTTCAGGAATAATCAGCTTACGTCCAGACAAGGTTTCCACAAAACCATTCTGACGAGCTTTGACGCGAGTATTTTCCATGTACATTCTTACTTTAGGATAACGCTCAAAATAAAGATCTAAGTATTGTTGTGCCTGCTCGCGAGTTGTATGAATTTGCTGGGCTAAACCAAATGCTGACATGCCATAAATCAAGCCAAAATTAATCGCTTTGGCGCTGCGCCGTTGCTCTTTGGTTACTTGATCTATGTTAACCCCAAAAACATCGGCTGCGGTAGCTTTGTGCACATCATCACCATTGGTAAAGGCTTTGAGCAAACTATCATCTTGGGATAAATGCGCCATGATGCGCAGCTCGATTTGAGAATAATCAGCAGATACTATTTTACATCCTGGTGGCGCAATAAATGCCTGACGAATTTTTCGACCCTCTGCTGTTCGCACTGGAATGTTTTGCAAATTCGGATTAGTTGATGACAATCTTCCTGTTGATGTCACAGCTTGATTATATGAAGTATGAACTCGGTGAGTTTTAGGGTTGACCTGTTTTGGCAAGGCATCAACATAAGTTGATTTTAATTTGCTTAAACTCCGATGTTCTAAAATTATTTTGGGTAATGGGAAGTCTAATGCTAATTCTTGCAGCACATTTTCTGCTGTTGACGGCTGACCTTTAGGAGTCTTTTTGGTTATTGGCAGTTTTAATTTATTATATAGAATCTCTTGTAACTGTTTAGGTGATGCTAAATTAAATTCTTCGTCAGCTAATTTATATGCTTCGCGTTCAAGTTCAGTGATTCTAGTTGCAAGTTCATGACTTTGCTTGGCTAAGAAATTAATATCAATGCAAACACCAGTTAATTCCATATGAGCTAAAACCGGCAATAGCTTCATATCAATGTCATTAAATACCTGCTCTAACTTTGGCTCAGCTGTAATCTGCGGCCATAAATACTCATGCAATTTTAGCACTACATCTGCATCTTCTGCTGCGTATGGTGCTGCTTGATCTAAATCAACCTGATTGAATGTCAGCTGATTTTTGCCACTGCCAGCAACATCTGCGAATTTGATGGTATTAATGCCTAAATATTGCAACGCCAAAACATCTAAGCTGTGACGACTGCTATTAGGATTTAATAAATAAGATTCAAGCATAGTGTCAAAACCAATACCTTGCATGTGAATGTCGTAATTGGCTAACACTTGCCAGTCATATTTCAAATTCTGTCCAAGCTTAATTTTATTGGCATCTTCTAATAATGGCTTTAATTGCGCCAAAACTTTATCACGATCTAATTGCTCAGGCGCACCAAGATAATCATGTGTTAACGGAATATAAGCTGCTTCGCCAATATTAATAGCAACTGAAATTCCAACTAATTTTGCTAATATTGGATCTAAACTCGTAGTTTCAGTATCAATAGCAAATTGCTCAGCTTTATGTAATTTTTGCAATAATTTCTCAAAATCATCTTGTTGTAAAATAACTTGATAATTATTTGCTATTTTGGGAGTTTCTTGCTGCAATAATTCAGTCAGCCACTTTTTAAATTCTAGCTGCTGAACTTGTTCAATAAGCTTGTTATTATTAGGTTCACTCGGACGCAAGTCTTGTAATTGTATATTCAAATCTAAATCTAATTTCAACGTAACTAATTCTTTTGATAGCGGCAATTGATCAAGGCTGGCACGCAAATTATCGCCAATCTTGCCAGTGAACTCATCGGCATGGTTAATAATTTCAGCCAAAGACCCATATTTTTCCAGCCAATTAGCTGCAGTTTTTGGTCCAACTTTAGGAACACCGGGAATATTATCTGAACTGTCACCAATCAAAGTTAAATAATCTATAATCTGCTCGGGCATAACACCAAATTTCTTTTTAACACCAGCGATATCTAATATCGCATTATTCATGGTATTAATTAAGGTAATTTTATCACTGACTAATTGCGCCATATCTTTGTCGCCAGTAGATATCAGCACGTTCATATCATCTTGCTCTGCTTGTTTCGCTAATGCACCAATAACATCATCAGCCTCAACTCCATCGATCACTAGCAATGGCAATCCCAAAGCTTCAATCAACTCATATAACGGCTCGACTTGCTGCTGTAATTCTTCCGGCATTTTAGGCCGATGAGCCTTATATTCCGGGAACATCTCATGCCTAAAGTTTTTGCCTTTGGCATCAAAAATTACGGCCACATATTCTGGGTCATAGTCTTCTAGTAATTTACGAATCATATTAACAACACCATAAACGGCTCCAGTTGGCTTACCTTTGGAATTAGTTAATGGCGGCAAAGCATGAAAAGCTCGATAAAGATAGGAAGAACCATCAATTAAAATTAACGGAGTATTTGCGCTTTTTGTCATAATTAGCTATATTATCACTTCTCTAAAATGAATGACAGTTAACGTGGCTACGTAGCTCAGCTGGTTAGAGCGCGGCACTCATAATGCCGAGGTCGGTGGTTCGAGCCCACCCGTAGCTACCAGGCTTCGTTCTGCTCGTTACACTCACTGAACTACGCCCGGGCAAGCCAGGCAATAATGGCTCGTTGTTGAACTTTACACCGAACGAAGCCTGTCGCGGCGTAGCTCGAAGAGCGTAGCCGGAATTTAATTCACCAATTTTGCCGCTTCGGCCTGAAAAAAATCCTTACTCCAAACCTGCAACGCATCTTGCTCATGTGGTTTGAGAAAAGCTTTTACATCGCGAGCCGCATCGCGCCAATCAATTGCACTGATTTTTTCATTCAGAGCATTTACCACCCATTCTAAATCAATTTTTACAGCTTTATCTTGCCAAGGGCCATTTTGATTTAAAGCATTTTCTAGTAATAATAAATTGATAGGGGCTTTTCGACCGATATACCAAATAAAATCATACCAATCGCGACCTTTAACATAACTGCGACAAAGTAAGGCATGCATTTTCCCTGCAAATGAGCTTGCCAAATCTTTTGTTGTTACGCCAAATGGTGCCGGAAAATCCAAGTATTTAATTTCTGTTTTGGCTCCATGTGGCGGATTTGAATCAACTTCAAGCTTGATAGACAGTTTCCTAGCATTTCCAGGTCGATTCAGTATTATTAGCTTACCAATAGAGTCATCTTTTAAGAATGCTTTCTTTACGGTGCTATTTGTTTTAGAACGATCTTTAATTTCAAACTCATAACCAAAAGCACGTAATTCATCGACTAAATTTTTTAAATATGGTGTTAAAGTAAATTCATTATTTGGTTGTAGCAAGGCAAAATCCAAATCCTCAGAAAAACGCTGTAACCCGTAAAAAATTCTTAATGCTGTACCACCATGAAATTCTGCTTCGGCAAAAAATCTCTGCCGACTTAATCCCATTAAAATTATTTCTTGAGTGATTTCTTTTAGCGCCAACTCTTCTTCTAAAATAGTTTTACACTGATATTCTTCTAAGCGTAATTTAATTAAATCAATGCTCACTGATAAACTCCTTCGGGATGTTTTTAATAAAGCGCTCAATGCGACGACTATGATAATAGCTACCCAGTTGTGATAAGTAGTCTTGCGGCAATATTGGCAAATCTTCTAATTCGATACGCAAGCTTTCTTGCACCGGATCAAGATTCTGCCAATTTTTTTTATAACAATAAATGTAGTCTAATAATGCTTTCCACGGTGATGCCATAAAAAATCTGCAGTTGTTTTCTTTAATCTGAGCCACGCCAATAAAAAAATTATCTATTGGCAATCTGTGATAGCTAAATGCGCCCAAAGGAGTATGGAATTCCTTGTTGCGTTTAGTTGTCGCCGAAGTAATAGTGTGAACGGCCTCAGGGATTAGTCCGTGATATGACAAAGCAGATTCCAAGCTAATGTATGATGGCCCATAAATCAGCTGAGCCAACTCAAATGGATGTGGCTGTTCTGGCACAAGGCGCGAACTTAAGTAATACAAACCACGCTTGACCCTTACTAAGTATCCTGCTTGCACGGCTCGTTTAATCCGAGCATAACGACTATCAGGCGAACCATCAAGAAAATGGGCCAACTGATCTTCGCTCACATAAACAGACGCATTCCGCCATAAAATATTTTCAAATGCACTACTCATATGCTTATTTTAGCACAAAACTGTCATAAAGTGACAGTTTCTTACTATTTATAACCAACCTTCTTTGAATTATGGCATTTGACAGTGAGAGCTATGTTTTCTATTATTCACTACATAACTCAAGGATGACGCTATGAAACATTACATTATCTATATATTGATACTTTTGCTTGCATTGCCAGTTTACGCGCAAGATGACCATATACATTCTAACCACCATACTATGGGACAAATGGATATGCCAATGCATCAGAATGTTATACACAAATCTCTGCTGAAAATTTGCCCTTATTCCGTGATGACATCTGAAAATAAAGAACTAATCGGTCAATATCAAAATAAAACCTATCATTTTTGTAATCCTGATATCGCCAGATTGTTTAATAACAATCCGAAGTATTATGCGTCCAAAATTAAAACCATAAATTTAAATGCCTCGCAATTCAAATTTGTTCCTGCAACCATCATCGTAAACAAAAATGACATTGTTCAATTAATTGTAACGTCAAAAGATGTCAAACATGGTATTTATATCAAAGCCTATAAAATCAATGTACCAATTAATAAAGGCGAAAAGAAGGTGATTGAATTTGTTGCTAATAAGAAAGGAGAATTTACCATACAGTGTTCTGTTTACTGTGGACCAGGACACCATAACATGAAGGCCACTTTGGTCGTTAAATAATGCAGTTTTTTAAAGACATCAAAAATATTGCCATTTTAACTTTGGCGGTATTGTTTATTATTAAAATTCCCCAAGAGAATGTCAGATTCATATTTTGGGTATTTGCTGGGGTTTTATCTGCCGTTATTATTGATTATTTGATTCATTATTTTATTCACCACAAGTTAATCATCCCTAAAAGTGCTGTTATTAGTGGATTCATCGTTGCTGGGATTCTTAGTTTTCACGAACCATTCTGGCTAGTACTTATTTTTTCTCCGCTGGCTGTTATCTCAAAGCACCTCATAAAGGTTAAGAAAAAGCATTTTCTAAATCCTGCCAATACTGCTCTATTTATTGCAACGATATTTAATCTTCCTTTGATTTGGTCGTTAGAATCGAACATTTATATTTTAATTATAGCGGGCATTTATTTTACCTACCTCTTGAAAAAATGGGGCCATGTATTAGGATTCTTAATTCCTTTTTCTGTATTAATGCTTTTCAAAGGACTAAACCCGTTATTACTGATCAGCTGGTTTTTTGTGTTCATCATGCTCATTGAACCCAAGACTTCTGGGATAGGCTGGATTCGAGGCTCTTGTTTTGGGTTAATTGCAGGCTTAGGTTCGTTTCTAACGTATACTTTTTTCCCGCAATATGACTTTTTTATTACTGGATTATTTATAGCAAATCTATGTAATCCAGTTTTGGCTTTGATATTCAAATAAATTTCAGTCGCTAATAACCTTTACGCCTACATCATTTAACTATAAACTTCTAGCTTACAATTTTTTACCAGCATAAATTATGAACATGAAAATGATAGGCGGAATTCTAATGATTCTCGGTACTTCTATCGGTGCCGGTATGTTGGCATTGCCTGTCGCATCTGCTCAAGAAGGCTTTATCACATCATTCATATTATTATTTTTATGCTGGTCGGTTATGACTGTCGGCGCATTTTTAATTTTAGAAGTTGTGCTGTGGCTACCAGAGCATACCAACCTTATTTCTATGGCCAAGTTAACTCTTGGCAAGCCTGGTCAAATCATCTCTTGGATCAGTTATTTATTATTACTATATGCGCTTTTATGCGCCTACATATCCGGTAATAGCGATGTTTTTCAGGGCGTGCTGGGATCAATGCATATAATAATTCCACGCTGGGCATCAACTGTATTAGTTGCAGTATTGCTAGGTGGTATAGTTTATCGTGGCATTTATTCAGTTGATATCGTCAATCGCGGTTTAATGTCCACTAAAATTATTATTTATGCCTTAGTAGTTTTCACTATTGCACCTAAGATCCATATTACTAATTTATTAGTAGGTCATGCGCCAACTTCAATTGCAACAATCATGGTAATTATAACTTCATTTGGTTTTGCAATTATTGTGCCAAGTCTTAGAACATATTTTAAAAGTGATGTAAAAAAATTACGGCGCACCATATTTATTGGCAGCTTGGTACCTTTGGTTATCTATATTATTTGGATAGCTTTAGTCCAAGGAGTACTTTCTCATCAAGTCCTGCAACAGCTTGAAGTGTCGCTGCATACAACCACAGGATTAGCCAACCATATCAGCGCTACCACTAACAGTGCCTGGATAATCAGCAGTATTCATGTCTTTATTTCGATTTGTGCTCTGACATCATTCTTAGGCGTATCATTATGTTTATTTGATTTTTTAGCTGATGGTTTAAGTTTGAAGAAGAACGGCAAGCAAGGGATTATAGTCGGCACTATAACTTTTTTGCCGCCAGTAATTATTATTTTATTTGCTCCCGGGGCATTTATTACAGCCTTAGGTTATGCCGGCATTTTTTGTGTCATTATATTGATGTTTCTTCCTGCAGTTATGGCGTGGAGCGGCAGATATATTAAGAAAACATCTGGTGAATTTCAGCTATTTGGTGGAAAAACATTGCTGATAATAGAGTTAATAATTTCGATTGCATTAATAACCTGGGCTGTTATTGCTGCTTTTTAAGCTCTAGAACAAGCCTCATGCTTAATCGCTTCAGATACCCAAGCATTAAGACTAACGCCCTTTGATTTAGCAGCAACATAAGCCTCTCGATGTAACTCAGGATCAAGACGCACATTAAATTTGCCAGAAAATGGTCGCTCAGGCTCTTCGCCTCGTTCTTCGCAAAAATCCAAGTAGTCATCAACTGAATCTCTAAATGCTTGCTTCAAGGCCTTAACAGTACTACCTTGAAAAGTTATCACATCACGAGTATTAATAACCTCGCCGTAGAAGATATCGGCTTCTTCATCAAACTCAACGTGACCTATGTAATCTTTATGCTTCAACATGATTGTACTCCTGCTTCTGTTAAAAATCGTTTCATTGAAACTAATGCACCTTTATCTGTTTCTTTTCGCGGATGTGGGCGATGAAATACTGCTTTACGTCCATTTAGTGCTATTCGCACCCGCGAGCCATTACCTTGTGACAATTCTGCACCCAATGCTTCTAACAGCGATTCAATATCTTTCCACGCAATACCAGATTGAACTGGTTTTTTATAAATAGACTGCAATGTTATTTGGTGCTTCTTATTTAACATAATAGCATAGTACCACAAAATGGTACCATTTGCATCAAGGTTTATCACACAAAAGTTTAATGCCCTGGAACAGGACGACCATCAAAAATAAAAATATTGCGACTATGATCTTCATAAAAAATTAACCTATACACTATCTAGCGAACAACCTAATTTTATGCCATAATAAAAATATGAAGTTAAGCAACACACAATTATCTTTCCTTCAATCAGCTCTCTCCGTTGCTGGTTGTATCTCCTTTTGTGCTGCAATTTCTTCAATTATTATTTGCCTATTCTAGTGCTAACTTAAAGTTTTGCGCACTAGGATGGGCACCCCCCTTCTCGCAAAACAATAGGTTTTGAAATTAACAAATAATAATTGAGAAAAAAATTATGAAAACTTCATCTAAATTAACTAAATATTATCCGTGGCTGGTGATAGCTTTATGTTCTTTGTTCTTATTTTATAAATACATTCTCCAAGTATCGCCAAGCGTTATGGCCACCGAACTTATGGCCACGTTTCATGTTGATGGCGCCGGCCTTGGCAATCTGGCAGCAACTTACTTTTATGCTTATTTGCTGTCCCAAATATTTGTTGGTCCGTTAATGGACAAACTCAGTCCCCGCAATCTTACTGCTTGTGCGATTGCACTAAGCGCTATTGGCGGCATAGCTTTTGCCACTGCTCATACTTTGTTAATGGCATCTTTAGCTCGAGGGTTAATAGGATTTGGAGCAGCATTTGCAACTATAAGTTACATGAAAATGGCAGCAGTCTGGTTTAAGCCAAAACAGTTTGCATTGGTCGGTGGCTTGCTGGCAACAGCAGCAATGGCAGGAGGCATGGCTGGACAAGCTCCGCTGGCTATACTGATAGAATATGTTAACTGGCGTAATAGTTTACTCTTAGTGGGTGCGCTTGGACTGGCTCTAGCCGCACTGTTTTTTCTACTAGTGCGAGATGGTAAGCATAATGCAACACCAGAGCTGGGGGTCAATATTCATCCACAATTACGCTTGCGGGATTTTCTGCAACTTCTCAAACGCAAAAGCAATTGGCTATTGATGTTTTATAGCGGCCTAGCCTTTTCGCCAGTCGCAGTGTTTGGCGGCTTATGGGGCACGCCATTTTTGCAGGAATCTTATCATCTCAGCAAAACTGCAGCAGCATCACTGACTTCTATGATGTTTCTTGGCCTAGCAGTAGGCGGCCCGTTGTTAGGATATGTGTCAGATCGGCTCGGAAAACGCTATGTCATCATGGTATTTGGTATCCTCCTCTCTATGGTTTCCATGGCAGTAATATTATATTTACCTGAACGCACAGAATGGCTTGCCGCGGTTTGCTTGTTTTTGTTTGGCTTTGGGACCGGAGCTTTTATGTTGGGTTTTGCCTTGGGCAAAGAGATGAATCATATAGCGCTAGCCGCTACGGTCATTGCCTTCATAAATACCGGTGATGCTGTATTCGGCGCGTTCAGCGAACCTTTGGTCGGCAAGCTGTTGGATGTATTTTGGGACGGAAAAGTCCTAAATGGCGTGCATTACTTTAACGTTAGTAGTTATCGCCTAGCTTTGTCGTTATTGCTTTTGTATTTAGTAGGCGCGCTGTTGTGTTTAATGCGCCTGCGCCGTACAGTTGACAATCCCCCACCATGTTAAGTGGGGGCGTTGACCCTGTGGTTTCGCGCCCTGTAGCAAATACTTTAGCAATCTCCTGTGCAGAAAATGAAATTTATTATAGCATAATAAGCCTTTAAGGTAATTGGTTTTTTAAGAGCTTCATAAAAATTTAACATAATAACTAGCAAACTGTAAAATTTTGTGCCATAATAAAAATATGGAGTTAAGGGACACGCATTCTCTTTCCTTCAATCAGCCGCCCCCGTTGCTGGTTGAATTTTTTATGTGTGTATACTATAGCTTCAAATATCGCCTATTCTAGTGCAAGCACTAGAATAGGCACCCCCCTAAATAAGCTTATTTTCCACCATATTGATCTGGCCTAAAAAAGGCATGCGATGATAGAATGTTGAGAAGTTGAAAATCCCCCACCATGTTAAGCGGGGGATTGAATTCTTGGTAATAATTAATTTTTGTTACAAGACCCAAGTAAGCCTTGTCTAATACTACACAACAGAGAGTCATTGCCATATGTTGCATCATTAGGTGCAAAATCGGAAATCATTTCCCACATCATTACGCCACCCAGTTTTTGATCTTTAATGAAAGTGGCTTTCTGAGCAACAGTAGCTGCGTTATCATAAGACAGAAACATTTGTGTAGTTGGGTTGTATGCCCAAGCAGCAGCTATAGGATGTCCATCAACTCCTGGACCTTTGCTTGTGGTATCATATGCCTTAAAACCTCCTGTTGTTAAGTATTGTTTAACAATATTGTAATAAGATTCTTGGTCTTTCCCCATGTCACCAGTAGTACCAGTAAATGGCGAGAACAAACCATAATCCATTCCTTCTTGCGCACCAGTTTCCTGACGTCCATAACTTGGATAGCCTAAAATTATTTGCGCTGCTGGAACACCATAATTCTCAAGTGTTTGCACTGCTCTTACACCACTAAATTCAGTACCAGGTGCATCTTTTTCTACAGGATCATTATTAAAAGCTTCTCTGGTTTGTTGTATTAAACTCACAAGCTTGTCAGCATTTTCTGACGTATAACCAGCAGCAGGTTCATAATCAAAATCTACTCCATCTAAATTAAGTTTTTTAATAATATATATTAAAGAATTCACAAAATTAGTTGGATTTACAAAGGCGCCCTGCTCAAAGCCAGCCTCATGAGCCCAGCCGCCGATTGATAACAGTTTCTTAACATTAGGTGTTTGGCTTAGAGCAGTTAAATTGCCCATAAGAAAAAACCCTGATAAGGCAGACGGGTTATCAAGAGCCCTACCTTGATTATCATATGCCGTAAAACAGAGGGTATATAAGCTGCCTTTACTTGCAGTGGTTCCAACCTGAGTTGCATCACATACCTTATTTGTCTCTGCATCCGAAGCAAATAAATCTGACCACGGATCACTAAAATAGACTTTTCCGATTTCACTTTGCCTAATTGTGTTTCCTTTTGGCACTCCATCCGGGTAAATTTCTGCAAAAGCATATGCCACAATATCTAAGTTTTTAATTTGCGAGTCAAAATCAGAATTTTGTACTACAGTTTGCTGATCATCTTTATCAATGCTGCCTGTTACTTGATATTTCCTAACACCAGAATAAGGACTCCAGTCCGAATAATAACCCATCACCACGGGAGTGACTGGTTGCGCCGCCTGCAACTAACGCAGCAGCAGTTGCTGCTATGCCAACTTTGGCTGCGGTTACATGCCACTTAGCAGTTACTGGAGCTGATGTATCAACTGCGGCATTTACAGCAGCATTGGCTGTACAGGCAAAACCAAATATTCCAGCAAATATTATAATAATTACCTACTTTTGTTTACCAATGTTATAATTCGATTATTATAAATATAAACTACAGGAACAGATTATGAATAGAGTACCTATGACCACAAATGGTGCTAAACACTTGAAACAAGAATTAGAGCAACTAAAAGGCCGACGCTCGAAAATTTCTGCAGCTATTGGTGAAGCTCGTGAGCACGGTGATTTAAAAGAAAATGCCGAGTATCATGCAGCCAAAGAGCAACAGGGCTTAAATGAAGCGCGTATTCGAGATATTGAATCCAAATTATCTAACGCGCAAATTATTGACGTATCCAAAATAGCTGATACTGACAAAGTAGTATTTGGTGCCACCGTACATTTGCTTAATGTTGATACTGATGAAGAGCTACATTATCAAATTGTGGGTGAAGATGAAGCTAATATTGAATTGAGAAAAATATCGATTGGTTCGCCATTAGCTCGAGCTTTAATAGGCAAAGAACTAGATGATGTAGTAAAATTTAATGCTCCCAGTGGCCAAGTCAAATATGAAATTACAGATATAGAATATATCGCCTAGGATAACATATTGTTGCTTTTAACTTTGCTTTTTTAAATCACGATAAAAATTTTCGTGCGTTCCTAACGCTAACCATAGCCGTTCTATTTCAGTCCATTCGTATGCTAATAACATTTCTTGATGCCGTATTTTAAACTTATAAACAAAAACATCAGTCAAATCACCCCGTTTTTCTTGGCCTATTTTGGGATCTTCAACAATCGCACGCACTGCATTATCAACTATTGATTGCTCTGCAACACGTAGCTTCTTATAAGCTTTTTTAAAAGTTGGCATTTGCCTAATAATTATATCAGCCACCTTATTTCTCAAGGTTAAACGGTTCTGCCAATGACTTATCAAGATGCTTTGCGACGAGAATGTCTTTTATGAATTCAACCGGTAATTCAGGGTTATCTAGCGCACATTTTCCAATCTTTGCCCAATACTCAATTTGATTAGGAATTGAGCGAAACTCAGCACGTGCTGTCTTTTTAGCATCATTATAAATAACTTCATCAATTCGTATAGGTATTCCCATAATATATCCTTAATAGTATCCATTTGCTACATTTGTAGTGTAGCATTCAATTATCAAATGAGCAAAAATTTATATTGCTTTAATTTATTCTTTTTTGTACACTCTGTTTTTAATGGATAAATTAATAGTTTCACTCGATCTTGAGAACTTTAAGCAAACTTGCGAGTTGATAGATCTTCTTTCCCCCCAAGTAAATCATTTTAAAGTTGGCATTGCGCCTTTTACAGCTTTTGGTGATGCTTTATTGGAAAAATTAGCAATCATGCATAAAAGTGTCTTTTTAGATCTAAAATTTCATGACATTCCAAATACCGTTTTCAATGCCGCTCGAGCTGCAGCGCACAAAGGTATTTATATGATGAATTTTCATTGCCTGGGTGGTGGCGAAATGCTCAAAGCCGCAGTAGCTGGAGTTGATGCGGCTAAGCCTGAACAGCGGCCATTATTATTGGGTGTGACGATTTTAACCAGCATGAGCGAAGCTAATATGCACTCTCTCGGCTTAACCGGCACTGTTGAGGAAAAAGTTCTAGAGTTAGCTCAGCTAGCCAAAGATTCAGGCATGGATGGCGTAGTAGCTTCAGCTAAAGAAGCCAAACTGATCAGAGATAATTTGGGCAAAGACTTTGTTATTGTCACACCAGGGATTCGCCCTAGTTGGGCCATGAAAAAAAGTGAAGATCAAAAGCGCGTACTAACACCAGCTCAAGCCATCGAGCAAGGCTCTGACTATATTGTCGTAGGCAGACCAATCATCGCTGCACCAGACCCACTTGAAGCAGCGCAAAAAATAATTACAGAACTAGAGGAAATAAACCATGAATATTAAAGCAACTATCATATCCAAAGCCGATTTAAAGCGCATGTTACAACGCCTCGCGCATGAAATTCTTGAACGCAATCGTGGCCCTGAAGATTTAGTGCTAATTGGCATTAAAACTCGCGGTGAATATCTAGCACAACGCATTGCTAAATATATTAAAGTTGCAGAAAATATCGAAGTGCCAGTTGGAGCTCTGGATATAACCTTGTATCGAGATGACTTAACCGAAATAAGCAACCAGCCGATGGTCTCAATGCATTCAACTGACATCCCGTTTGATATTGCTGCGAAACACGTAGTTTTAGTAGATGATGTGCTTTACACCGGTCGAACCATACGAGCTGCATTAGACAGTTTGGTTGATATTGGTAGACCTGCAACAATAAGATTGGCCGCTTTAATAGACCGTGGTCATCGCCAATTGCCAATTCATGCGGATTTTGTAGGCAAACATGTTACTACTGCCAAAAACGAGAGAATTGAAGTCAGATTACAAGAAGTAGATAAGGAAGAAAATGTAGTCATAGTAGGATAAAATCATGAGCGAATTAAAAGTACCAAAATGGAATAAAAAGCATTTATTAGGCATAACTGAGCTTGATAAATCTGAGATTGAAATAATTTTAGACCAAGCAGCAAGCTTTAAAGAAGTTCTATCTAGGCCAATCCCAAAAGTTCCAGCGTTGCGTGGAATTACTGTGGCAATGCTATTTTGCGAACCATCAACTCGTACTAAACTATCGTTTGATCTGGCAGCAAAACGCATAGGCGCCGATACCATGAGTTTGGCCATGGCTTCTTCCAGCTTTGTCAAAGGCGAAACCTTGAGAGATACTTTGCTAAATATCGAAGCCATGCGCGCTGAAATGGTAGTAATTCGCCATAGCTGTTCTGGTGCACCGCATATGCTAGCTAAGTGGGGCAAAGCTTCTATCATTAATGCTGGCGACGGTTTTCATGAACATCCAACCCAAGCATTGCTGGACACTTTCACAGTGCAGGAAAAACTCGGACGTATCAAAGGTCTGAATGTCAGTATCGTCGGCGATATTTCCCACTCGCGTGTCGCAATGAGTAATATTCTGGCGTTAACCAAACTTGGAGCAAATGTCACGGTTTGCGGTCCAAAGACTATGATACCAATGGGAATCGACAAACTAGGAATAAATATCACATATGACATCAAAGATGCTGTACACAAAGCAGATGTTGTCAACATCTTGCGAATTCAGCGAGAACGTCAAGAAGAAGCATTTTTCCCAAGCTCACGCGAATATGCCGAACATTTTGGTGTCAACAAGGCGCTATTAAAAAAATATGCCAAAAAAGATGTGGTCATTATGCACCCAGGACCAATTAATCGCGAAATCGAATTAAGCAATGATGTTGCAGATGGCGAGCATTCTGTAATTCTAGAACAGGTCACCAATGGTGTTGCCGTCAGAATGGCCATAATATTTTTATTGAGCCATTTTCATATGCATAGCGAAGCGGAGAAATAGGAATGAAAACATTAATCAAAAATGGTCGCGTCATAGACCCCAGTCAAAAACTTGACGCGGTCGTTGATGTTTTATTGGAGCAAAACAAAATTGCTCAAATCGGTGAAAACATTAAAACCAAAGCAGATCGCGAAATCGACGCCACAGACAAAATCGTCGCTCCGGGTCTGATTGATATGCATACCCATTTGCGCGAACCTGGTGATGAAAATAAAGAAACAATTGCTAGCGGCGCCAATGCTGCGATTCACGGTGGCTTCACTACAATTTGCGCCATGCCTAACACCAATCCAGTATGTGATAATGAGGCGCAAGTAAGATTTATTTTGAATAAAGCAAAAAAAGCTGGTTTAGCCAATGTCTTGCCAATAGCAACTATAACTAAAAATCGAGCCGGCAAAGAAATATCCCCAATGATTGAACTACAAGAGGCTGGTTGTATAGCAGTTTCTGATGATGGTGATGCTGTAGCTGATAGTCGCTTGCTGCGTCGCGCCATGGAATATGCTTCGATGTTGAATTTGCCAGTAATATGTCATTGCGAAGATGAAAAGTTAGCCGGTAAAGGTGTGATGCACGAAGGTTATTGGTCGACTGTTTTGGGCATGCATGGTATTCCAGCCGAGTCGGAAAGTATTATTGTTAATCGCGATATTCAATTAGCTGAATTAACAGGCGCTCATGTACACATTGCACACGTTAGCTCCGCTCAAAGCGTGAATATTATTCGCGCTGCAAAAGACAGAGGCGTCAATGTGACTGCTGAAGTCACACCGCATCATTTCACACTAACTGATGCTGCCCTAAAAGATTACGATACTAATCTAAAAATGAATCCGCCATTATGTTCTGAAGATGATGTCAAAGCACTAATTGCTGGACTAAAAGATGGCACTATTGATGTTATAGCCACTGATCATGCGCCACATTTAACAGTCGATAAAGTTAAAGAATTTGATTATGCCCCATTTGGAATTATTGGCCTCGAAACCGCCTTATCACTTGCTATAGATCAGTTAATCAACACCAAAGTATTAACATGGCCCGAGCTGATTAAAAAACTAGCTTATAACCCAAGTCAAATTTTGGCTTACGATCGCGGCACTCTAAAACCCGATAGCATTGCTGATGTGATCATTATTGATCCAAGCAAAAAATGGATTTATAGCGCTGATCAGATTAAATCTAAATCACAAAACTCACCGTTCATCGATTGGGAAATGCACGGCAAAGTTGAAACTGTATTTGTAGCTGGGAAATTATGTCCGCTAAGCTAATAGATTGCAAAATCATAAGTAATACTGCAGTTGCAGCCGATTATTATTTAATGCAACTCAAAATACCAAAGTTAAATGTTACCCCGGGCCAATTTGTCATGGTACAAATCATGAGTGACGCTACTGACCCATTATTACGTATTCCACTGGGAATTCATGCAATAAATGATAATGGTATCAGTCTGCTATATAGAGTTGTCGGCCAAGGAACTAAATTACTCAGCCAAAAACAAGCTGGCGACAAAATTAATATTCTAGGTCCTTTAGGTAATGGTTTTGCTATCACCGAGCACAAAAACAATATTCTAGTTGCTGGTGCTTGCGGTATTGCACCTTTATATGCACTGGCTCAGAAGCTAATTACCAAGCAATCTGTGACTTTGTTTGTTGGCGCAGCTACTAAAGCCCAAATAGTCGCAGATAATTTTCAACAATTAAATATCGAAATTCATATCGCCACTGAAGATGGCTCCGCTGGATATCATGGACTGATTACAGACTTAGCAAAACAACATTTAACTGATGACGTCATGGTATATGCCTGTGGCCCCAGCGGCATGCTTAGAGCACTAGCCGAAATAACTAATTCACTAAACATTCCGGCGCAATTATCGCTAGATGCTTATATGTCATGCGGCATTGGCATGTGTCGCGGTTGTGCTATTACCACAAAATCAGGCTATAAAATGTGCTGTCAAGATGGGCCCGTATTTGCAGCCAAGGATTTGTTATGAACTTAACAACTAAAATCGCCGGGCTAACTTGCAAAAACCCAATTTGGGTAGCATCTGGTACAGTTCGATACGGTGAAGAATTAGCTGAGTTTGTTGACCTCGATACTATTGGCGCTATTGTCACTAAAACCGTGACCTTAAATCCACGCGCAGGCAACCCACCTCCAAGATTAGTCGAAACAGCATCCGGGATGCTTAATTCCATTGGTCTGGAAAACAGCGGCGTCAAGGCTTTTAAGCAAGAACATTATGAACGTTTACAACAAATTAATACTAATATAATTATTAATATTGCCGGAAATTCCAAAGAAGACTTTGTTAAATGTGCTGAAATATTAACTGAGAATAATTTTCCGGCAGCATTAGAGCTTAATCTTTCTTGCCCCAATGTATCGCATGGTTCAATCCTAAAATATCGCTTAATGGCACAAGATCCAAAACTTACAGAAAAAATAGTTGCAGCAGTTAAAAAAGTCACCAACATTCCCATAATTGTAAAGCTAACTCCAAATGTTACTGATATAGCTGAGATTGCTATGGCAGCTGAAGCCGGTGGTGCAGATGCAATCTCTTTAGTTAATACCTATATCGGTATGGCAGTAAACGCAGAAACTATGCAACCTGAATTAGGTAATGTTATTGGCGGTCTTTCCGGACCAGCGATTAAGCCTTTGGCATTAAGTGCCGTGTGGAAAGCAGCTCCTTTTGTAAGCATTCCAATTATTGGTATTGGTGGCATAATGACAGGTATTGATGTAGCTGAATTTATGCTGTGTGGCGCCAGCGCAGTCCAAGTCGGCACCGCAAATTTAATCAATCCGAATGCCTATACTAAAATCTTGCAGGAATTTACAGATTATTTGCAGCGTCATCATATAGCTAATGCTGCTGATTTGGTTGACACGTTGGAAGCCTAATCACGCCCCTTTACCAACATTACACTCACAAATATTGCCAAAACACTCAACGCCATATAGACAATCGCCAATGGCATTTGGGTATCAACTGGAGAAAGCGTCATGATTCCGCTTGCTACTGATCCGCCAATAATTTGAATACAACCCACAACGGCTCCAGCTATTCCTGCAGTTTTACCAAATGGAGTTAAGGCACCAGCAAAGGCATTCGGGAATATAAAACCGGCAGCTACCATAAACAGCATTACCGGCATAATTATGGCCCAGAAATCCAGCATATGTAATAAGGCAAACAGCAGCAAAAATATACTGGCAATAGTGATACAGACGGTCCCGGCAAATAACATTCTATTAATACCAGCTTTTTTACCAATAATTGTGTTTATAATCACACCAACGGCATAAAAAGCGCCACCTAGAAGTGCAATCCAACCAAAACCAACTGGCGAAAAACCTAAAGTAAAATGCAATAAAATTGGCCCTAAAGTAAGCCAAGCAACAATCCCACCATATGCTATAAAAATGAAAATACCATAAATAATAAATTCTTTGCTGGCAAATAGTCCCAGAAAGTTAATCTTTAGTTGCTTTGGTTTTAAATTCTGCATGCTTCTATGTTTGTTCGTTTCCTTCAGCACAAATAAACAAAAATATAATGCTATTGCGGCAAAGACAATCAACAACACAAAGCTGGCACGCCAATCAAAAGCTCGTTGTAGATAACCTCCTGCCAACGGTGCACTGGCTATAAATACAATATTGGTTAAAGACATATATGAAAAAGCCTGAGCTAGCTGTTCGCCTTCTAACATATCGCGAATAATCGCACCTGCAATAACCACTCCGGCACCAGCCCCTAGCCCTTGTAGAAATCTTCCCAAAATTAAAATTGCAATAGATGGCGCCATAGCACAAACGACAACGCCCAACAAATAACAAAGTAAACCGACAATTAGTGGTTTTTTGCGGCCGACTGCATCAGATATCGGGCCATAAATTAACCTTGCTGCTGCATATCCTATCATGAATAAAAACACTGTAGCCTGCGCCATATGCGCCGTTGTACGTAACGAGATAGAAATAGCTGGCAGTGACGGCAGATATAGATCTGCACCTACCTGACCAATAGAGGCAAATAAAATTCCTATAAATATTACAAAAGCATATTTTTTCATGATATACATCACCGCCGCCATACTGCGGCATTCATAGTCGATCCGTCATTCTTGCTCAAGCCCGTCATCGCGAGGAGCGACCTGTCCCGAGCTTGTCGAGGGAAGTGACGAAGCGATCCAAAAGACGTCATTGTAAAAAACTGGATTGCTTCGCTTTGCTCGCAATGACGTGGTACTTATGTTTTCCTGGATCCCGCGATCAAGTCGCGGGATGACAAGGGGTTTGCAAGAATGACAACTGCCTAAACCCCATACCTATCGCGATACACCTGAATATTATCCAAGTATAGCTCAAATTTTGGATTAGTTTTAACGTATGTAATTAAATCATCTAAATTAATTACACTAATTACCGAAACGCCATATTCTTGCTCTATTTCCTGAATAGCAGAAATATCACTCTGACCTTTTTCTTGCCGATTCAAAGCAACACAAACTCCCCCAAGCTTAGCATTATTAGCATGAATTAATTCCACAGCTAAATTTATTGCCGTGCCGGCAGTGATCACATCATCTACAACCAAAACTCGACCTTGTAGAGGCGCACCAACAATATTACCACCCTCACCGTGATCTTTTGCAACAGCGCGATTAAAACAAAAAGGCTTATTGATATTATATTCCTGCTCCAAAGCAATAGTCGTAGTGGTTACTAACGGAATACCTTTATATGCTGGGCCAAATAAAGTATCAAACTCAATACCACTAGCTTGAATAGCCGCAGCATAAAATTTACCCAATTGCGCAATTGTCGCACCGGTATTAAACAAACCAGCATTAAAAAAATATGGGCTAATGCGCCCTGATTTCAGCGTAAATCCCCCAAAACGAATAACTTCATATTTTAGACAAAATTCAATAAATTGTTGTTTATATTGTTGTGACATCGTTATATGATAAACTTAATTTTAATAATTGCAAAGGATGAAAACATGCAACAAACAGCTTTAATAACAGGGGCAACCAGCGGCATTGGTGCAGCATTTGCGACCGAATATGCCAGCCAAGGCTATGATTTAATTCTCACGGGTCGCAGAACCAAAAAAATTCAAACATTTGCCAAATCTCTAGTTACGAAGTACAACATCAAAGCTGAAGTAATCATTGCTGAATTAGCCGATGACAAAGATATAGATAGTATTGTCGAAAAAATAAAAAACACCAAAAACTTAGCTGTTTTGATCAATAATGCTGGTTTTACTAGTCGTGGTTATTTTCACTCCAAAGAATTAGCTACATCAATATCCATTTTCAAAGTTCATGACGAAGTAGCTATAAGATTAACACATGCCGCCTTGCCGCAAATGCTGCAACAAAAACATGGTACAATTATTAATGTTTCTTCGGTGATGGCTTTTATTCCCTGGGCTGGTCATGCAATGTATGCCTCCAGCAAGTCGTTTTTAAATGCTTTTAGTTTATCGTTGGGCAAAGAACTAAAAAATACTGGCGTAAAAATTCAAGTTTTATGTCCAGGCCTCACTATAACTGATTTTCACGAAAAATTAGGTTCTGATCCAAAGGAAGTATATAAACGCAAATTAATTTACAAACCGATGACATCAGAACAAGTAGTTAAAAAATCACTAAAATATTTGCACAAAAAAAGAACCGTATGCGTTCCCGGCTTTATGAATAAATTAATTCAATGGATTTTTACGTTAAAAAGTTTATTGGCATAGACAACAATGCCCCGAAAAATCGAGGCATTGATCTGTGTTTTTAGGTGTTATAAAGCAATAGCGTCAACAGGACAAGCATCAACGCAAGCACCACAATCAATGCATGTGGCTTCATCAACGAAAGCTTTTTCCTGTTGCATTTCAATTGCTTCTACAGGGCAAGTGCCAACACAAGTTTCACACCCTATACATGTATCTTTATCAACTACAGCTGCCATTTTTTTCTCCTATTGCATATTGTTTCATGTTCGAGCCATATAAATACCATAATTCAAAATAAAGATCAATATTATAAATGTTTTGAATAGACATATTAGGGCAACAATTATAGGGGCGAACAGCCGTTCGCCCCTACGGGTGATTTCGACGAAAAATTGTAGAGACGCAACATCTTGCGTCTAAAATATTGTGATGGGCTATCAGTCGATTTTTGCCAACAACACTACATAATTCTTGCCATATTTCTCGGCGCATTTGGGGCATGTCGTAAAAAAGGTATAAATTTTTTGTGCCTTTTTATCTTGGTCTTCGACATACTTATGCATTTCCTTTTTCCATTTGCCTAGCTGGGTAAAAGAACCTTCGAAGACTTTGGTTAGAAACGTTCCGGAAATTGTTACCATTTCTGCATCTGGCACATCAGCTGTTACATGAATATAAATGTCCATTCCCATAGCTGAGCCATCTGTCAGCATCAAGAACTTCTCTGGCTTGGCTTTAGCTTTATTGATGATCTCCATGTTATGGATCATTTTTTTAGCCATATCTATGGGAATATGCATAAAACATTTCACATGATCTTTAACGAATTTTTTATTGTCCCAAACGTGAGTTTGTTCATCCCATGGTGCCGGATCAAACGGCTCACAACACATCTTTTCTGCTTCTGTCATTGCATCTCCTCCGCAAATTTTTCAATTAATTTCTTAGTTATTGTTCCAACTTTAAATTCAGTATCATCAACACGAATTATTGGAATTATCCCTTTGCCGGAAGCCGATAAAAATACTTCGTCGGCTTGTAATAATTCGTCTAAATTGATATCTCTTTGTTCAACTTTAAAGCCACAGGCTTTTGCTAATTTGATAGCAGTTTTTCTGCCAATACCATATAACACATGATTTTTTGGCGTAATCACAACATCATTTTTTACGATAAACAAATTGCCATTACCACTTTCTGTTACCAGATTATCACGCGTGACCATAATGACATCTTGCATTTTGCTATCTTTTTGTTTGCCCAAAATATAGGCCAAGATACTTGTTAAATGCGTCAGCGTTTTTGCCTCAGGTAAAAAACGTTCAATTGGCACTGTGACTACATAAATGCCAGTGGTGATATTTGTTTTCGACGGTAGTTTTAGTTCATATGGGATTAAATAATAATTAGGCTCATAGCCTTCAACCTTGTAACCTGTCATAGGCTGCGGACATTCACCACGGGTAATATTAATACGAACTTTACAGTTTGTTAGCTGGTTTTTCTTAATAACCTGTTGCAATAAATCATGCAATTCGGTTTTAGAAAATGGCAGCTTGATAAAAGTTAGTTCAGCACTGCGTTGCAGTCTTTCATAATAATCATCAAACCATAAAACTTTGCTATTCATTATAGTCAGAGTATCAAAAATGCCATCGCCATAAAGAAAGGCGCGGTCATAAATTGAAACCAAGGGCTTGTCGTCGCTGACAAATTTTCCGTTTATGCAAATAATCATTTGGATATTTTATAGCTAATTTTGTTGCGATACAACAACAACGGCCCTGTCATTGCGAGCGCAGTGAAGCAATCCAGTTTTTTCAATAACTTGTTTCTGGATCGCCGCGTCGTGTCACTCCTCGCGATGACGGGGTGCTACTTTTACCATTGCGAGCGACTTGTCCGCGGGAATGACGAGGTGCCCATGGGATGACGATAACCCATAATATAGAGCAGCCTAGATATTACGAATAATTAAAATTGAAATTACACCAATAACAGATAGTGACATGAAAATGATACCTAAAATTAAAATATTGTGGCTAGCGTAATGAGCTGTCACAGCACTTGCCATAACTCCGATTGACACTTGAATAACGCCATAAAACGCCCCAGCTGTCCCGCGAATATGACTGAAATCTTTTAAGGCAATCACCATAGCATTACCCATAATAAAACCAACCGAAGTTACCATTAGCAAGATCGGCAAGACCACCAGTATCACATTTTGAGTATGCGAAAAATAAATCAGCCAAGCGCCTGCTATCAGGCTCAGCAGATTGCCAATTAAAATCAGAGTTGAAACATGCAAATTCAAAGCGCATTTAGCATTTAATTGCTTTCCGACAATAGTGGTGATTCCAATAATTACACTTAACCAGCCGAAAGCAATAGGTGAAAAATGAAATCGAGTCTGAAAAACAAATGCTGCATTAGTGATATATGCCATAATTTGTCCTACACCAACACCTGAGCATACAGAAGCCAAAAGAAATTTATAGTGTTTCAAAAGCTCTGAATAATATTTAGCTAAAACTGTTAGCCTAATACTGGCTCGATTAGTTAACGTCTCGGGACAATAGCGCGCAAACAAGAAAGCATAAATACCGAATATAGCAAATAGTAATACAAAACAAATACGCCAATTTAAATAGTGCTCAATATATGAACCAATAAGAGGTGAAAGGATCGGTGACAAACTAAATAACATCGTGCCATAAGACAAGACAATGACTAATTTTTTGCCAGAAATCACATCATAAATCAGCGACCTAAATAGTGGCATTGCCGCACCAGCCCCCAATCCTTGTACAAATCTGGCCACTAGCAACGTATTAATGCTAAAAGCAAAAACAGCAAAAGCAAAACCTACTAAGCTAATACTAAGACCAATAAGTAGAGTTATTTTCCTACCAAATCGATCGGCAAGCGCGCCATATACTAACTGACTGGCAACCGAACCTAGCAAAAATAAAGCTATAGTTTCCTGAATATAACTTTTGGTAGTATGCAGTGTTATAGCCATAGCCGGCATCGAAGGCAAATATAAGTCTGTTGCCATAAAACCAATAAACCCAAGAGTCATAGCAAACAACACCACAATTACCTGATGTTTCGATAAAGAGCGCAAAATGCCGCTGATTGTTTCTTTATTATTTGAGTTAACCATGTATGTGAAATAGTTTATTCTGAAATGCTATGTTTGTAAACAATGCTATAACAAGCTCTTAAACACCATCTTCACCTCGAAGAGTGAAGGTGGCTATCAAGCCAAAAACTGATAACACTATAAAAACAATACCTAAAATCAAAACATCGTGACTAGCATAATAAGCTGTAATGGCACTTGCTATAACACCAACTGATAATTGAATCACCCCATACAATGCCCCTGCAGTACCGCGGATATGGCCAAAGTCCTTCATGGCGATAACCAAGGCATTAGCTATAGTAAAACCAACAGACATAACCATTAATAATACGGGTAATAATATTAGTAGTACGCTTTTAGTATTGGCAAAATACATTAGCCACACACCTGCAACCAGAGTCATGCAATTGCCAATTATAATTAACGTCGGGACTTTTAAAGTCAAGGCTATTTTAGCATTAATTAATTTCCCTAAAATAGTTGCTATTGCCACTAATACACAAGTCCAGCCAAAAAGAACAGGTGAAAAATGAAATCGAACCTGAAAAACAAATGAAGCATTGGTGATATAAGCCATAACCTGCCCAAGGCCAGCGCCAGAAATTAGTGAAGCAACTACGAATTTGTAGTGAGTAAATAACTGAGCATAATATTTACGCATAACAGAAAGCTTAATACTGACGCGATTTTTCAAAGTCTCTGGACAATAACGAGCAGCCAGGAAAATATAAATACTGAATATTAAAAATAATAACACAAAACAAAATCGCCAATTTAAATATTTCTCAATGTACGATCCAGCAAGAGGCGCTAAAATCGGTGACAAGCTGAATAACATGGTGCAATAAGACAAGGCTATAACTAATTTTTTGCCGGAAACAACATCACAAAGCAGCGCGCGAAATAATGGCATTGCCACTCCAAGTCCCATTCCCTGAATGAGTCGCGCCAATAATAATGTGTGAATATTAAAAGCAAAAGTAGCAAGGACAAAGCCGCCCAAACTAATGCAAAGCCCAACTATTAAGATTATCTTTCTGCCAAATCGATCAGAAAGTGTGCCGAAAATTAACTGCGTTGCCGTTGAGCCTAATAAAAATATAGCGATAGTTGCCTGAATCTGACCGCGAGTAGCGTTCAAAGCAACGGTCATAGCTGGCATGGATGGCAAATATAAATCTGTAGCAATAAAATTGATAAACCCAAGCATCATTGCAAACACCAGCACAATTATTTGCGGTTTCGATAAAGAGCGAAGAATACTTTTGATTGTTTCTTTATTAGCTGAGTTATTCATGTGAAGACTTCCATGCTGGAATTGCGGCTCCGCCTGGGAAGATTTTCTTGGTTTCATTGACAACTGGTTTTGAATGCATCACCGCAACAAGCTCTTCAAAAATAGGCTTGTCTTTGTCCTTGGTTCTAATCACAATTATATTTGCATATGGCGAATCTGGGCCTTCTTTGATCAAAGCTTGTTTGATATTTAATCCGGCTGGGCCTACAAAATCATTAGTTAAAGCAACTAACACACTGTCTTTAAAAACTCGGGGCAATTGCGCTGCATCTAATACTTTAAATTGCAGATGTTTTGGATTAGCAATGATGTCATTTACTGTCGCTTCGGTACCAATTCCTGGTTTTAATTTAATCAACCCGGCTTGTTGGAATAACAATAATGCGCGACCTTCGTTGCTTGGATCATTGGGAATCGCTACTATTGCTCGATTTTTTAATTGCACTAAATTATTAATCTTGCGCGAATACACGCCCATGGGATAGACAAAAGTCTTGGCAATAGCTGTAATTTTATAACCTCTAGACTTTATTTGTGCCTGCAAATACGGCAAATGCTGAAAAATATTGGCGTCTATATTACCACTATTCAGCGCGGTATTTGGCAACACATAATCATCAAAAGCTACGACTTTGATATGCAGATTATAACGCTTTACGGCAACTTTTTGCGCAACTGTCATGACCTGTTGCGGCCAACCTCCCATAACACCAACTCGTAATGTTTTACCCTGGTTATAAGCTACCGGCCAGGCTAGACTCACAATACATGCAAGCCCCAAGACAATACTGGCAAAAGCAACCGGTTTGAGACGCCGTTTCTTTGCTAAATAATCGCCAGCTACTTGAACTAACTGCACAATCACAATTAAGACAATGACAGTTTCTAGCATGACAAAAACATTAAAGCGCTGATAGCCATAATTAATCGCTAGCTCACCCAAGCCCCCGCCACCAACAGCACCAGCCATAGCTGAATAACCAACCAAGCCAATGACGGTTAAAGTTGCTCCGCGAATTAAGCTTGGCAAGCTTTCAGGGATTAAAACCTTGCGCACAGTCTGCCATGTTGTCGCTCCTAATGAGTCTGATGCCTCGATCAAACCGCTAGGAACCTCGGCTAAAGAACTCTCACAAATACGAGCAAAAAATGGAATTGCCGCTAAAGTCAATGAAACGATTGCCGCATTAGTGCCAATTGTGGTTCCGACAAGTAAACGCGTTAATGGCAAAATGCTAATCATCAAGATAATAAATGGTACTGATCGCACAACATTGACAATAAAACCAACTATCAAATTCACACCCTTATTGGCATGCGCTTGTTTTTCTGCAGTTAGAAACAACCACACACCGAGTGCCATACCAGCAACAATACTGATAAAACTGGAGATAAAAACCATATAAATGGTTTCCCAAGTAGCTTTAAACAATGGAAGTAGCGCTAAATTATGCATGATTTAACACCTCCACTTTAACATGAGATTGTTCGGCATATGCTAAAGCCTTATCAACCGCATCTTTGTCACCACTCAGCTGACAAACTGTAAAACCAATAGTAGTATTTTGAACTTGTTCAAGGTTGGCGTGACTGATATTTAATGTAACTCCAAATTCTTTAACTAAATGGGTAATCAACGGCACATCGCTTTCCTTGCCCACAAAGGTCAAACGAATGTTTAGCAGTTTTTCACCGGATTTTAATTTTTTTGTTCCAGCAAAGGTTTGTGATTCATCTAAATGCAATGCTTTTTGCACTAACTGCTTAGTTACTTCATGTTGCGGATTTACAAAAATCTCTAATGTTGGCCCAAGCTCAATTAACTTGCCCTGATCTAACACGCCAGTTCGCGTACAAATCTGTTTGACGACTTCTAATTCATGCGTAATCAGCAATATTGTTAAGTCCATTTTACGATTAATTTCTTGTAATAATTTAAGTACGCTGTTGGTAGATTCCGGATCTAATGCCGAGGTTGCTTCATCACATAATAAAATAGTAGGCTTAGTTGCTAAAGCTCTGGCAATGGCAACTCGTTGTTTTTGGCCACCGCTTAGCTCAGATGGATAATGATCTTTACGATCTTCTAAATGCACTAATTCTAATAATGCGGTAACTCTTTCATGAATAGCTTGTTTGGATTCGCCAATTAACTCTAGTGGCAAAGCAATGTTTTCATAAGCCGTGCGTGATTCCAACAGATTAAAATGCTGAAAGATCATCCCGATTTTATGGCGTTGTTTGCGCAACTCATTAGCAGATAATGAGGTTAAGTCGACACCATCTACTAAAACACGGCCACTAGTCGGGCGCTCGAGCAGATTGACACATCTTAGTAATGTACTTTTGCCAGCACCGCTTTTTCCAACAACTCCGACAATCTCACCTTTTTTTAGCGTGAGACTAACATCATCCAAGGCATGAATCGTCTGGCCTTGCGACTGATAGTGCTTAGTTAAGTTTTGTAATTCTATCATGATTAAATAATACCGAGATAACTATAAAAACACCAGAGAAACAATTGTAGGGACATCCCTTGTGGGTGCCCAAAATTAATTTGGCGTATGATTCGA
>SDBS01001112.1_pt1 | contig 27432 bp, 22 predicted proteins | sample 2277091 | NCBI WGS metagenome assembly SDBS01 (sample SAMN10404972, study PRJNA504765) | marine sediment metagenome | isolation source: marine sediment core GS10_PC15, 163 cmbsf | place: Arctic Ocean: Southern Knipovich Ridge | collected 2010
CTCAGAATGAGATGATTCTGACCAAGCCTCAACGTCTTGATTCATGCTATGACACATAAGATTGCAGAAAGAGCTTTGGCAAGTAAAATTAAAACCTGCGGCGGTTGCCAACAGCAAGAATACAGTTGCTGCACCACCGTAGAAGATCAATTTTAGTCTTACTTTCGGATCTTTCCAATCAGGTAGTTTTAGCTTCAAGCTTATCCCTCCCTATTACAGGTATACCCCATAACCTCATTTGACACTCTTGCCTGCTATTATTAAAAGGACAATGGCAACTATAGCGGCAAGCACAAAGAATGTACCCCATAACCATCCAACCACTCCTGGCGACACTCCGTTCACCTCCTACCAGCTCTGAACATCATTGTAATGCTATTTAAGCTCAAGGATTTGGGATCATACAACTTCTATTCCAATACTTAAAATCGGCAAGACGCTACAACTCTTTACCTTATTTTTTGAGCCGCAATAGCCAAATCTTCTAATTAGACGCCAAAAACCAAACCAGACAACTACTAACCTGCCGTTAAGTATGTTAAGATTTGATTAAGGAAATATTTCACATTGTTAATTATACAAAATTTTAGCCATTATGGCTATATTTTCTTCAAGAAACAACCGCTCTCACTTGTTGTTTTCCGCTTTTTGCCTATCTGTGACGCTCTTTTTTTGCTCCAAGCCGTTTGATTGCCTCTTTCGCGGCCCAATTCTCCGAATTCAAGGAAAGCGTCTTACGATAATAGCGAAGTGCCGCATTGTCCTGGCCTAACTGTTCGTGAGTGAAGGCCAGATAGAAATTCGCGTCTTCAAAACCAGGGCTAATAGCAAGCGACTTTTTAAAATTCACAGCAGCCTCCGGGAAAAGACCGCGATCAATATGGATCGTTCCCAGAAGATAGTAGGCATACGATGAATACGGTTCTAGCTTTATAGTTTTTCTCAACTGGTAAATGGCTCTATTGTAGTAACTCGAATCAAAACGCTTCGCACCAAAAGCGTAGATTGAAGTAAGTAGAAAATAGTTGTCGGTTTCCAGGGGATTTACCTTCTTTGCAGTTTCCATTGTCTCAACAGCTCCGTTGAAATACTTTTGCTCTTCAGTGGCATTTGCCCATCTTAAATTAAGAGCGCCAAGTTCATAGTAATAGTTGTCCGGATAGGGATAATAGGAAATAGCCCGGTTGTATTGAATAACTGAGCGATCATAATAGCCAATCTCCGCTAAATCATTTGCCTTGGCAAAATGAAAATCGGCCAGAAAGGGAAATAGTGAAAGAACAATCAATATGAGCGAGATCAATAGCGTTCCTAAAAATATAAATCTCCTGAAATTGAGCCGGATCCGCCAGCTTAAAGATATTTCCGATTTACTGCTTAGACCCATCATCATTCCCAGAACAAGCCAGAGAAGAGACGTGCTGCCCGTTATGCTAATACCAAAAAGTAGATATATGCAATATCCAAGGACTGCAAGAATAAGACCGATAAATAAAAAATACTCATTTCTCCCCTTAAATTGGAGAAGGAACTTCTTCATTGAAAAAAAGAAAGCAGTGACTATAGTAATAAAGACTATGGTGGCGGGTAAACCAATCATCGATGCCAGCTGCAGGAAGTAGTTATGGGCATTATCAGCAACAGTAGATTCACCCACTACGCGCTTGTACTTGAGAGTTTGATATTTTCTGAAAACCAGCCTAAAACAATCCGGTCCAAAACCAAGAACAGGTCGCGCTTTGATCATTTCGACAGAACTTTTCCAGATTTCAATTCGAGTCAATGAACTCCCGTGTAGAATAAAGCCTGAGGTCAAACGTTCTTCTATATCAACCTTGGATTCGGTTGGATAAAACCAGGAAAAAGCGAAAAGAGAGACGGCTATCAACAGAAAACAACAGGACAGAAGAACTATTCTTTTCTTCCACTTCAACCATCTCCAACTCAAAGAAAAGAAAATGGCCACACTGACAACCGCGGCGAGCCAGGCTCCTCGAGAGAAGGTGGCAACCAAGCAGGAAAAAATAGCTAGAATCATCATTCCCCAAAAAAACCGCTGCCTCAGTCCATCGGTGGAAAAAAACAATCCTAAGGACAAAGGCAGGATGATTGCCAGGTAACCTCCGAGAAGGACAGGATTTCCAAAAGTGGAAAAGCTTCGACCTGATTCAAAAGGAAGTGCCCAACCCAGAAAATCCCAACCAAAGTACTGCAACACTCCATAGGCAGAGACTAGACCAGCTGCAATAACCATTGATCGCGCAATGGACTTTATCTGATCCGGGCTCCTAAAGAATTGTGCGGCAAGGAAGAAGAGCATCCCGTAATTGATATAGGTAAGAAAACCTTGATAACGTTTATACTTCCCAAAAACGCTGGTTGGGTAGTGAACAGAGAAAACAGTCGATAGAGCAATAAGAGCCAGAAAAATCAGTACAAGATAATCGATAGAGGTCCGTTTGATCCTTATTTGCCCACCAAGGAAAAACTTTGCCCCAAAAAAAAGGAAAAGCAAGATTAAGGTTATTCGAAGAAATGTTAGTTTGATCAGGTCAAATTGATCATTAGTAATTGTATAGGAAATAATAAGAGGAAGTACCAAAACCAAGATATGAAAACCATAATGGAGCCATTTGTCCAAGCGTTCTGATCCTAAACCGGTAGTCCCTGCTAGCTGCCCTCCTCCATAACTATTCCTCATCCCAAGTCTTCGGCTTTCACTCTTCACTTCTCACTCTCTCACTGCTCTTTTGACTCATCCCTTCTCCCTAATTCTACCGGGCTCCTCTTCCGGTTAAGACAACCCGAAAAGTATGGAAAATAATCTTGATATCCAAGAAAATCGACTGGTGGTAAACGTAGATAAGATCGTATTTTAGCTTTGTTTCAGGCGTTGTTGCATAGGAACCCGATACTTGCGCAAGTCCGGTTACTCCGGGCTTTATTCTAAACCTTTCTGTATAACCAGGGATTATTTTCTTGAACTTATCAACAAAGAAAGGACGTTCCGGTCTGGGGCCAACAAAGCTCAAGTCTCCCCTTAAGATATTAAAAAGCTGGGGCAATTCATCAATACGATATTTCCTTAAGAATCTTCCCACTTTAGTTATACGCGGGTCATCTTCAGCAGCTAATACAGGCCCGGTCTCTTCTTCAGCATTTTTTATCATAGTACGAAACTTATAAAGACAAAACTTTTTTTCTCTCTTGCCCACCCTTTCTTGTTTAAAGAAACCCGGCCCTGGTGAGCTGAGTTTAACCAGTAGTGCCACCAATAACATTAGTGGCGAAGCTGCAATAAGCAGCAACAAAGCACCAATAATATCAATTGTCCTCTTGAGAAAACGTATCCAGTCAGAAACCGGATCTGCTGTCAGTTTCACCAACGGAATGTCACTCAAAACCCTGTGGTCTACCCTGCCAACAAAAATCTCATAGAGATCCGGTACGACTTCAATGCTTATTCCCTCAGGCTGAGAAATAGTCAAGTCTTCAACCAATTCTCTTTCTCGAACTGGTGTAGTAACTATCACCCTGTCCACCGAATAATCTCTAACCAAAGCCGGAACATCTTTGATGTGCCCCAAAACAGGGACATCTTCTATTTTTGATCCAATTGCCTCCCTATTCCTGGTCGCCGTTCCTATCACCTGATAACCCCATTCAGACTTACTGCGAAGCTCTGAAATGATAGTTCTACCTATCTTGCCTGCTCCCACAACCAGAATTCGCTGACTGGGCCATTTGATTTTAAAGACTCTGGTAGCAATTATCCTCCAACCTGCAATAAGAACGATGACCAAGAGCCAGGAAAGGACCAGTACAGTCCGGGGGAAGGAAAAAAAGCGGTAGAAAAAAGCCAATCCAACGGTAAGTATGAGACTCAGTGTAGCTGCTTTAAAAACTGAATAGGCAGTGTCCCATCCACTCCGGGTCTTTTCAACAACATATAGATCATAAACGTAAAAGGAAACCAGATGAACAACGGTAATTGGTACGGCAAGATTGCTGTAGGCTTGAAAATTGAAGAGAGGTAATTCTCCTCCATATCTTAAAAGGAATGCAACAATAATTCCCGCATTTATCAAAACTGCGTCAAGAAGAATTGATATGGCTCGCCATCTGTTCCTGGACATAGCTATAAACCGCCTTAAAGGGTCAATATCATTCTATGTTTTATCTATTATCGGAGCCAGGCCGGTCATATTTGATCTAATCAGGAAAGTACTTCCCCGTAAATCTGCATAACCTTTCCAGCCATTGCCTCTTTGGAAAACTTTGCCTCCACTCTCTCTCTACCATTTTTTCCGTATTCTTTTCTAAGATTTTCGTTCTCCAATAATTTATTTATGGCCTTGCTGAGAGAGCTTTTTGACTTGGGCTGAATCACAAGTCCTGTGACCTGATCCAGGTTCGCATAAGGAACACCGGTTTTTAGATTGGTGCTGACAACCGGTTTTTCGCAAGCCTGAGCCTCCAATTGCACTAGACCGAAGGCTTCGCTTCTGGCAACAGAAGGAAGAACAAACACATCACACGCATGATAGTAATAAGGCAATTCTTCATCAGTAACCGTCCCCAAGAAATGTACTTTGGGGACCACATTAAGCTTTGAAGCTAGTTGTCTTAGCTCTTCTTCCAACGGACCTTCTCCCACAATTACCAAATCAGCATCTATGTCTTCCATCGCCTCAATTAAGTACTGTACGCCTTTATAATAGATAAGCCTGCCTACAAAGAGAATGATTTTCCTGCTAAATTTCGCCCTTATCCTCTCTACTTCTTCCTTTTGTTGCGCTGTGTTTTTGAATCTTGAAATATCTATTCCAAAATGAGCGACAGTGCATTTATCTTTGAAATCGCGCAGAATAGGAGAACCCTCTATTAAATTGGGTGATGAAACCAGAATACGGTCCGCCCTCTTCAGGAACGCTTTCAAGAAAGGCTTATACAGGTTGAGTAGCAGCTTCTGACGAATAATATCACTATGATAGGTTATGATCATTTTCCCCGGCGGCCGGGCTAAAAGATAAGAAAACTCGCCAATGGGATAAGGAAAATGGAAATGGTAGATATCGCTCTTCAACCGCCTAAGCCAGATAGGCAAGGTGGGCGCAAGCGGAGCAGATTGAATTGTAGCAATACTCGCAACCTTGGTTACCTTTAGATTATCAATTTCCTCCTGAACCGTTTTTGCCCCCGTATTAGCAACCAGAACACGCACATCGGTATTCCCGGAAAATGCCCGGATGGAAGTCGCCAGATCACGTACATGGTTTTCCACCCCTCCTATCACAGGATAATACAACTTGTTTATCATCAATATTTTCATTTTGTCCCACGCTTCACTTCGGAAATCATATTTTCTAACTCCGGCTTATGGTAGCTCGTCGATATCCAACGCCTGTTATGCTGCTAGGTATTGGCACACAGGTGACGAGCAAGGCCCGAATTTAGAAAATTAAAAGACCTTGGACATTAGACGTTTGATCCTTGAGATACTTCTCCATACACTTCCAAAGTTCGTTGTGCTGCCTTTTTCCAAGAGAATTGCTCTATTCTCTTCAGGCCTTTTTCAGATAGATCTTGCCTAACCCTCTGTTCGGCCAATACCTTTTTCATACTAGCCGCTAAACCTTCTCCGTCGTTGGGATCAACCATCAATGCGGCATCACCAGCAACCTCAGGTAGAGACGCAGAGTTTGAACATATGACCGGGGTTCCGCAGGCCATGGCTTCCAATACCGGCAGCCCAAATCCCTCATAGTGTGAAGGAAAAACCAAAATCTCCGCTGCATTATAGAGCAAAGGCATATCCTTTTCAGCCACAAAACCAGTAATCAGAACATCTTCCTCAAGCTCTAGTTTTTTAATCAACTTAACAGCCTCCGAAAAACGAGAATCCCTTCCCCCAACCAAAACAAGCTGGTAATCCTTTGTCTCTTTTCTCAGCAGAGCAAACGATTCAATCAAACCAGCCCAATTCTTATGCGGCTTGGAATTTCCTATGTTTAGAATAAACTTAGAACGTATCCGGTATTTTCTTTTTACCTCATCCAAAAGAGACTTATCCCGCACAACTTGGAAGTTATTTCCCACCCCATGGGGGATAACTCTTATTCTCTCTTCCGTAACATCAAAAATCTCCTGAATGTCTTTCTTGGTCGACTCGGAAACCACTACTACCATTTTAGCCTTGGCAATTGCCCTTCTATTTGCCTTTTGATAATAAGCTCTGCCTATGGTTGAGGGCATACTCGGCGGAAATTTGAGGGGAATCAAGTCATGGATAGTCACAACGGCCGGAGAAGATAGAAAAAGCGGATAGATAAAATGGGGGGAATGGAAAACATCCAGTTTTTGGTTTTTCAAAGTAAGAGAGAAGAAGAGTTGGAGAAATGCGGAAAAAACCGCTTCTGTGACTATGGCCTTACGGGAATTCGCTCCATCCGGAACTTGGACAATACTCTGCCTATCGCAAAAAAGAATATATTCATTTGTCTTATCAATCTCCTGCAATGCCTTGAGTAGATTATAGGAATAGGTACCTACGCCAGCCCAATCAATCATTCGAGCATCAAATCCTATTTTCATTTCTATCCTTTCACCCAAACTATCCTTATATACCAATAATTTCCTTAAAATAAGCGAATCTTGCTTCCCAGGAGTTCTCTTTGGCAAACTGCCTTCGCTCTTTGACCTCACGGTTCCTGCCTGCAAAGGCCTCTTCCACCGCTTCGGCAAACCCGGAAGCAGTTTCCGCCATACGGATGGGAGGATTAACTTTTTCTAATTCCTTCCATCGAGTTGCTACAACCGGAAGCCCCGCAGCCAGAAACTCATACATTTTTATGGGACTTATAGAATCCACCAGCTTACTCTTCTCAAAGGGAATAATTCCTACATCAGCAAAGCTTAAATAGGCTGCCACCTTCTCTTGGGTTTTCGGCCCTAAAAAATAGACGTTAGGAAAGTTACTAAGCAAGCCTATATCTGTCCTGACCGGACCAATGAAAATAAAGGAGAAATCACACAGGTACTTGGCTAGTTTGCTTACCAAGTGTACATCAAACCAGTCATCTATTGCGCCCAAATAAACAATTCTTGGTGAAGGGATTTGTCTATACTCATCAGGCAAACTGCCTGAGTAATTAGCGAACAAGTCATATTGGACACCATTCGGCAGGTAGTAGATATCACTTCTCAGCGGCTGAAGCCTCTCCAAGAGACGGGAGGAAGTAACAAAAACCACGTCGACTCTCTTGATTGCTTCTTCCTCAAGCTCAGCAATAGAATCAGGGTTTCCGGTGAAACTTGCCATGTCATCGGTTACCCGTAGAATACTCTTATCATATTTTACCTGGTCAAGTAAGGGCAGCATAACCGGATTGTTGATACAAACCAGGTCAACCCGGGAAAAGCTGTTTTTATGCAGCAAATCCCTTAATCGGGGTAGAGTAAACCTGATGGTGTTCCTACCAACCCATGAACTCCTCAGCAGGGGATAATCCTTATAGGGTAGTAGGGTTAGTGGTACATAGGTATGGAGTTGCCCTTCTTTCTGCACCCCTTTTCGCCAGGAAGCAAATCTACTTCCGGTTTCCGGCCGGGAGGAGCGGCTTAACCAATGGAGTGGAGAAAAGGGGTAAGAAAACCAAAATATATTCCATTGCTCCCGGAGAAAGAGCCTGACATAGTTATGACCTCCTACCTTGAATTCTGAATCCCAGGTAGAGCTTTCACTAAAAATCATTTTCATCGGCGCAATGCCTCTTTGATCCTTAAAGTCCATTTAGTAATAGCAATAGCTTCGTCCAGGGTAACACCCTTGCTGCTTTCTCCTTTGATTACTTTTAGGAATTCAACCAGTTCCTGATAGTGTCCCTTGTCTTGCCTTTTTAGTTTAATAGTTTGCACTTCTTGCCCATATATTTCCAACTGCTTAAAGTCCTCGATCACCAAAACTGAACCGTCAGAATAAATTTCCAACCGCTCTTTGGGAAAGCTCGATGCCCCTAATGTTGTATACAACAAAGTCCCAATACTTCCGTTTTCAAATTCCAGGCTTACGGATATGTTGTTTTCACTTTCCATTTCAGGATGCTCACCGGATAAACCTTTTACTCCAAAACTTTTAATGGGAGATCGGGCAAACCAGGACATCAGGTCCAGAAAATGGCAGCATTCACCGATGATACGGCCCCCACCGGCTTCAGGATCATTGACCCAATGATCGGGAGAAACGCTACCTGCATTCACCCGGTACACCATAGCAATAGGATATCTCCTGCTCTGTAGTAACTCACAAGCTTTTGTGGAAAGGGGAGAGAACCTTCTGTTGAATCCGAGCATAAAGTTGATCTTGTTTTGCGTGATTGCTTCAACCAGCAGATCAAGCTCTGTCTGATCCAGAGCCATCGGTTTCTCCAGAAAAATATTCTTACCCGCTTTCGCTGCCTCAATTGCAATCTTAGCATGCAGATTATGCCGGGTCGCGATCAAAACCAGGTCAATCTCATCATCGGCCATGATTTCCCGGTAGTCAGATGAGGCATAGGCAGCATGATATTGCTCAGCCAGGTGTTTGGCATTCATGCCTTTACCGGTGACAATTGCTCTGATATCGTATCCTTTGATTCTTTTCAGATTGGGCAAGTGCGTCGTTTTGGCAAAAGCACCGGCTCCGATCACAGCCACATTAAGCACGTCTTTTGTTATAGGTCTGGCATCCACAACAAGCTTTCTCTCAGCTCTTACTTCTTCCGGATACCTGAACAAAATGCCCAAAGTGCTCTTTTCCAGCAAAGTATTGTAGGCCTTGTCCGCTTCTTCTATAGAGAATTCATAGTCGATCAAAGGTTCCAGGTTCAGTTTTTGCTCTGCCAGCATTTGTAGGAACTCTTCCATATTGCGGTTCTCAGTCCATCGAACATAACCGATGGGATAATCAATTCCCTTTTCTTCGTATTCTTCATCATATCTTCCCGGCCCGTAAGAGGTAGAAATGAGAAAATCAAGCTCTTTGCGGTAGAAATCCTCCCGCTTTAGATCCATGCCCACCGCACCGATAACCACAACCCGCCCCTTCCTCCGGGCAATTCTGAATGCATTGTTGACCGGTTCGCTGCTCCCCGTTGCTGCCGCAATCAATACTACGTCTGCTCCGACATTTTGGGTTTGCCCTAAAACCTTTGCAACATACTCTCCTTCAGAATCAGCCAGTAAAACATTTTTCAAGCCAAGTCCTCTTGCCAGCTCAGTTCTCTTCTTATCAATATCAATCCCGATCACATGACACCCTGCAGCCTGCAAAATCTGAACCGTCAATTGGCCTATGAGTCCTAATCCTATAACTGCTACCCTATCGCCCACCTGAACTTGAGCACGCCTCACACCCTGCATGGCAATCGCTCCCAGAGTTACAAAAGTGGCCTCTCTCAAATCAACTCCCGATGGAATTTTGCTAACCAGGTTTTTGGGAACTGTAACAACTTCAGCATGACAAGCATAACCGGCACCGGCGCAGGCAACCTTATCCCCTACCGAAAACCCGGAAACTCCCTTCCCTACCTCGATTACGGTCCCTGCAGAGCTGTAGCCTAACGGAGCCATGTCTGTCATCTTTTCTCTAACTTTATCCGCAGTCTGAGCAACGCCTTCTGAAACCGCCTTACTAATTACTTTCTTAATAAGACCGGGCTGTTTGAGAACTTTGCTAATTAATCCTCCGGAAGAGTTGTCAAAACTCATTCGCTCAGTACCTGGACTGATCAACGAGTAGGCATTCTTTATCAATATATGTCCCTCGGGACAAGAAGGTGGAGGAATTTCCTCGGTAACAATGGTCCCGCCTTTGCTAAATACCTGTTTCATCTGCAACCTCCACTCTAAACTTTACTTTCACCGGTACCTCTTTTTCTAGTCGGAGTTTTAGAACTTGCGCTCTCTCTTTAACGCCATAGCTTTTTGATACCCATCCTTCTTCAATTGAAATCCTAAATCCTTCTTGGTCACTATAATTGATATACAAACTGCTTCCGTTTGCCGTAGCTTTGACACCTTTCGCTTCCTCGGAAACATTGACGCCCACATCGAAATGGAAATTCCATTCAAACTCGTGTCTGCCTTTTCCGCTTAAGAAGTCTACTATTTCCCATGCTTTGACCCTCTTATCCAGTATTATCTCCCGCCTGTGGATTACCGGCTCGTCCAAACGAGTATATCCGAAATGCTCGCCTTCAAAAATATCAAAATCTTTGCCCTTTTCCCATTTCAGCAATTTGGCCCGACTATCATTTCTCATGCTAAAAAGATCTACTGCGTCAAACCGGTTTTGTTCTTTCCCATCAACAATTACCGTATTATGATACCGGGTCCCCCGAAATTGATTCCTTTGATCAGGATCGGCTGTATAAACATAAGCTCCCGGATCGATTATAAAAGGCCGACCTCCAGCAAAGATCTCAAAGCTAAGCTGGTCACAATGGCCATGTCCCCCTTTGCCCTTCAGCCCGATATCTCCGCAACGGCAAATCAGATAGAGATCTTGGTGTCTGAGAATAAAGAAGCCTCCCGGCGTAAAATCCTTCGATTGAGGCTGGACCCGGGTAGCAACCTTAAGTTTGTTGAATTCATCAAGCGCAGAAGGACTTAGAAGCCAAAGGGCTTCCTCGAAAAACCTGCCTGCAGCTTGAGCAAAATCACCACGGTCAAACAAAACGGCACCAATTGCCAGCAAGTAGCGATGGTCGTTGATATTCTCTTTGCTATAACTACTCAGGATTTGCAGCCGGCCGTCATCGGCATCGCCAATAACAGGCGCATTTCCATCAGGTCGGATGTAGTGCATCATAAACTCAAACATCTTCTCCAGACAGGAAAGAAATCCATCCGGCATCGAGATATGATTTATCCTGGTCAGAAGAGCAACAGAAAGAAATAGTTCCAACACCAGCCGGTGGTAGCCGATGGCAGCTTCAAAATCAACTCCATCAGGGTGTACCTGCTTCTCCATCTCCAATATAAGTTCTTTTAAACCGAAATCAAGCCATTTTTGGGACTCTTTGAATTCAGGAAACATTACACCCAGAAAAACCAGACCTACCAGGTCTGAGAGGTAATGATTGCCTCTAACCTCGCTGTATTCCAGGTTGTTGGCAATATGCCGTCCATGCGCAAGTATGCTTTTTAAAAACAAAAGATGATCATCCGGAGAAAAAGACGGGGAATCGGCAAAGAAGTAATAACCCCATATCCAGTTGACAGCCCGGATGGCCACGTCCATGGTACAAGACCAGTTAACTCCGATTTGGGGAGGATTCTTGACCGCCCAATCTGTAATCTGATTGACAAATTCCAGTGCATATTTTTCATTCCGGGTAAACCAATAGGCCTTCCCCAGGGTCGGCAAATGCTGAAACCGGGACAGTTCCCAGGGAACCTTTACATCGGATGGATCATCAAGGTTTATATAGTTTACTTCCGTGTGGTAACTTGGCTCCCATCTTATTCCGGTCTTAAAGTCACAGCACCAATCAATCTCTTCGCCCAATGAAGTCTTGCCCGAACCTAATAGATCAAAAGTATGATGGCAAATCTCATCAGCAGCATGGATCGTCTCGTCAATTGATTCCGGATATTGGCTTTGCACCAGCCGGACTAGTTCCTGCTTGTGGTGAGAGGAGATAAAGAATCCCGGCTCAGCCCGCTGCTGGTAATGATCAACGAGCGAACGCTTATCTGCATCTATATCAAGCGCAGAATAAAACTGTCGGTCGGTCGGAAAAGTACCTGACAGCTTAGCTCTGATCTTTCTTGCCCTATTGAACGTCTTTTCTTTCGCTTTCAGTGCAATTAATTGCGGAGACATTTGCAAGAACTTCTTGATTCTTCCGGGTCCCATTTATACGTCCTGCCTCCCTTGGCCATCCTTTTCGATCAATTCTTCGCAGGCCCTAATAACCCGCTCCACATTCTTTTGCCAAGTGTAGTTGGCAATCGCATCTTCTCTGGCCTTTATTCCTAGTTTTTCTCTGAGCATCTTGTTTTGAGCTAGTTCCAGTATTCCTTCTGCCAGTTCTCTCTTGCTACCCGGCTCAACCAGGATTGCATTCTCATTGTGCCGCAGAACTTTCCCGATCTGACCAATATTACTGGCTACTATACCTTTTCCCATGGCCATATATTCAAAGAGTTTGGTGGGAGAGCCAAAGAATTCGGAACCATCTTCCATTGGCAAATGAGGGGAAGCCAAGATATCACAAGCAGCTAGATATTTTGGGGCATCCTCTTGAGGAACAATGCCGGATAGCACTACAAATTCCTCAAGATTATCTTTCTTTATGATATTCTTTACTTCTGCCATCGTCAGTCCGTCGCCCACGAAAAGAAACCGTATGTTGGGATTTTGTTCCATGATGAATTTAACTGCACCTGCCAAGAAGTCAGCACCATGCCACTTGCCAAAAGTTCCGATAAAGCCGACTACAACTTGGCCTTTTAACTTATATTTATTCTCAATTTCACTCCCGTCAATATCCGGATTCAACCTCTCGATGTCTACACCGTTGGGATTAACCAGTATCTTATCTCCTTCGATACCCCTTTCCAAAAGAGTGTCTTTCATTGGTTGTGATACTACGACAACAAGATCTGCGGTTTGCAGGTTTGCAAGCTCTATTTTTTCAGCAATTTTTTCAAATCTGAAGGGTTGTCCCCAGTTTCTGGCTATCCAGACTTCGGAACCGTTGTACTCTAGGACAAAGGGGAGTTTGAATTTTCGCGAGAGAACAATCCCGGAATAATTGTTAACGCTATAACGCTGATAGATAAGAGTAGGTTTTTCTTCACCAAATACTTGTGTCGCCGTCTTTATTAGTCTGGAATTATAGGCCATCTCCGGAATCTCATAGGAATTACGAAAAAAGGGTGATGGCTTTAATAAAAAAAGTGGAGTTCTTTTATTATCGATCATTTCCAGTTTATCGGTGGAAATGAAAAAAAGCCTGTATCCCAATCCGGAAAATCCATTTGCCACTCCCGAAATATGGGTTACCGAGCCTCCTGCCTTTATTCCAAACCAGTGATCGGTTCGAAGATAGCATATTTTGGAAAAAGGATTGCTCCCCGGTTTCCCCCTTTCCCTCTTAGCAAAGAAAAGAAGCTTGCGAGACAAGAAAACATGATATAGCAAGACCAGAGGAGACACACAGCTTTCCGCAACAAGTCTGGGCAAATCCTGCACTAAAAACCTGGGCCAGGCTACCCTGTACAAGCTTTGTGACCAGTCAATTACCAGCTTTTCCTTCCCTCCGGAGAGCAAAAGCAGTGCTTTCCACTTCTCCAACTTCTTCTTGGTCTGAAGATCATAGCAAAAAAATATTGCCCTTTGGTATCCTGATTTCCTTATTTGCTTTAAGAGACTTCCGAGATTGTTTTTTAGCTCTTCAGCCGTGAAGAAATCCTTTTTTTCATCCGGAAACAGCTTCTCCAGACATTGCTTGGCGTAGGGAAGCATCTGAGAATGGACTATGCAAAGCAATTTGCTTTCTTTCATCTGCTTATCTACCTTTGTTTCTTCTGGCCAAGAATCCAAACCTTGCTCCGAAATACATTAGTAAGTCTTGTGATTTTCCCCAGATGTGTCCATATCCACCGGCTCTAATAATTCTCAACTCAGAGGCATGACTTACTATTTCCAAGTTGTTACGAGTCAGCAATCTTTTTAATTCGGACGGAGCAAAGCAGTATTCAAATCCAAAATCAGTTTGACTACTTTTTTGCATTTTCTTAGACCAACGGCGGTATGGTAGATTCCATCGATTTGGCACAGTAACTACAATATAACCTCCAAGCTTGGTTACTCTTGCCATTTCTTGTATGGCTTTTTCTCTTCTTTCTGGTTCAACAATATGCTCAATTGTGGAAAAAGCAGTAACAATATCGAAGCTCTTGTCTTGAAAGGGTAACTCTAAAGCATTTGCCACCTGTAGCTTGATTTTTTTTAACAACTGCTCAGATAACTCCTTGTTAATTATTTTCTGGGCAACTTCAATGCTCTTGGGACTATTATCAATTGCTATCCACTCTTTAACTCTGCGCGCAAAGTAAATCTCATCAATAGGCTCACTGCAACCAATGTTCAATATTCCTTTTCCATCAATTTCTGCCTGGGAGAGCAAAGCCCAGTCAGAAAGTGCTTTGTTGGCAATATACCACCATGCACTCCGATAGCCTGCATTTTCCAAAGAAGCTGCTTTCTTTTCATAAGTTCTGAGAACGACATTCTTTTCTGACTCAGCTTGTGTCTCATTGTTACTGTTTTCTTTCATTTTGCGCTCTTTTCTTTGGACCGGAATTTGGCCACTACTTCCTGAGATAATTCTTTTATCTCTTCGAATCGGGTCACCAGAATGTCTTTGTGCGAACTACATGATGCAATACGCAGATATTCAAGCGTCACCAAGAACATCAATCCATAAGAAATTGTCGAAGTCAGTGAGGCCGCGACTATCCCCATCCTGGGTATCATAATCAGATTAAGTCCGATGTTAATCACAAACGCAATAGCTGGAACTATGTAGACTATAGGCGGATTACCACGGCTGGCGAAATCATTCATATATATAGTTTCCAAAGAAAGAAATAATATCCCAGGCAGCAACCACAAGAAGGGCACAATGGAATCCTTAAACTGCGGTCCATACATCAATAAAATGAGCGGCTTGCTAACTACAGCAGCAAAAATACAAAGGACCAGCATCAATAGCACGGTAAAACGGGAAACCTTCTTAGTCAACTTACTCTCTTTGTCTTGTATGGCAGAAGCTTTGGGGAAAAGCATCATGCCGATGGTAGCAGGCAAGAGATAAAGAAAATCAGCGAAACTTACCGCGACTGAATATATTCCTGCCTTACTCACCGATAAGAAATAATTTACCAGAATCATGTCGGACCGAATAATAAGAAAGGCAAATAGACAAGAAAGATAGGTTTTGAAGCCGTATTCCAACATCTCTCTAAACAACTTGATATCAAATTTGAATGAAAATCCATTGAAGCTGCGGAAATAGGCAATATAGACCAAGCATATTAGAGCGGTTACTAGAGTGGATAGTATAACCAGCTCACGAATACCTCGTCTTAGGATAACCAGTATGACTACTATAAAAATAACCGAAAAGAACTTTCCTGCAACTTCAATCAGATTGTATTGATATATTTTCTGTAAGCCTATAAGGATATTCTGTAAAAACAAGGAAATGAAAACAAAAGGAACTGAAATCAGCATAATCATAAGAAACAGAGGTTTTATTTCACCCAACAGCAGACGGGGAAACGCGATAGAGACCAGATAGGCAATTCCACTGATTGCGATTCCGCCGATTAATCCCACCCACAAGGAATTGCCGGAAATCTGTGGCAGTTTCTGTTTATCCCTGGATACAAAGTAGATATTTGAAGCATGGAGCCCAAAATTTCCAAATTGGAGAGCAATCCCCATAATAGCAGCAAGAACAGCAAAAACGCCTTTGCCAAATGGGCCAAGAGTTCGAGCAATTATAATGCTTGATACTATGCCCAAGAATATATAGGCAATCCTGGCAGCAAATGTTACTGAGACGCTTTTGATTAGCCTCATAACTGGTTCTCATTCTGGATAAACTTATCTGACAAGACGATCCTGAATTCGGAACCTAAAATCCTAGGCTATCCACCGGTCATACCAGCAGCTTAGGTTAAACAGGTTCCACAGGAAGAAACTATAGTCACTTTGGCCGCTTTGATGCTCTCTCATCATATTTTCTATATAATCATAGTTGAAAAGGTCTCTTTCTCTGATTCTTGAGTCGAAAATGGAGTCAGCAGCATATTTTGCCAGATCCCCCTTGAACCATTCTTTTATAGGAGCCCCGAATCCTTGCTTTTTACGGTAAATAATGTGTTGAGGAATCAATCCCTCGACTGCTTTCTTGAGGATATACTTGGGTTGGCCCTTGATCTTCATTTCCGTTGGAATTGACATGGCAAATTCCACCAGACGGTGATCCAGAAAAGGAACTCTTGCCTCAATTGAAGTAGACATACTTATCTTATCCACCCGCATAAGCAAAAGCTCGGGCAAACGGATTTTTAGCTCCAAATAGATCATTTGAGCCAGTTGGTCTATTTCTTTTTCGCTGGCACCCAGTCTTTGAAAGTAGCTATTTACAATGCTAAAAGAATCAGTGCTCTCCGTTCTCCCTTTGTAACTCTCTGACATGAGCATCTTTTTCAGCGTTTCGGTAAAGGCAATCGCTCCACCCCAAAACAGTCCCCGATCAAAAGAAGCCCGTTGAAGATAATCAAGAGCATTAAGCATCTTGCGCCACTCCAACAAAGGCTTCATTGCGTGGTACAACGCCTTTCTGGAAAGAAGGGGAAGCAGTTGATAATAACGCCAGCGGTTTTGATAGAACTGGTGGATCATGGAGTATGATTCATACCCGCTGAATAGCTCATCGCTCCCTTCGCCCACCTGAACGACGATGATTCCGTTATCACGGGCCAGTTTGGAAACATAGAACAGAGGCACACAAACCGGATCAGCTATGGGTTCATCCTGGTGATAGATTAACCGGGGAACATAATCTACCAAATCTTGATGATCAATCATTATTTCATGATGATTGGTCCCAAATTTTTGGGAGATTTCCCGCGCATAGGCAAATTCATTGTATTGATCTTGGTCCTTAAAGCCAACGGAAAAGGTATCGACCGGCCTATCCATAAGTTCTGTCATCAAAGCAACATTGGTGCTGGAATCTACTCCGCCGCTCAAAAAAACCCCAAAGGGAACATCGCTGATCATCCTGTCCTTGATTGACTCCCTCAGAAGCTCTCTGATTCTTTCTTTGTAGAAATCTTCAGACTGAACCTTGGAAGAACTATCGGCTATTGAATCAATCTCGTCCCAGTACCATTCGGTATCCACATTCCCATCTGAATCGATGATCAACAGATGACCGGGAGCAAGTTTTTTAATCCCTTTGAATAGGGTCGATGGGGCGGGCGAGACAACAAAGGTTAAATAGTGGTAAAGAGCCTGTTCATCCAGTTCTTTCTTAACTTCCGGGTGTTCAAGAATCGCCTTGATCTCAGAGGCGAATAAGAAACAACCGTTTTGGACCGTATAATAGAGAGGCTTGATGCCAATACGATCTCGGGCCAAAAAAAGCCGCTGTTTGCGGCAATCCCAGATGGCAAAGGCAAACATGCCTCTTAGTTTGTGTACCAGCTCTTTCCCGTATTCTTCATACAGGTGAACCAGAACCTCGGTATCCGTCTTTGACTTGAATATATGACCTTTTGCTTCAAGCCCGGCCATAAGTTCCTGGTAATTATAGGTTTCTCCATTATAGACTATCCATATTGTCTCATCTTCATTACAGAGAGGCTGGCGACCGGATGGGGAAAGATCGATAATGCTCAATCTCCTATGACCTAAACCGGTTCTTCCCTCAGAAGAAAGAAAGACCCCTTTATCATCAGGTCCCCGGTGAATCATGGTATCACGCATTTTTAATATCACTTTTTCTTCTACAGCATCGCTTCTCCCATAATTAAAAACTCCACAGATTCCACACATAATCCCTCAATTAAGCTTTGCCTAGAAGTTTGACTGTAAATCCCTGATCCAACCACTGCTGCGGATTGAGACAATTCCTAGTATCGATAACTATTCTAGTTCTCATCAATCTTCCCAGCTCTGCCGGGTTCAGATACTTAAATTCCTGGTGATCTGCTAAAATTACTACGCAATCAGCTTCTTTGAAAGTCTGTTCAATCCCCACCAGTTCGTACTCAAAATCTCTCACATGAGGATCATAAATGGAAACTCGGACACCTGCCTTCTTTAATCCTTTTATCACCGGCAATGCCGGGCTCTCCCTGGTATCACCGACGTTGCCTTTATAACTTACTCCTAAAATGGCGATTTTTGCATCTTTTATCCCTTTATCTTCCAGGTTTTCCTTTACAATTTTGACAACATACTGCGGCATTGAATCATTGATCTCCCGTGCTTGGCGAATTAGTTTTGCATTCTCCGGCACTTTCTCCACCAGAAACCAGGGATCGACTGAAATACAGTGCCCGCCCACACCGGGGCCGGGAAGATGCAGATTAACCCGGGGATGAAGACTGGCCAGCTTCACCGCTTCCCATACATCAACTCCCAAATCAGGGCAGACAGTTGCCAGCTCGTTTACCAAAGCAATATTAACGTCTCTATAGGTGTTTTCCAGTATTTTGGCCAGCTCAGCAGTAGTGGTGTCGGTTAAGTAAATTCTGCCCTCTACAAACCTCTCATAAAAACTTTTAGCCAGGACCGCTGATTCGTGGTTCACTCCGCCGATAATCCGATCATTCTGAATCAATTCTTTTAGGATCCGCCCGGGCAAGACCCGCTCAGGAGAATGAGCAACATACAGCTCCTCCCCCATCTTTAGATTAGCTTTCTCTAAGATCGGAACCAGCAAATCTACCGTAGTCCGGGGAGGAGAAGTTGATTCAAGGATAACCAGATTTCCTTTTCGCAAGTAGGGTAAGATTTCTTGAGTTGCTTTCTCCACTAAACTCATGTCCGATTTCTTAGCAGCAGTTATGGGAGTCGGTACCGCTATTATAAATACATCGGCTTCTTCCGGCTCCAAGCTGGGCTTGAGCATCCCGGAACCAAGTGCTGCTTGCACAATTGTCTTTAAGCCCGGCTCGTCAATATGGATGCTTCCCCGGTTCAAGATCTCAATAATGGTAGGATTATTGTCCACTCCCACGACCTCAAATCCATGAGTTGCAAAGATGCTAGCCGTGGGTAGACCTATATACCCCATCCCCAAAACACATATCTTTTTCAAGCTTGTGCCTCCCATAGCTTTACCCTTTTCCTAAATACATTCTGAAATCGTCTCCACAATACGTTCGGCGGACCGTCCGTCACCATAAGGATTACTGGCTTTTGCCATCTTCTCATAGGCTGTTGGATCACTCAATAGCTGAGATGTAGTATTAACAATGTTTTCAATGGCAGTGCCTACCAACTTTGCGGTTCCCGCAGCAATTGCCTCCGGTCTTTCGGTAACCTTGCGCAAAACCAAAACCGGTTTTCCCAAAGAGGGCGCTTCTTCCTGGATCCCTCCCGAATCTGTCAGTATTAGGTAGCATTTATTCATGAGTTGAACAAAGGGCTCATAGTCGAGAGGATCAATCAAGTGTACTCTATCCAGATTAGCCAAAATGGACCTTGCCACCGTCTGAACCTGGGGATTCATATGAACCGAGAACACTATCTCTATTTCCGGATGCATTTCCACAAGTCTCTTGAGACTTTTACATATATTCTGCAGCGGCTGTCCCCAGTTTTCACGCCTATGAGCAGTGACTAAAACTACATTTCTATCTTTGAAATCAACATTGTTCAAAGCCGGTTCATCAAAGGAATAATTCTCTTTAACCGTTGCCAGAAGAGCGTCAATAACCGTGTTGCCGGTAACAAATATTCGCTCAGCCGGGCAATTCTCTTTCAGTAGATTTTCTCTGGCCGTCTCCGTGGGTGCAAAATGATAATCGGCCAGCCTTGAGGTTAGCTGCCTGTTTATTTCTTCGGGAAAAGGGTGGTGTTTATCCAACGTTCTTAATCCGGCTTCAACATGACCAATTTCTATTTTCAAATAAAAGGCCGCCAGGGCTGCGGCGAACGTTGTAGTTGTGTCCCCTTGAACTAAGAGAAACCGGGGCTTTTCTTTTTCCAAAATAGGCCCCAGACCGCCCAGTGCTCTTTCGGTGACATCAAACAGATTCTGTGCCGGAATCATAATATCCAGATCATAGTGCGGTTCTATGGAAAACAGATTAAGAACTTGATCCAGCATTTCTCGATGCTGAGCTGTGACAACTACAATTGAATTGAAACCTCGATTATCCAACGCTTTGAGGACCGGTGCCAATTTAATAGCTTCCGGTCTGGTCCCAAAAACTGTTGCCACCTTGCCTTTGGGCATAAAAATTACCACCTTGTTAGAAAGCGTAAGAAGCAGCTTAGTGGTCAAAATTTACTATGGAGCAGGGTAGCCCCAGTCATTATGTCTATTTCTTTTGCTGATCATTTAGATACTTGCGCAAATCAGGCCCTATATCTTCTCGCTCCAAAGCAAGCTCGATAGTGGCTTTCAACCAGTCCAGCTTATTCCCGATATCATATCTTCTACCCGTAACCCGATGAGCATAGATGGGCTGGCGATGCAAGAGAATCTTGAGCGCGTCAGTAAGCTGAATCTCGTTGTTTCTTCCCGGAGGTGTTTGGGCAAGACTTTCAAAGATTGCCGGGGTCAAAACGTATCGTCCAAAAAGAGCAAGATTGGACGGCGCCTCATCCCGTCGCGGTTTTTCAATTAAGTCCTCGATCTCGAAGAGGTCATCTTCAATCTGCCTCGCCTTGATAATGCCGTAGTTCTCAACTTTTTCTTCCGGCACTTCTTCCACAGCAACAACCGAGGATTTATATTCATTGAAGATATCAATCAATCTCTGAGTACAAGGTACTGGGGTCAAGGTTATGGTATCGCCCAGCAAAACAGCAAAGGGTTCACTTCCGACATGGTTCTTGGCACACAATATGGCATGGCCCAAACCAAGACTCTCCTTCTGCCGGATATAGTGGATATCTGCCAAATCGCAAAGTCTTTCCATCTCCGAAAGGTGGTCATGATTATTCTTAAGCTTAAGAAAGTTCTCCAGTTCAACCGACCTATCAAAGTGATCCTCAATTGCCCTTTTACCCCGGCCGGTAACAATTAGAATATCATCGATACCGGAAGCCTCAGCTTCCTCCACCACATACTGAATAGTAGGTTTATCAACCACCGGAAGCATTTCTTTAGGCTGTGCTTTGGTAACTGGCAAAAATCTAGTGCCTAGACCTCCTGCCGGAATAACCGCTTTCATTTTGCTCCTTCCCTATAAGCAGGCTACCAGCTTTCAAGCTAGCTTATAGTCAAAATCCCTGCGCCTATCATCTAAACCCACTGCAATATCAGGATTTAAGAATATCAAACAATCAGACTTAATCAAAATTCGATAGCAAGGGCCGGAAATCCTGGCAAACTACCCACTAATTGCTTTTAGGGCTTCTCGATTTGCCTTTATGGTTTGCTCAATGTCTTCGTCCGAATGAGCAGTGGAAACAAAACATGCTTCAAATTGGGACGGTGCCAGGTAAATCCCCTGCTCCAGCATAGCCTTGAAATATTGGGCATACAAATCCGTGTTGGCCTTTTTTGCGCTTTGATAATCAGTAACCTCTTGTGGAGTAAAAAACATACAGGAGAGTGAACCCACACGGGTAAAGAATGTGTCTACCCCCAAATCGCGAGCATTTTGCCTAAGTCCCTCGGAAAACAATTTACCTTTCCGTTCAAGCTCCTCATAGACTGCCGGACTTGAAAGAATATCCATAGTAGTAATCCCTGCCGTCACAGCAATAGGATTTCCCGAGAGTGTTCCTGCCTGATAAACAGGTCCAACCGGAGCAATATGATCCATGATCTCACTTTTACCGCCAAAAGCACCGACCGGAAATCCACCCCCGATAACTTTGCCCAGACAAGTAAGATCGGGTGTCACCCCATAGAGTTCCTGGGCTCCGCCAAGACCCACTCTGAATCCGGTGATTACTTCATCAAATATTAGGACAATCCCCTCATTTTCGGTGATTTCGCGAATCCCTTGGAGAAAACCCGGTTTGGGCGGAACAACTCCCATATTCCCGGCAATAGGTTCAAGAATGATGCATGCTACCTGATCTCCAATTTTGCCTACCGTATCTCTTACTACTTCAAGATTGTTGTAGGGCAGATTAATGGTATCACCCGCAGCGCCCTCGGTAACCCCAGGGCTATCCGGTAATCCGAGGGTTATCACACCTGAACCGGCTTTGGAAAGCAGGCTATCGGAGTGGCCATGATAGCAACCTTCGAACTTGATTATTTTTTCTCTCCTGCTGTAACCACGGGCAAGCCTTATAGCACTCATGGTTGCTTCCGTGCCCGAGCTTACCATCCTCACTTTTTCAATTGAAGGAACTGCCCCGACAATTTTTTTGGCCAACTCCACTTCCAGTTCGGTTGATGCGCCAAAAGAGGTTCCTTCCTCCATTGCTTGTCTTACCGCTTCAACTATTTCCGGATGAGCATGTCCCAAAATAAGAGGACCCCAGGATCCTACATAATCAATATACCTATTGCCGTCGACGTCAAAGATGTAGGCACCTTGGCCCTTCTTGATAAAACGCGGCTCCAAGTTGACTGATTTGAAAGCCCGAACAGGACTATTTACTCCCCCCGGAATGTACTTCTGAGCTTCCACAAACAAGTCATGTGAACGTTCCGTTCTCATATGTCCGCCTCCAGGAAATTAAAATGTATCGGCTGATCTTTCTCAAAAGCCGCTCTCGCCAAAATAGCTCATACTGCTTTTTTTATACTCTTTGGCGCTGAAAAGCAACTGATATTCCTTGATCCCGGTCTTTTCCGAAATCGCCTCAGCGACCTGCCGGCATTCATTTCTACTTTTTCCATGCACCCTTGTATATAGATTATAAGGCCATTGGGGAAAACCGGGCCGTTCATAGCAGTGACTCACAGCAGGAAATGATGCCATGATTTCACCAATTTCTTTGCTTGTATTCTTTGGCGCTTTCCATACAATCATAACATTTGAACTGATTACCGCTTGGTAGTGTCCGAGAACAGCCCCAAATCTTCTGATCAGCCCTTCTTTTTTCCATTTCCCGACGTTTTGGAGAACCGCTTCCGGAGAGAATCCAGCTTTTTCCCCGATCTCCAAAAAAGGTGTACTGCTCAAAGAAATATCTCCTGCTAATTCCTTGATCAATACCCTTTCTCTCTCTGTAGGAATAGACTCCTTCTCCTTCACTTCCTCACTCATTCACTCACTCTTTTCACTTTCTCACTTTTTAGAACTTAAAACCAACATTTATCTTGAAAATATTTAGAGCCGGCATGTTTAATATTTGTTCCACACCGGTCTTTTTCTCAATCTCTTCTATGATTTCAGTCATCCTCTTCTCATCCTCGGCGATTAAAGTAAACCACAGATTGAATTCATGTTCCCTTGCATAATTGTGAGTAACCTCCGGATAAGAATTGACCAGCTCCGCTATTTCATTCAATCTTTGTACCGGAGCTTTCATTGCGCATAAGGTGCTCTTGAGCCCAAGTTTTTGGGAGTCAAAAACCGCACCGATCCGCCTAATAACACCTCTCTTTTTCAGCCTCTCAATCAAATCGATTACCGCATTTTCAGAGATATCAAGCTTAACGGCGAGTTTCTTAAAAGGCTGGGCATCAAGAGGAAAGTCGGACTGAATCTGATTGAGCAGCAATGTTTCAACTTCGGTAAAAGGACTATTATTTTGCATAATCCATCTATTTCTTGACTTACTTTGCTTTGGGCTCATAAATGCAGTAGGGTTCTTCCCCCAGATAATCACCGGTGAGCGCATAGGCTCGTGCCCTGCAACCCCCGCATACTTTCTTGTACTCGCAAATACCGCATTTGCCCTTCAGTTTGTCATAATCTCGCAGGTCCAGAAATATGGGAGATTCTTCCCAAATCTTGGGAAAAGGCTGTTCCCGGACATTTCCGCAATCCAGTTCAAGATAGCCGCAAGGCTGAACTCTTCCATTGTGTCCGATAAAACAGAAAGAGATACCTCCAAGGCAACCCCTGGTCATTGCTTCTAAACCATGCGTTTCCCGAGTTATCTTAATTCCCTCTTCCTTTGCCCTTTGTCTCATTATTCGGTAGTAGTGTGGCGCACAAGTTGCCTTCAGATGAAGAGGAACCTCCCGCTGTTTATCATAAAACCAGTTAAGGACCCTCTCATATTCTTCAGGAGGAATTTCCTCCTCTTTCAGTTCTTTGCCACGTCCGGTCGGAACCAAGAGGAAAATATGGAGAGCATCCACTTCAAGCTCTAGCGCCAGGTTTAATATATTGTCAACATCATCAAGATTCCTTTTGGTTATAGTGGGATCAATCTGAATACCTACTTTCTGCTCCTTGAGATGATGTATACCTTCAAGAGCAGCCTCAAATGATCCGGGAATCTTCCTAAACTCATCATGGATTTTTGCATCCGCGCTTTCCAAGCTTATTGCCACTCTCTGAATCCCGGCCTGGTAGAGCTTTTTGGCAACCGTGGAAGTTATTAACGTCCCGTTGCTGCCCATTACTACCCGCAAACCCTTCTTGTTTCCGTAAGCGGCAATATCATAGATATCCGGCCTGAGCATCGGCTCCCCACCGGTTAATATGAGAATGGGGCTGCTGACACTGCATATTTCATCTATAAGCCGAATTGCTTCATTAGTAGAGAACTCATTGGGTAAAGGTTTTTCGACCGCAGAAGCGCGACAGTGGACACACTTGAGATTGCAAGCTCCTGTAAGCTCCCAGGCAACTAGCCTAAGCGGGTGTGGTGCACTTGATTTCTTAGAGTGGGCAGTTGGATGTGCATTCTTTTTTTGCTTTTTGGACGTTGGACTTACTTCAGCCATTTAGCAACGTCCTTTGCGTGATAGGTCAAAATGATATCAGCTCCGGCCCTTTTTATTCCGGTTAATATCTCCAAAGCTATCCCTTTTTCGTCAATCCAACCTTTCTCTGCTGCAGCTTTGATCATTGAATACTCACCGCTGACACTATAGGCGGCCACCGGATAGCCGAATTCTTCCTTCACCCGCCTGATAATGTCAAAGTAAGCCAAAGCCGGCTTTACCATGACAATATCCGCGCCTTCTTCAATATCCAAACCTACTTCACGCAGTGCTTCAAGAGCATTGGACGGATCCATTTGATAGGATCGACGATCACCGAATTGGGGCGCCGAATCAGCAGCTTCCCTGAAAGGTCCGTAGAAGCTGGAAGCATATTTCGCAGCATAGGACATGATCGGAGTTGTTTCAAAACCTTGGCCATCCAGGGTAGTCCTTATTGCCCCAACCCGGCCGTCCATCATATCCGAAGGAGCCACCATATCGGCTCCCGCTTCCACATGCGACAATGCTGTTTTGGCCAATAACTCTACAGTCATGTCATTATTGACCTCATTTCCAGTAATAACTCCGCAGTGCCCGTGGCTCATGTACTCGCAGAGACACACATCAGTTATGATCAAAAGATCGGGAACCTCTTTTTTAATAGCGCGGATTGCTTCTTGCACCACCCCATCCTCGGCGTATGCACCGGAAGCCGCTTCATCCTTGCTCTCCGGTAGGCCAAAGATTATTACTGCCGGTATGCCAAGCTCAAAAACTTCTTTTGCTTCTTCAATAATTTTATCCGTGGATAAATGATAGTTCCCCGGCATTGAAGAGATTTCCGTTTTTGTATCCGTACCGAAAATAACAAAAAGAGGATAAACCAGATCCTCGACCCTAAGATCAGTCTCCCGGATCAATCCTCTAAACGTTTCGGATTTCCTCAATCTCCGAGGTCTATACGCAGGAAAATACATTTTATCACATCCTCAAGAAAACCGGATTACAGTAGACTAGAATTCCGGTTCTTCTTCTTTCGCTTTATCTTTTGGTTCATCTTCAACTACTTCTTCTGTTTTCTTTTTGGGTACCAGATGATCAACGAGTCTCTTGAACTGCATCAGAGCAATACCCAAAATAACTATCGTGGCAATCGGGTAAACAACCTGTGTAATATTAGCTGCCCACCAGAAGAATTGGAGATACCAAGGCTGCGCTCCAACCTGCAAACTAATCACCTCCCCCAACTAGTCTAGTAATTGTCATAAAAGAAATTATGATTCAAATCGCTTTACACAACATAAAGCCGGAATCGATAATGTCCAGTTTGGACATACCACTCGATTATCCAAGAAAGAATGTAAAAAAGCAACTGCAACCTTTTGTTTCGCTGAAATCTCGCTGCAAGTTCACTGGCAATTTAGCAAAGCATGATCTCTGCTGCCATCAAGGCTGTTGACCATATGATATCTGCCGGCAGATGAACTGTGCAGGTGGAATCAAATAGCAAAATACAGCGTGGAGGAAATTCTTCATCTCCCGCCCATATGGTAATCACCACCGGGACCCTGGGAAAAGGAAAGAGCTGAAGAGAAAGATCTCCCTGGTTTAGCTGTCGGCTTTCCAGCTGCCTACCTCTCCGGAGAAATCCTTTTGAGTCATCCTCAAATTCCCGGACGATCTTCGAAAACGGTAACCTATGGGTTCCTTTCAGATAGATCTCTCCCCCGGGCAACTCTTGTGGTTTAACCATCCGCCCTGAAAGAGGTAACTCTTTTGCCTGAATCAAATACCAGAGAATCGAAAGCCTTGATATGTGGCTGAGATCGTTGACGAGGTACTCACCCACCGGTGAATTGGCACAGATATCCCTATCCCGAACGGAGATGCAAACGGTTTGGCCAAATGATTTTAGGATATACAAAGCACTTGAATGATCAAAATCTACTTGAGCTCTAACGCATACACTTGCAGGATCACGCTCTGAAAGAAGTTCCCATGCTCGTTTTTCACCCATTTGCATAATTGGCCTCTGTGTGTGCTTATCAAGTTTATGCAAGTATTATAGAGTGATCCGGGTTCATGTAACAATAGAATAGCTTGCATAGAATTCACGATAAACCGGCCAAATCCTTCCTGGATGAGAAAATGCACATTGCAGATAAACAATACCTGATCAATTTCTTAATCTAAGGACTATCAGAGACTATGAAACAGCTGGCAATAATTATTATCTTCTCGATTCTGGTAACAACTGGATGCTCTAGCGAGCAACCACGAGAGAATAGTGACTCGACGAATAACTCCAGCGAGCAACCACGAGAGTATAATGACTCGACGAGTAACATTGATGTCAAAGTGGGGAAAGAGTTTGTTCTCTCTCTTTCATCCAATCAAACAACTGGCTATCAATGGCAACTGGCTGAACCATTGGATGAAAGCATTCTGGAGTTGAAGGATTCCAAATACAAGGCACCAGAAACCGAGCGCGTAGGTGCAGGTGGCAAAGAGGCCTGGACCTTCAAAGCGGTTGGCAAAGGAGAAACCAACATATCTCTAAAATATGTCCGCTCTTGGGAGAAAGATGCTCCTCCTGAAAAAAGCAAAACCTTTGTTGTTACCGTTCATTAAAAACAAGAATATTAAACTAACCAGGTGCCAGGCACCTGAGTCTATCAATCATGGGCCACTCTGGTGATTATCATTAGAGACACTTATAATCAGTGTCTCTCAGCTAAAAAAACGAGGTTATTATGAGAAAAATCATTATCTTGTTGTTATTATTGGTTTGTGTTCTTACTATTACGTTATGTGTAGGCTGTCAGAAGAAAGC